>Ga0181533_1001764_pt1 | contig 26954 bp, 24 predicted proteins | sample PEATcosm2014_Bin_45_FD_119772 | JGI IMG/M metagenome (GOLD analysis project Ga0181533, IMG submission 119772) | Peatland microbial communities from MTU Mesocosm Facility, Houghton, MI, USA - PEATcosm2014_Bin11_60_metaG | ecosystem: Environmental > Terrestrial > Soil > Wetlands > Peat | place...
CTACTGTCGACGCGGCGGGTCACAAGGCCTTGACTGAAGAAATCCACGTGGTGTCAGTTGCCTAGCAGGCGGGTGGCGGAGAAATAGCGTGTCGCTTGAGGCTGGGCTGTTCCGCGATCCAGAGGCAAAGAGCAAATCCCATTCCCACCATATCTCCGGAAAGATGAGCTGTGCGCCGCGCTCGTAAAAAGCTTTCCACCGCCCTGTGCAGGTGTGCGGGAAGAGTGCAGTAGTCGGCGAGCGGAGTCTGGCGTCGAAGACACAAGGCCACAGCTCGCGAGAGATCGCCTCAATCCTCGGGCTCCGCAGCATAGCCTCGTTTCACTGTCTGTTTTCGCCACCACTCGTCCCACTAGCGGCCAGTGAGACTTACCGTCGTTTGTTTTCCCAAAGACTCTTCTTCTTTGCCTTCAGGCCCTTACTGGACACCGAGAACTGGCAATACGGATGTCCGTCTTCAGCGCTGCTGTCAATAACTGTTAAAGGACGCCGGAAAATGGCTTCCTAATCCGAAACGACGGTTCCCTAGACCGTTGTAGCTGTGAAACTGCATTTCGGGATGCACCCAACTCCAGACCTCTACCTTATTAAGGTAGCGCTCGCGGGTTGCAAAAGAGTGGCCTGCTTTTGCTATTCTTCATGTTCTTCGTGCAGACATTCGGAGAACTTAATAAGTCTTGGGTCGCGAACCTGCTCAATTTGTCCATCCCTAACGTAGTCTTTCAACTTGAGAAACTCGGTGGCTGTGCGTTCTGCGATCACGTGATTAGCAGCAAGAAATATGCAAGCCGCACGTTCTTTCGCAGAGTTTGTTGCGTACGTGATCCAAGCCTTGGGCGGAACGGGGCCAGCAACAACGGTGGTTATTATCGACAATTCCTCAATCAATCACTCAATATCTGTGCATATCTGCTGAGCCTTCTGGTCTGTGACCAAAGCACGCAACTGTTTGACCTTTTCTCGCAGTTCGCTACGCTTCTGCTCGCTCACGGTCATTCTCCTTCGTAGATTTGACGCTATGTGAGTACAGAATATGGCCTAGGCTTTCAGTTTGCTAGCTTTGTTGGTCGGGTCCAAGGATCCAATTGGGAGCGGCGGAGTCTTTCCTGCGCGGCTTCGCGTTCCGCGCGCAGATCCAAAAAATGTTGGACTGACAAAGATGCACATAGGTTCGAGTACTGTCGTCCTATCGTCGTTTAAGGCGGATCGATTGGCTGTCCCGTCAGGAAGCGTCGAATCTGCGTCTCGGTACACAGCGAACGTCAAGACAGGATAATCCGTTTGGATTTCTTGGCTGTTTGCGTGCGCAGCATACTCTTCACCACATCGATGCTTCGCGGACCGTGGCAACGAATGATTCTGCACTTCCGCTTCGGTGGAAACTCATAGAACGCCATGCCGACGAGACGATTTCGCTCCTTTCGCTCGTTTGTCTCCGGATCGAGGTAAACCTGAACGCGCCATAACCCGCCTCCACTGAAGCCACCGTAGCTATTTGGAAATCCATACGCACCGAAATACTCTTTCGAATCGATGTAGTCATATCGGCCCTTCGTGAACGTCCTCGGCCTCTGGTCTGCCATGATTCCTTGAATCGTTAGGTCGAGATTCGTCTGTGTCGTCAACGCGGCTGCTTCGCCTGGGGCACCCAGGAGGACCGCAATCTCAATGCACTTCACATTCAACTGTGGCTTCTTCCTGACCGGCCCCAATTGATAGAAGCTCTTTCTTGCCTTGATCTCTCCGAGCTTCGCTTCGGGAATTTTGAGAAAGACCATATCGGGGCCATCCATTTCAGTGGACGGTTTCCGCGGCCCCGTCGCCATTAAGTGCTGCGTAGGAATCGTAAAGCATTGGTTGATATTCGCTACGAGAGTGATGCCGATCATTTTGAATTTCTGCACTTTCTTCCACACGTGCTCCGCAGTCAGAAAATAGTGTGCGCCGCTCAAAGTCACAAGAGTCGCAGTACCACATGGCCAGGGATGATCAGAAAGCGAGTCTGGAATCGAGACGAAAGCGATCGTGTAGTGTCGGACGGCCGCTACGAGTTCAGCAAACAATCCTGAATCTTTGTTCATTACATCTGCTGCGATACGCCGTAGGGCCACAGGTACTCTTGTCTTTTTGCTTCGTAACATGGCAGGCATTGTAACCGAGCAGCAATGAAGTCCCACAATGCTCGCTCATCGATGGACTTCAGGGATATTCTTTTAAAACGGATTGATCGTCCTCGAAGCGACTCCTAAATTGGGCATCCAGCAAGCATCTTTTCACGGCTGCACGAAGAAGGGATTCCAGCTTGTTGTAAAGGGGAGGTTGCTTGTCCGGCGGTAGCACTGTGTGTAGATCATAGAGAAAACTTTGGCCGTGAGCGACTTCCGAGCGCAATTCGTAGGCCTGCTCCAGCTCTGTTTTGGACAGACTAATTCCAAATTCTTGTGCTAATTTCTCAACTCGACGCACGAATCGCGGTCCATTTTTGTACTTTCCCACTGTGATCAGCGCCTCCAAACCAGCCATAGCAACGGGGAAACGGGAGTCCAGAAAATACGTTCGCGCTGCTTCTTCGTGTTTCCAAAAGGCACCGTGAACGCGCTTCAACATCGGCTGTGTCTCAGGTACCCACGCCATCAATTCACGTAATTCGTCGCCATGAGATGGCGACAGCCAATCGTGAGATATATCACCGAAAGTCACGTCGGGGTTTGCCCCAACCGTCGTTAAGGCTTGGATCACCGGGTCGGTTTCCGGCCTGGGGTAAATCTTGGCGCAGTATCGATTTCCGATGGTGGTCGGGTGAACCAAACGAGACAACGCCATGACCGTGAACAATGGAAGAATTCCTTCGTCCCTCACGACTGCTCCGGCCTGTCGCCGCTGCCGCTTTTCGTGTTCGGGTTCGCGTCTGACAAATGCGTACAGATGACGGTCCCATACTTGGTTGTCGATCTTGTGGTTTGCAGGCTCACACGCCCTTTGGATGTTGATCGCAATTTCTTGGTCGAGCTTTTCAATCCAAATGTCACTCGATAACTGAAATGGAGCATCCGCAGCAATCTGAGGGCTGCTACTGGCATCAGGGTAGGAAGGTTCCGTCCCCATCTTGCGGTTGTCCAGATTTCCTTGCCTGATCAAGAGCACCGTGGGCCCCCGCCATCGCACAATGCCCCAACATTCTTAGACTATTCTGCACTCATGCTGAGTCGCGGCGAATGAGCTCTACGCACAAAAATGACTTAATCGTTTGCCGCTCCGCTCGCTAGAACCCTCCCTTTCCTGCTCCCCCCTGACGTAGAGATTTTGATACGACGGACTTTCATTGACCACTGCGCTCCAAATGCAAATGCCCTTCCTGGCTAAACCCTGCGCCTGATCCGCCCGCTTCTCCTGTCAAGGGTCTTCGCTGCGCTCCAATGAACGCCAAACCCCGGCGCCCTTGACAGCGCGGACGGACAGTCGCTTTCCCCCGCCATGAAGGGCATTTGTTTTTCCTGCACCGCTCTGCGTTGCCTTGGTTCCGACTATGAATGTGAATTCCATAAACGCTTCATCTGGCAGATGCGTGGGGGCCGTGGCCAACCTCTTCGGCGGCAATGTGCAAGATTGATCGTCGCAGCGGGGAGTGATAAGCTGATTAGCGGATAAGCGAATAGGGGGACACGAATGGGGCAGACACTTGGACAAGTGATCCGCGAAGGGCGCGTGACGAAGAAGATGACACAACGTCAACTCGCCGAGAAAATAAAAAAAGAAAACGGCAATTCAATTACTCCTCAATATCTCAATGACATTGAGTTCGATAGGAGAACCCCTTCCGAAATCATCACTAGGGAAATAGCCAAACCACTGGACCTCGACCCTGATTTCCTTGTGCTCTTGGCAGGGGCTGTTCCCCAACACATACTGAAGTCAGGAATAACAGAACAGCAAGCGAAGCAGGTAGTTAGCCTCTTCAGGAAGAAGCGTTCAAGCTGATGAGGTGGGTACCAGACACGACCGGGCGATTCGACAAACGTCCTCACCATAGCCCTGGGGAGCTGGACGACGAATGCGAAGGGATCATCACGAAGTTCCTTTTGGAAAAATACCACAAAGTCGAATACCCCATTAAGACCGACGACTTGGTGCGCTTGCTAGAGCAAGAAGCCAACCTCGACCAATTCGCCGACCTGCCCTCCCAAGGAGCCGGAGACGTTTGGGGCGTGACAGATTTCTCTCCAGGCCAAAAGCCTCTCGTAAGGATAAGTTCGAGATTATCTGGTCATGTGCGATTCGAGAATCCATTCCGAACGACTCTGACTCATGAATTTGCACATGTCCGGCTCCACGGTTTTCTCTTTGCCGAGAAATCAAGCCGTCCAACATTGTTCGGGGCTGCGCCAAAGGAGAGCCACAGTTGTCGGCGTGAACAAATCGAGACTGTCGCCGAGTATGACTGGGCCGAATGGCAAGCCGCCTATTGCTCTGGGGCGCTCTTGATGCCTAGAGGCGCAATTCGAGCACTCGCTGCGGATTTCGCAAAGCGATGCGCCCTCTCCGCACCACGCCACCACGTTGACTCGGTCGCAGGCCAACAGCTCATCGATGAAGTTGCGAAGGCCTTCGGCGTCTCTGCACTGGCCGCCAAGGTCCGTTTGTCCAAGATCGGGCTTATTGCGGAAGGCCGAGAGGTTCAAAGAACCCTCTTGACGTGAAAATTTTTTGCCCTCATACTACGCTTGCAAGCTGATAAGGCGACCAGCTTGCAAGCAGATACAAATTGCAAGGGGAGGCATTAGCCATGCAGACTGAAGCTCACACAAAAGTGATTCACATATTTGTGCAGATCGATAAGCAGCGACAGGTTGAGGTCGAGTTCAACACTGACCGCGTCACTGGAGCAGCCATCAAGGAGAAGGCTGGCGTGCCTGCCGACTACGAACTGGCTATCGTCCGTGGTAACCAGCGTGACGTAGTGGCCGACAATCAGACGATTGAAATCAAGGATGGCGAGCATTTCATTGCCGTGCCGGGCGGCACGGTGTCCTAGAAGGAATCGAATGAAACCCGAAACGGTGGAACGACTGGAGAGCGAACTGACGCAGGCTTATTCCGGGGCGACGTCGGCGTCCGATGCGGCACGCCGACTCGTCAAATTGCCAGAAATACATTTTCCTGCTGGGTGCCGACCCGGTGTCGCGCGTGCGCTGGTGGTTATTGATCCGGCATCGGACAAACCCGAGCTTTACCTCAGCGACATCCCCACCCTAGCGACCGGAAACAGGCCCGCCACTGGTCAGGTAGTCATTGCTGGGGAGACTTGGAACTCCTTCTCATTTGCGCTTCGTAACTGGGACCCTGACACAAATACAGCCGAGCAGTTTGTGGAAGGCAAACTACGCAGGTTCTCCCTTGCGGCATAATATCCAGATTCGAGTTCCCAGCAACCTGGCAATAGATCTCCGACGAATCCTAACTGAAACTATCGCTTACCACGAGCCGGTAGTGTTCGCCATGGCGAGTTCCGCAGTTACAGCGGGCCGCGAACTCGTACTCATTAAAGAATTGATTGTCCCTCCGGAAACGGTATTCGTTAGAACCAATGCGCATGGCGCGAAATGGACTGGACGGTTCAACATTGAATTGATGAATCGTTGCGCCGAGAGTTCCTGCGGACTGATCATATTCCATCGCCATCCGGGTCGAAGTGTTCATTTATCCGACGATGACCGTCAAAGCGCTGAAGCGCTCATTCCATATTTCCAGTCGGCGGTACCCCAGCGATACCACGGTTCTCTGGTGCTGGGCGACGACAGCGTCGCGGGCATGGTCTGGCGGCCAGCTCAGCAGAGCGCCGAAGAAGCAGTTGACGTGCGGTTCCTGGGTGGTCAGACCCTAACCTACTCAGCGCAGTCCTTCTCCAACGTGGACCAGTATGCCTTCACGCACGTACCATTGGCCTACGGCACAATAACGCGCCACTCGCTTGCGAGCACAAGCGTCGCCGTAGTGGGCCTCAGCGGCGGCGGAAGTCAGTTGGTCACCCAGCTTGCCGCCATCGGAATCGGCGGCATCGTCGCTGTTGATCCCCAAAGATTCGAGTCTGAAAATCGGCTTTCGACCGATGCCCCTCGCTTCTTTGATATTGCGCTTCATCTGCACAAGACCTCCGTTGTTAAGCGCCAGGTCCTTGCCATCAACCCGAGATGCTCGTTTCGTGCTATCCGAGCCGCTGTTCCTTCGAAAGAAACGATTGCGGCTTTGCGAGAGGTTGACATTGTGATTGGATGCGTAAACAACCTTCAGGCGCGCGCCGACATGCTGGAAATCGCTGGTCGCTACGGTATCCCATACATTGATATTGGGTTCAACGTTGGAGTAGACCACGGAATTGAGTGCGGCTCACAGGTCATCTCCTTGCCAGGGAATGTTTTTACGATCATCCCCGGGTCCGCCTGCATGTGGTGTTCTGGCTTTCTAACCAAGGCGAAATTACAGAAAGAAATGGGCGGAGCAGATCGCTCTTATTTCAAACTGAAACGCGGGACTCGATCAGACGCTGCGAAGGCACTGGTTGTTCCATTCAATGGTGTACTGGCAAGCAGTGCTGCAACCGAAGTATTACAACTGGTTGTCGGCTTCAATGCCGAACGCACAGGTTCAGTGTATCGCAAGTATGACGGCTTCAGTGGTGAAATGTCTAACTGGGGCGTGCAACGAAATGAGGACTGTTGGCATTGTAAGAACGTCGTCCATGCCGGGGACGCGCTCTGGTCTTAAGCCACAGTGGCCTATTGCGCGAACGAAAACCGTTGACTGCTTGACGAATCTATCGCTGCTTGATACACTAAGCAGCATGGGAAAAGAAGCGAAACCTACGCTCGGCACATATCTCAAATCGCTCCGCGAAGCCAAGGGCCTTTCGCTGCGCGACGTGGAGGAAAAGTCGGGCATCTCAAACGCCTTCATCAGCCAGCTCGAGTCCGGGAAGGTCAAACACCCCTCCCCGATTAAGCTCTACAAGCTAGCAGAAACCTACGGCGTCCCGTATGAAGCTCTTATGGAACGGGCCGGTTATCCTGTCCCCGAAAATAGCGTCTCTGCAGGGCGCTTTGCGTCAGTGGTATTCCACAGGCTCGGAAAAATCACTGAACACGAGGAGCAGTCGCTACTGGATTACTTGTCGTTCCTCCGATCGCGGGCAAGAAGGGAGGAACGGAAGAAATGATCTGGTCCTTCTCTGCGCACGGCACTTTCAGCAAGTGCCCCCGACAGTGGTTTTACAAAAAGGTATACGCCAACTCGCGTGCAAATGACCCCATGCGCCGCGAGGCCCAGCGACTGTCGAAGCTCGAAGGCGTGCGCGCTTGGCGAGGCAAGATCGTGGACACCATCATCAGTGAAACCATCATTCCATCCCTGCGGTGGAATGGGCGGTGCAGCATCGACCAGGCGAAAAAGAAAGCAGATCAGCTCTTCGTCCAGCAACGCGCCCAGCGGATGGCAAGCAATGGCCAGGCGACCTTTTTCGAGGTCGAGTATGGCCTGCCCCTGACGGAGGAGTTGTTCACCAATGCTCGCGACGAGATCCACACCGCGCTCGATAACTTCTATAAAGCAGACCGCGTGTGGGCACTACTAAAACAGGCAAAGACTCTCGTACCTCAGCGTCCGCTATGTTTCAAACATGGCGCGGTCAGCGTCCGGGTGGTCCCTGATCTTATTACCTTTCAAACATCGCGAGCACCGGCAGTTCTCGACTGGAAGGTCAACACATACCCAATGCGAGACTACTGGCTACAGCTAGTTACGGGAGCCATGGGCGTGACGCGGTGCAATGCTCACCGGGACTGGCCGATCGGCGGTGCCATGCGGGACGCTCACGAACTTGAACTTCTAGAGGTACAACTCCTCACGGGCGACGTCCGCGTGCATATTATTTCTGAAAGCGACGTCCAGGATGCGGAGGACTTCATTTCTATATCCGCCGCCGAGATCGAACTCGCGTGCGGCGGTAGCAAGCCGAGGGACCTTCGACCCGAGGACTTCCCTGTCACATCCGAGCCTAAGACTTGCCAGATGTGTCCGTTCAAGAAGCTTTGCTGGGGAGCAGCATCATGAATGACCTGGAAACCAACATCTTTCCGATTACAAACCTCCGCGACTTAAAGAGCCGATACCGGCTGTATCGAATCCGGGGACTCTCCGCAGAGCAAGAAGAGTATGACCCCAACATTCAAACGCTGATCCGCAAGCTCAGCTACTCCATGCGAACTCCGGTGGCCGTCATTCACCAAAACGGTGAGCCTCACCTTGTTCTTCAGGAGGACGCTCCCGAACCAATCTCGCCCTACGCGCTCGTCCGCGCGACCGCCATCTTCGAGAGGACTGACCAGGTTTTCACGCTCGACTACGAGAACCCGACCCCCGAAACCGATGGCCTTCGGGTACGCTTCCTCCAATTCGCCATCGAGGGCGAGCTCTTTAAGAACCCCAACTTTTGGCAACCGGGCGCTGGAAATCCATATTTCGAGAGACGACCCGTCATAGAAAAAGAGGGCGTATGTGTGTACCGTGGATACGCCGTCCGCGCCGTCCCCATCGATGGAGGAAAAATCGGCGTTTGCATCGACGTACAGCACAAGTACGTCTCAAAATTCCCTCTCCCGGCGAACCTCAAACGAGAGGACTTTCGGAAGTACAAGAACGGGCGGTGCATCTACCGATACGGGAACAGCTGGTACGAGGTCAAGCTCCAGGACCACACTGGGCTTAGCGTCACTGAGCAGATGCTCTCCAACGGAACCGCCAAGGCCATTCCCCTTTTCCAGTACATTATGGACAATGCGCCCAAACCCCTGCCCCGCGAGGTTGCTGACCTTTCCCCAACCAGCCCCGCTGTGAAGTACATGACTGGACGCGACGAAGTGCGATACGCCGCTGCAGCCCTCTGCTACCCCGTCTTCGATACGAGCGATTTCCGAATTAGGCGAACACACCGGGAAACCATCCTGGCACCTGCTGTCCGCCGCCAGTTCATCCACGCGTTTGTGACAGGTCACCTCACGAAAGTCCGATTCAAAGACGCGACAGTTCATATTTCACGCACCCCTCTGACAACGCCGAAGCAGATGTTTCTCCCGCCAGACCTCGCCTTTGGCAATAACACGGTCTATTCCGTTCGGGGCACGCCAGGAACGACCTATGTGAGCCTCGAACAGCTTGGGCAGACCCGCATCAACGCACTGTTTAACCCCAAGGTCGGTCCCCACGCGAACAAACCCCTCGACCGGCAGTACATCATCCTTCCGAAGTCCGTCTGGGACAGCCACGGCAACGCGTTCCTCAACGACCTCAAAGCCGTGATGAACGAACTCTACGCGCAAGAATTACCCTACAATCCCGTCCTCATCATTTACGACGACCTGGGCGCTAAGACCTATGTCGTACAGGGCCGTGCCATTCTCGGTGCGGTCGAAGCAGAACAGCGAGAGCCCGGCTACGGAATCGTCATGATCCACGAGACGGTTGACCGAAGGAACCGTGAGCGCGACCAACTCGCTGCCATGGTCATGCGGGAGCTTCGCGCGAGAGGCTTATTCGTTTCCGTGATCCATACTACCGTCTCTAAGGAATGCTACTACTTGCCACAGAACGCCCCGAGCGGAGCGGATTACCGGCCACTGCCTGAGAAAAGAGGCAAGCTGAATGGCTATCTCCGTAATGTCGGTATCACGAAAATTTTGCTCACAAATGAGCGCTGGCCATTCGTTGTCAACACCCCTCTGCATGCCGATTTGACCGTGGCCATCGATGTCCAGCTAAATACTGCTTGTTTCGCGTTCATCGGCAAGTCCGGCGCTGACATCCGAACGGTCCAAAAAACATCGAATCAGAAGGAAAGGCTGTCCAAGCCTCAGGTTCGACAGACTATTCTTGAAGTGGTGCGTCAGGAAGTCGACTTTGGCAGGAAAATAACATCTATCGTTGTTCAGAGAGACGGCAGGCTTTTCGCCACTGAAATCGCAGGTATTAGGGAGGCCATCGCATCGCTCAAGGCCGAAGGAGTCCTTCCGGCGAACGTCTCGCTGAACTTCATCGATATTCCAAAGAAATCCGCTGCGCCGTTCCGTCTCTTCGACATCAACACGCGGCCTGGCGGACAACAAACCGCCACCAACCCACAAGTTGGGTCTTATTACATCTCTACTGCTCGCGACGGGTATGTTTGCACGACTGGAAGGGAGTTCTCTCATCCTGGGACGGCTAATCCTCTCCACGTGAAGTACGTTGACGGCATCATGCCCTTCAAAGACATCCTTGAAGATGTCTATGCCCTCACCTGCCTCGCATGGACTCGCCCCGAGGACTGCGCGAGGCACCCCATCACAATTAAGCTCGCGGACATCCGCCTCCGAGAGCACGCGGGTGGGTATGACGAGGACGCCCTCCAATATACCGATGAACCCCAAACCGAAGAGGTCGAAGCGAATGAGTGATACTGGACTATACGGAAGCGTTTACGAACAACTCCGAACCTACGCCGAAAGACTGGACCGCTCCCTCGTCGACTTACGAAACCCGCGCGCTGACTTGGCGCTCAATGCACGCTCGGAGATTGCGAAGCTTCTCCGTGAAATCACCAACAAGAATTCCATGAACCCTGCTACACGATTCGTGGCGATTATTCTCAAGCAGGAACTGCCCGCGATGTCTGGACAGGGCCTCTCCCTCTGCGACTCGCTCGCCAATGTTCTCGACCAACGCGCCCCGAATCAGGCCGAACTCACCCAACTGGAACAAATCGCGATAGCTCTTGACAAGGAATGTTCCATCACACTCGCGCGCGTCAAAGGCAAGAGATGATCGAATCGTACCTCGACTCGGCCATCCGCCAAACCCGCGAACGCGCCAAACTTCTGAAGGGGAAAATCCCCCATCCTGTGAAGGCGGCAGAACTTGTCGCGCTCCAACGTCTTTGTGAGGACCGAATTGATGTCATCATCAGCCAGCTTGAATATTTGCTGAACGACGGCACCATCCTCATGAAGGAGCTGATAAAGGAACGTATAAGGATCTTCCGCCGAATCTACGCCGATGTCTCACAGCTCGAAACCACGGCGATTGCCGCCCTGAGCAGGGTTCACGACGACGACATTTTTCTCAACAAGCTGGTCTTCCAAATCCACAGGGAAATCAACTATCCACTTTCACCGCCTGTCGTGAGCTGCCTTTCCAGAGACTACTTTTCCATTAACACCAGCCTGCATCTTCTCGAAGTACCCCTCGCCGAGTCCGACTTCCTCCTGCACCTGCCTGACCTCTACCACGAGATTGGCCACTTGCTCATCACTGCCACGAACAACCCCAAGGTCGAGCCTTTCCAGCAGCAGTTCAGCCAATTCCTCTTCGCCGTCGCCGAATACTTTGAGGGTGAACATACTGCCAACATCCGCTCAACAGGTCCCACCGGATACTTCACGCAGGTCCTTGACCTTCTCGAACGCTATTGGATTCACTGGGCGACCGAAATCTTCTGCGACCTCTTCGCCATTTACACCCTTGGGCCGGCCTACGCCTGGGCACACTTCCACCTCACGGCCCTACACGAAGGCGATCCGTACGACGTTCGCGTTGCACGCTTTCTGTCGCATCCCCCGGACCAAGCCCGCACGGAAGCCATGCTCATTGCCCTCGACCTCATTGGCTTCCAAAAGGACGCCAAGGCGGTCCAACAGGAGTGGGATGGTCTCGTGAAGTCCACCGGCGCCGCCCAATCACCCCTTTACCGGAAAGCGTGCCCTCAGCACCTCCTTCGCCAGGCCGCGAATCGTGCGCTCGAAGGGACCAGGATGATCGGTTGTCGCATCGTGCAGAACAACACCACAGACAAAGTTCATGACCTCCTGAACACCGCGTGGCACAAGTTTTGGACCACACCGAACGACTACCCTCAGTGGGAACGCGAGTGCATCGCGAACCTTAAGCAAATTGCCGCAGTGCCTTAGTGACATTCGCGGCACCTTTAAGCAACTAACACCGCTTGCCTGTGCGGAAATTCTCTTACGGGCGTGCGACACGCTATAGCACACAGGAACCGAGATTCGTTGCTCGGCGTACGAATCGATCATTCTTGTTAGAGCATACGGCATTCAAGTCTTCTGAGAGCACTCCCCTAAGCTTGCTGAACTTCGACTGTCGGTTATTGGTTATCTCCACAGAAGGCCTGTGGTCCAGTCCGTTTTCACGATACCTGCTACTCTGGAACCCACGAGCGCGGCCTGGAGGAGCGTGCGGATTTTCAATACCTTGGCAATCTCACTTCTTTGGCTTCTTCCAGGGATCTCCGGGCAAAAGAGCAAGCAAGCGCGTGGAGACCGTTTCCGCAGCGCGGTCCTTGTCCCATGTGTAGCCAGAGGCCAGCAAGGGAGTGATGTCGGCAGAAAACTGCGGCGACTTCGACTTCTCCTCCAGATTGCGTTCAAAGAGCGCGCGCGTTATCCGCTTCCCTTCCTTCTTCATGTAGGCAGTGAACGCTTCAACGATGCGAGCCGGATCGACACCGGTCTTCTGCAGCGCCGCCGCCAGATCGAACAGGTCGCGTCCTTTTTTTCGCTGGTACAGTGCGCGTAGCTTTGTTCCCAGCAGTTCTTCCAGCTCATACGTCACAATCTTTGCGGAACCTTGGAACCAGCGGGAGTCCACTGCGAATGGAATGGCCTTCAACCCGAAGACCGTAAAATGCTCGCGGGAATTGATCTCAAGCTTTAGGCGAAGGCGCAGCGGCGGTGCATCTTCCGAATCAAAACGGTAGTTGAGCGTCACCCGGCCCTCTCCCTGTTTCCATTGCGGTTCCCCCAGCCAGGAATCGAGCACTCCACGCAGTGCCGTCAGCGTCGGTCCAATCGCTCCAGCGTGGACCTGGACCAGATCGATATCCTCCGAATACCGCGCCGGGGGGTTCATGTGCAGCTTATGCAGCGCCGTGCCGCCGCGGAACGCCATCGCCGCCGATACTTCACGCTTGGAGAACATCTCGACCAAGGCGCGGCTGATGACCAGATCCTGTTCGACCTGAAAATCCTGCACCCACGGAACTTTGGCGCGCCAGGAAGTAATATAGTCGCGCGGGATCACGCCTCAGACTCCACTTCCTCATTTACCCGGAGGAGCCAGTCGTCCGCGCGACGCATGCGCGCGCGCCTTGCGCCCGGAACGAGTTGTGTCCACTCCCTCGCGTTCTCTCGGACATAGATTTTCAACAAGGAGGCCTGCTCCTTCGCGTCCACGCGTTCGAGGAGATAGCCCAGTCGCTGCGCCCACGGCAAGGGAGCGGTTTTCGCGGCGGCGGCCAGGAGTTTCGGGCCAATCTTTTCAGCGAGTTCCGCGAGAATTGTGGCCACTTGGTCGAGTCCCCCGGCGTGGCGCGGGTAGCCCGCGAGATCGACAGCGGTTGCCTCGACGCTCGAAACCAAAATGGTCCCGCGCGGCGTATTGAAGCTCTGAATGGGAACGGCTCGCATCTTCTTCCGCGCGATGAACGAGACCCGGACGGACCCGCACTCGATGGGCCGCTGATTCTTCTCGACCATCACTTGAAATTCCTGGGGCCGGTGGTGAGCCGCGCCGTGGTACTGCGCGGCGGTCAAAAGTCCCGCGTAGTATCTGGTTTTCCTCCACTCCATGAGAGCGGGAAGGAATTGATCCGCCGGGAGGCTTCCCAGCCGTTTGTATTCCGGTGGCACGATGATGTAGAACCCCCGCGCGGGACTCGCCACCAAGCCGCGTTTCGCCAAACGATACAGGGACAATTTCGCGGCATCCGCGGACACACCCAGTGCTTTGCGCATCTCTTCTGCTGCAAAGTGGTAGCGGCCGTTAGCCGCCAGGTCGGTAATGTAGTCGCCAGCCTTGGGCACTGTTTCTCCGATTCTACTCGCATAAGGTATCACTTGCTGATACTTTAGCACAGTGTTTTCGCATATCTGGAGTTCTACCATCATCCCTTCCTGCACCCCGCATACAACAAACGGTAGGAATTGTTCTCCCCGACTGCTAATCCACCTTCCCACAAATTCCCTTCCTGGCTAAACCCTGCGCCTGATCCGCCCGCTTCTCCTGTCAAGGGTCTTCGCTGCGCTCCGACGAACGCCACACCCCGGTGCCCTTGACAGCGCGGACGGACAGGCGCCCACCCCCGCCATGAAGGGAATTTGCTTTTTATGCGCCGCTCCGCGTTGCACAAAGGGCAAAACCCGAAAACGCAAAGGAGCGAACAATGCAAACTGAACGAGCAGAGTTGTATTTCCGGCAGGGCAGTTCCGACAAGGTGTACCACTTGCAGTTGGATAACACGGACGACAAATGGTCCGTGCAAGCGCAATGGGGGCGGCGCGGCTTCGCCTTGCAGAGCGACGTGAAGGTGAGAGAAAGCACTTATGAGGAAGCGAAGCGTGCGTACGATCGCATCCTTCGAGAGAAAACGGGCAAGGGCTATCAAATCGCTCAAGCAACCGCCAACGGCGATGCAGCGATTTCCGTTGGATTGCCTGCCACCAAAGAACATTCCGGTCATGTGCCGGAATTACTGACGCCCATCGACGAGCCGGAGGCGTTGCGGCTGGCTCAGGATGTCTCTTGGTGGTTCCAACAGAAATTTGACGGGCGCCGGCTCGCCGTACAAAAAGCCGATGGGAAGTATTCCGGCATCAATAAACTCGGCCAAATCATTCCTATCGACTCCCGCTTGGCCGGGTCGCTCGACCTTGCGCAAGCGCAAGGTTTCCTGGCGGACGGGGAAATTAGCGATTCCCATTTCTACATCTGGGACTTGCTAAGGGTGAACGACACCGACCTGCGCATCCAACCCTACGAAATCCGTTACATACACCTGACCCGGCTGTTTCGCGGCGTCCACGAGTCATTGAGAGTCTGCGAAACGGCCATGACACCGAAAGCGAAACGCGCCTTCGTGAAAGCGATGCACGACGCGAATGCCGAAGGCTTCGTTTGCAAAAACAGGTACGCCGCCTATGCGGGTGGCCGCGCGGGACAGCACTACAAGTGTAAGTTCGTTGCCACGGCATCCTTCATTGTTGGCCCAAAACCTGACAAAAAAGCGAGTGACGGCCATCGTTCCATTGCCGTGTATCTCTTGGACGAAAATCGGCCACGTTTCATGGGCACCGTGGGAGTGCCCGACCGTTATCCACTCCCCAGGGTAGAGCAGATTGTCGAGGTACGCTATCTCTACTGCCATCCCGGACCCGATGGAAAGCTCATCCAAGCGAAATACTTCGGCAAGGTGCGCGATGACGTTGCTCTGGGCGATTGCTGCGTCAGCCAATTGAAGCTCAAAGCCGAGGATGGCGAGGCGGTCGAGTCCTGACAGTAGCTTGTACTTGGATCGCCGAAAGCAGCGGCACGGTGGAATCCCTCAGAGATTCCATCGTATCCGCCGGAACTGCTTTTGGGGGCCATTCGGGTGCAAAAACCCGATGATGCCGACTGTTAGTTGCGCAAGGTTTCCAGCAAGAGGATTATGGCCATACCCTCGTGTGGAATGATTCGGTAGATTGAACTGGATTTCAGATGTCACATCGCGGCGGCTGGGTGACTCAGACCCCCCGTTTAGCGATAACATTCGGTTATGTCGATGTCTCTCGAAGACGCCCTTCTGAATGTCTGGCGGCAATCGCTCGTCGAAAACAAGAAGACAGTCACGCTCAAGGAGGAGAGCTTCCCGGTTCGGTCAACCGCAAAGCGGAAACTAAAGCAAATCGATTTTCGATTTGATGGAAAAGATTTGCGGGGACTAGAGCAGAACCCTGATACGAAATCTCGTTGGGCAGCGATGGCGAGGGACGGCAAGAAAGTAATGCTGTTCTTGGAAGGTGGGAGGTATATTGCGGTCGTAGCGGATGGGAAAGTACATCTCTACGGACCAGAATATTAATCCGCCATCGAATTCTGCGACAGCAATCACGGCGCAGGAATCAGGAGTCTTCCCGCGGGAGTGCTACAATCCCGCCGTGACGCCCAAACGCCCAAAAGTGGACCCGATTCGGAACCCGACGCTGTTCGACATGAACAAGCTGGAAGATGTGGGAAGGATCGCAAATTCACTCCATGTCGAGCGCCCGTATTATGAGCCAGGATTGCTGCTCGGCACATCAGCCTTTACGGCGGCGGGTTGGGAGGGTTCGTTCTATCCAGTCGGTATGAAGCCCCGTGATTGCTTGTCTTATTATTCCAGGCAATTTGCGACAGTGGAGATAGACAGCACGTACTATGGTACGCCGAGCACATCTACAGTCACAGGCTGGTACGAGAAAACTCCACCTGATTTTGTGTTCGCCGCGAAGGTTCCTAGCGTCGTCACGCACGAAAAGATGTTGCTGGACTGCGAGGCGGAATTCGACGGGTTCATTGACCGGATGGGCTTGCTGCACGAGAAGTTGGGACCGCTACTGTTACAATTTCCCCGATTCAGCAAATACGAGATTCAAGCGGATGAGTTCTCCCGCCGTTTGCGCTTCTTTTTGGAGCGGATAAAGAATTGTCCGACGTGCCGATTCGTGGTGGAGATCCGCAACAGAGCGTGGCTCGATAAGCGGTTCACTGACCTGCTCAGGGAATACAATGTTGCGTTGGCACTGACAGATACATCTTTCATGCCAAGACCTTGGGAGATGAAGGAGAACTTTGACTTGGTGACGACCGATTTCCTCTACGTTCGCTGGCTCGGTGACCGCCACGGCATAGAGAAAATAACACGCGTGTGGGATAGGACAGTCGTTGACCGGACAGATGAGCTGCGCAATTGGGTGCAAATATTCAAGACGACGATAGCGAACAAGAAGATATTGAAAGTCTTTGCCTTCTCCAACAACCACTACGGTGGAAATGGTCCCGGGACCGTCAAGTTATTTTGGAATTTATGGAGGAAGTAGTTCGACCCCGAACGCTCGGGTAATAACCTAGTAGAGCAACTTGAGGCAGGTTTGTTCATAGGAAGGCAGTCGAAATAAACAATGGCAACGATGACGGCGATCGATTTTGTGCTTGGAATTATCATGCTTGCCATAGTTCCATTTGTATTGGCGGCTTACGGAGGTCACCTTGCCGCTCAGACGATAGCCGACGCCACGCGTCGCAGGAATACAAAAATTAGGTTTTGGAGTCTGTGTGTGCTTGGTATCTTCGTTGCAATACTCTATCAATACCGGGTTGAGAAAAATGATGAAGGGCGAGAACTAAAAGCGGCGAAGATCGACGCGGAACGCCAGAAGAAAACAGATGAAGCCCAGCGACAAGCTATAGAAGCGCAAGCTGATTTAAGAGCTATTGAAAAAAGCAACGGAGATCAAATTCTCTCGCTTCAAAAGCAACTCGACCGAGTCATTGCCCGTGCTCAATCCCCTGAGCAAGTGAATGCCGCGCGTCAAATCAAGGATGAATTGGCTGGCTTGACAGAATCCCTGAAGCGTCAGAGTAGTCCCAATCAGCCGCTAACCCTTCTCTTACCACCAAGCACGCCTCCTGTACCTGAAAAACCATGCCGCGGCGACGATCTTGGCGCATGCAGCGACGAAGAGCTGTTGGGATGGGGAAATCCTCTAATGCAGAAGATTCAAACCATTGAGGACGCCCACATGGCCAGCCTAAAAGCACTGGATGATATTAAAGGGCACTGGCTTGGGTTTGTCATCGGCAAGGACAAAGATTCAAAGTACCTAAAGGCGTATGCAGAAGCTCAAGAAAAGGCAGCGGACCAATTTAGAGACTGCTGCGCGGAAGATGCACTGAGATATCACGCACAATTAGCAATGCGCACCGGAGGTGGATCGCAGGATAGTGACTTATACGAGTGGATACAGAAATTACTGAAGCCCAGCAAATCAAAGCAGTGGAAAGAGGCGAAGCAAGAAGGCGGCAGTAAAGTCGTGGGCATCACTGGTAACCTAGTGATGTTGCAGATCGCGCTGAGTCAAAAAATTAGCTCGTCAAAAACTAAAACGTCGAGCCGCTAGCCTTCCTATCTCATTTCAACCGTACCGATTTGTCGAGTGAAGCCCTGCGATTCCACTATCAATTGCGGATTTCAGCATGCTGATTAATCCATTTAGCTGGCTCATTTGTGCGCCTCTGTTGCGGGCACCCAGTTGGTCGAAATTTGTTCAAAATGGATGCGGAAGTCCCTACCATCCGCCCAAGCTACAAGCACAAGTTGTTCAGCATATCGGCGCGGAAATATTGCGCTCTTGACGCATTCTTTGCCGGGCGGTGACGCAAGCTTCTACGAACTCGTCGCCGGAGCGCGGCGTTACCGCGCCTCCAAACTCGCCGGACGTGAGACCATCCCCGCCACGGTTCGCGAACTCACCGACACGGAGTGCCTCGAACTGCAACTCATCGAAAACTTGCAACGCGCTGACGTGCACGAACTCGACGAGGCAAGGGGCTATGCCGCCCTCATGCAACTGCAACCAGAAACCTACACGGTCGAAACACTGGCCGAGAAAATCGGACGGTCGGAGAAATACGTGTATGCGCGACTCCGGTTGATGCACCTCGTGGACGAAGTCCAACAAGCCTTCTACACGGGTAAGCTGAGTGTCGCGCATGCGTTCGAGATTGCGCGATTGACGCTGGATGATCAGCGTCGAGCCCTCGCCGAGTGCTTCCCGCAGCACCGGACAACCACAGCCCTTCTGAAAGACAAAAAGGCCGAAGCCGTCACCGTGCGGGAACTTCGCGGGTGGATTGAGCGCGAAATCCATCTGGACCTCGCGAATGCTCCCTTTGACATACAGGACGAAACCTTGCTGCCCGCGGCAGGAAGCTGCACCCGCTGCCCCAAGCGGACAGGCACCAATCCGCTTCTCTTTCCTGAGGCAGTGGGACAGAAAAAGTCCATTTGCACGGACCGCCAATGCTATCGCGCCAAGGTCGAAGCCCTTGTGCAGCTTCGCGTGAAGCCGCTGGAAGCCTCCGGCGAAAAACCACTGCGCGTGTCGCAAGCCCCGGTGTGGCAAGCCAGGAACGCGAAGTCGGATGTCCTCCATGAAGGACAGTACCGCCGAGCACAGAAGAAAGCGGAGTGCCCGCAGACCAAGCCCGCCGTGGTGATCGACGGCCCCGACGCCGGCAAACTCCTTCACGTGTGCCGCGACGAAAAATGCCCGGTGCACGCCAAGACGACGAGGTATCAACCAACCCCGCGGGAGCGTGCCGAGCGCGCCAAGGAAGCCCTAGCGGAGCGTATCGAAAAGCAAACGCGCTTCCGTATTCTGAATGCGATTCGCAAGAAACTTCCACCGACCCTGTCGCGTCCCGACCTCGAAATGGCAGCGCTCGACTATTTCGAGCGGCTTGGCCACGACAATCACCGCCGCCTCTGCCGGGTATACGGTTGGGAAGAGAAAAAGACCAAGGCCGCATGGGGCGGCAACACCGTGGACTACAAAACCATCGCCGGAAAGGCCGTAGACGAAATGAGCACGCAGGAGGTCCAGCACTTCCTCATCGTGTGCGCACTCGTATCCGACCTGTACTGCCCCGGATACAACTCTCGGCAGGCACTTGGGAAGGAGTCAAACCTCGCCCGCACTGCCGCACGCTACAAGATCGACACTGAGAAGGTGTCCGCGACAGTCCGAGCGGAACTCTCGAAACCGGTCACGAAGGTGTCTCTCAAGGCGGATAAAATCACAAAAACAAAATCGAAGTAAGAGACAAACCAGCAAGGCACGCGGGGTCGCGCCTCTGGCGCGGCCCCACTTTTTTGGGCGGGCTACAGCGTCCAGCCTTTCCGCGTAGTCTTACGCTGCGGCTTGCGCGCGGCGATGCCGGCCGGTGGTAAGTTTCTGGGCCATAGCGAGTAGCAGTTTCCGGTCCGCATCCCCTGCTTTGCTCAGGCACTTTCTCAGCTTGTGGAGATACACCGCCTGTTTGCCCGAACTGCCCCAAACGATGTCGTCCGCCGTCTTCCGTTTCAGAAGGTTCGGAAGCTTCGGCGGTTCCTCACCTTCATAGAAAAGCTGGTAGAGCGGTACTTCCAGAGCCCGCGCCAACTTCTCCAAAGTCTCCATGGCCGGAACCGTGTGGCCATTCTCGACCCGCGATATGTAGCAGCGCAGCAACCCACTCCTCTTTTCGATGTCTCCCTGGGAGAGCTTCTTTCCTTCCCGCAACTCACGCAAACGGTCTCCAATAATCATCATGACCTCTTTCCCGTTCGTACACTTACGCAACCCCCATCGTTAAGATGAGGCCAAGCAGCTCTTTCGTTGGCACGACTCGAGGAGAATCTACAAACCCGTCTGCCGATGCCACGCCAAGATTAATTCACGATCAAAAGGGGACGCTCGAAAGTATACGGCACCGTGCTATATCTTCAAGCAAATAGAAAGAATCGCAACGGGCAGGCAAGGGATCATGGAATTTCTCTAATATGGAAGGAGGTTCGGATGTCACTTATGCTTGCCCGCCCAAACATAGTGCCCGGGCATTGAGGTTATCGACCGGAAGCGTTCTCGAGGAATGTTTAGCTTCCCCCGCACCTGTTTGTGGCTAGGTTTGAATGCCGCTTCGTCGTCGGGGACGGTTTCCTCATCAATAGCCTCCTTCAGGATTTGGCTGAATTTCTTCGCGTTGCCAATAGGCCCAACATAGTAGACTGCCGTTGCGGCCCGTACTCGAGAATCCTTCCACAATGCTGCCGCCCAGTCATCCAGTGAGATCGCCCCCCCTTGGACTGATTTCTCCAAGAAAAACTCAGCTTTTTCGCGCAACCACCACTTGAATGCCTGTGCGAATTCTTCCTCGTAGTTGTGCGGGACCCAGCGGCGCTTGTATATCAGCCGTTCAATCGCCCCTATATGTTCCTGTTCACGGGTCGCGTCAATGCGTGCCCGCCAGAGCTTCTTGCGCACTTCATTCCAGCCTTCGGGTGGCTCTGCTCGAATTTCTGCGAGTTCAAACGGTCTCTGGCCAAGCGCGACACTCCAAGGCAGGAGGCTATCCATTAGGCCGTGTCCCACTGCCGCGTGATCCAGCCCCAACAAGCCATAGGCCGCATAAGTTAGCCAGTCCATTTCTTCTTGAAGCGCTACCATCTCCTGTCTGAGACGTTCACGTTCTTCTTTGGCCTTGGTCCTGAGAGCCGTCAGTTCTTCTGCAGTGTCGAAAGGCATTGCAATCAATGGATGAGGAGCCTTATAGCCAGGAAGCGTTCGATTCCAGCCGTCATATGCCTCGCCCGGCTTCTCAAATAGACGAGTGCAGACTAGGCCCGAGACCCCGCCTCCACGCAAACTGCATGCGTTCGAATGCGCGACCAGCTGTGCTCGCAACTCTGTTTGTTGACTGATGCTCTCAGGAATCGTTAGCTCACCAAGTATGTTTCCAGAGAATTCGAAACGGTCCTGTTGGCCCTGCTTGCCTGGCCCCTTGTTGAAACAGATCTGCTTAAGAATGAAAAGGACGCTGCTGCTATTGAGGACGCCTAAGATAACGGACCAAGTATCAGCTGGGACTTGAGGATTCAGAACGATTGCCTGTGCCTTTTCTTTGAACGCCACAGAGTGGTCAGATCGACAGCAGTGGTTGTACATGGAGATTTGGGGAAAGATAAGGTTGCAATTAGCGCGAAGTTTGGCCCTCGCCAAGCGCCGGTATTCAAACCACTTCAAATGCGTATCCTTCTTACGTGTCGTGCCAGAAATAATGAGATTTTCTAGATGCTGACGATGCCGCTCCAAGAATTCGTGAAGTGCAGGAGGAAAAGGGTCGGAAATGGGCTCGAGGTTATCGGCGTACGGGAAGATGATGAGCGCGCTGGGCGTCACTTCCCAGTCTCTCACGTCTTCTCCAGTACCATACCTCCTTAAGTATCCGTGAGGAATTGCGGCCCTTCTTGCAAGATGCGCAGGAATCACGTAGACATCATCCGCCCCCGTTATGAACTGAGCACCAATAGGCTCTGCGCAAATACTTTCCAACTTCACTCCACGAATCTGTTGAAACATAGATAGGGTTCCCTGGGCTTCCTGCGCAAAAAACCAGGGATGCTTTGCGAGCTCCGATTTCTGCCTGTCCGAGACAGCAATCCATTCGTCATGGTAGGCGGGCACTTGGTGGTGAGCTACAATGCTTTGCCAGAGAGGACTTTCCTCTGGCGGGGTACGGAGATCGCCTTTCAGCGTGGCAGTGACTCGGACCGTGCTACGACGGTCGCTCTGCGGATCGCTGACTTTCTGCCGCATTTTCTCGGACCCGTAAGGGTCGTTGCTGCCGTCGAGTTTCCGGCCAAACACGATGCATGTTGGAGTTCCGTGTCCGGGAAATGTTAGTCCGCTGCAATCTACAATTTCATCCAACTTGTGCCTAGGAAGGAATTCTTCGACCAACTTTTTACCGAACTCACGCTTGGCAAAGCCATTTGAAACGATGAAACCCAACTGTCCGTTGGGGCGCAACATTTGAAAGGCTCGCTCGAAAAAGGGCACCAAAAGATGGAAGCCCTTGATAGCAGTGGTCCACCGCTCTATGTACGCTCGTCGGGCAAGCTCATCTTTTGACCTAACAAAAGGAGGATTACCAAGAATCACATCGAACCCAGGAGCCTTCCGATCTGGGTCGGTCTTCGGTTCCATAACCTGTCCAAAACGATTACGCCAGACCTCTGGAAATTCCAACTCCCAATGAAAGAATCGAAACTCCGACGCTACATTTTCCACACTACGCAACCACGGGGGGAGAGGTTCCGGAACTGGCTTGCCAATCCCATCCAACCACGTGTGAAACTCGCCCGAAATGTCCTGGTTAAAATGCGGTGCGAGCTGGCAGTCGTATGTCAATCGGAAACGCCGCAAGTGCTCCCTGGCCGTACGAAGCTTCTCTTCCTTTTCTCCAATGTCCCCAAGCGATTCAGTGAAGAGATCATTGATGAGGCGTATATGCCCAACTGCGAGGGACATCTGCTGTACCAGCTTTTGACCAAACAAATCATGATGGAGTTCGTCCGAGAAGACACCCAACAAGCTATCACCACAGCGCAGATGGTGGTTTAGGAAGCTGAGCGGCACACCCTTGGCCGCTGTCGCGATCCACAAAGACAGCTTGGCAAGTTCGACAGCCAAGGGGTTGACGTCTACACCATAAATGCACCGCTCAGCAATGCGAGCGCGAATGAATTCAATCGGAGAATCGATTGGAAGAGGGAACGTTGCCTTTCGTGCAGCTTTCCTAGTTTTGCTCTTCGCCTTCGCTTTCTCGCGCAACTTACCCAATTGAACGTTGACGTAGCCAGCCAAGAATTCGACAGCAAAGACCAAGAAGTGGCCACTACCCATCGCAGGGTCCAAAAGACGTAGATCGAGGACGCGCGAAATGATTAGGGCGGCATCACCTCCACTCTCTTCTTCGATTTCCTGAAGAAGAGGCCTTAAGGTGTTCTCGCCTATGAATTGGACAACGTTGTGCGGTGTGTAGTAACTCCCTGTAGCCTTTCGGTCCGCCTGGTCGGATATGAGGGTGAAATCACCCCGTCCAACCTTTCGCGTGATGTGCTTATCACCAAGAAGCTTTAGTGAACCACTTTTCAGGCTGACATCCGAGACAGGTTCAAGGCGCCATTCAAGGAGGCCTTCATAAATGGTTCCGAGTTCACGGACGCGCAGCGTGGAGTAATCGACACGGACAGGGTGAAGTTTCTTCCCATCTGAGGGCTGGTAGACTCGGAGCAGGCGGTCAATTGCGTTCGCAATAGCCTGATTTGGGAGCGTGACGCTTTCCAGCAGAGCTCTCGCCGATGAGAAATAGTCGGCCCCTTCGTCAGCCGCCGGGCTAGATGTAGGTGGCTTCCCTTCGAAAAGATGTCCGTTATATTCGTTAGCAATCTGGTCAAAAATATCGTGCAGCTCGTGCCAAAAACTCTTTCCTTCTACCCAATCACCCCCACCAATCGAGTCCCCATTCTTTTTGGTGATGCGGTCAGCAATTTCATCTGAGAGCGTACGATTCTCCAGCAGGCCGTCGGCTTCTGCTTTCAGAATAAACAGCAGTCGGAACAGTTGAATCAAAGCAGCCTCATAGGCTAGACGAGGAGAAGCCGAAGGACTTGCTCGCATGATAGCTGAGGCAATGAGCTCGACTGCTCCGTATGCCTGACGCCGAAGTTCGGCAGTGATTGCTGCAGCATTGCGCGTGGCCTCATCGTAGATTTTGTCGAGCCTGCCGCCATTTCGAAGGGCTTCGACACTAAAGAAGTAGACAAGGAACTTGAAAGCTTCGCGTTCTTGTTGGGCGAAAAGAGAAGGATTAGTGGGAAGCTCAATCTGCAAGTAGTCGTGGCGCAATGGGTCTGAATCGCCGCAGTAGAGTCGCCAAGTGTGACCGTTCGTCAAGACTCCCCATCGTGGACCACCACTACGATGAGCATTCTGTAAGTAAAACTCAATTTGGAAGATGGGGTCACTCAGGTCAGATTTCTTCGGTTTTTCACCGAATTCCTTGCCCCAACGCTCAGCTTCCACTATTGCGCAGCTCGTCTTGAGTGCTTCAAGTTCTTTTCCTTGGCTGATTAGCGTCTGGGCCTTCTCACGCGCCTCTTCGTTTTCGAACAAGGCATAATCAAGTTCCTTATCGAAGTGACGGACAGACGGGGCCCAAGGCAGACCTAAAGCATCAAAGACACGATTGAGGAACAAACCTCGAACAGCATCTTCGTTGCTGCCCTTGCTAGCAGCGCTGTTCTTGCTAAGCTGAGACTTAACCCTTTCGAAGAGTTTCTCAATCTCCGCCGCGCGCTCATCCGCCACAGCAGCCTTCCAATCATCACGATTAATAAGCTGAGTGTTGAGGTAGTGTTCGGACAACAGCTGTCCACTCAATATTACCGACACTGCGTTGGGTGCTGGGGACTGTATCATCGATCCGTCAAGATCATCTTTCGTCGGTATAGCATTGCGGAAGCCCACTCCGGACAACGTGCCGTGGCAGTAGGTTCAAGCGCGGGACTCAGCCAGCTGAGACCACCGGCTCCAAAATTCAAAATCATATCTGGGCATAGTTACCACAACTTTAGAGACTTGAGCAATTGAAGTCCCAGCAACGTGTGTTCTCGTCGTTAGGCGAGCGTATCTCCCACATACTTCACTCGGCGCAAGATAGGCCGTAGTCCGCTCCTACTGTAAAGCCCTCTTGTGCAGCTCCGCTCGGTATGCCCCAACCGTGCTCGCTTCCGCGCCCCTCCAGGCTTCGCTGAAATGCGCTCCGGGGCTTGACAGCCGCGAACCACGGCCAGGACCCGCCTCCAGTAAAGCATGTTGTTTTTTATGCCCTAAAAGGGCCTGAAAACAATAACTCACACTGGAGCGAACACAATGCCTAGCGTCTACGAAATCATCACTGAGAGAATTATCAAGCAGCTTGAATCCGGCGTGGCTCCCTGGCGCAAGCCCTGGACCTGTCAGACTCCCGCTAACCTAATCACGCAGAGAGAGTATCGCGGCCTCAATGTCTTTACCTTGGTCTCGCAGGGATTCCCTTCACGATTCTGGCTTACCTTCAATCAGGCAACGAAGCTGGGCGGGAGGATTCGCAAGGGTGAAAAGTCTTTCCCCGTCATTTTCTGGAACGTCGGCGACGAGCAAGAGACGACGACGCCGGACGGCAGGAAAGAGACTTCGCGGCCTTTTCTGCTCCGATATTACAGCGTGTTCAATTTCTGGCAGACGGAAGGGATCGACATCCCCTCAACCCTTCTGCAGGAGACCCGCCCCAACGATCCGATTGAGACGTGCGAACAGATTGTGGCGAGCATGCCGAATCCACCAGCGTTCCAGCAATCCGACAAAGCATGGTATTCACCCAGCAGCGACGTGGTCGGGCTACCAGCGCGTGGCCTCTTTCATTCATCAGAGGAATTCTACGGCACCGAATTTCACGAATTGGGTCATAGCACAGGACACGCAAAGCGCCTGCACAGGGAGAACTTCGACAATTCGGCTTCCTTTGGCTCGGAATCCTACTCGAAGGAGGAACTGATTGCGGAGATGACCGCCGCCATGCTGTGCGGCATCGCAGGAATCGAGCAGAAGACTCTTGAAAACTCCGCCGCCTATCTCAAGACGTGGATTGCACGGCTCAAGTCCGATTCTCGGTTGCTTGTTTCCGCCGCGTCACAGGCACAGAAGGCCGCCGACTTTATTCAGGGCAAAATCGCCGCGCCTCAGGAAGCTGAACCGGACGCCGCTTAGGTTAGCCGCCATGTCGGAGCGCATTCCTTGCGAGTCCTCTCGGCAAATCGCCTAGTCTTTTGGTATTCTCGCGGCGGGAGGGTAAACCTGTGACGACTCCTGGAGCTAAACTCGAATACCGCATTGAGCGGGACGGCGACAAGTTCGTCGCTATCGACTCGGATCAAGAGACCGTAGGCGTCTACGACACCGAGGAACAAGCCCAAGCGGACATTGCTCGTGAGAAGCGGGACGACGCAATTTGGGAACGAACCAAGGAATTGATGCGGAACACTGTCGTTACGATTATGACCGAATTTTCCGTGGACCTGGAGACGGCACTGTTCTGGGTCAATTCCGCATCGGGAATGACTGCGCTAGCAATGGACGAGGAGCCTAAGCATTGAAAGGAAGATTTGGGGGCGATGTCTGTCTCACTTCTATGACTTGCCGTGCCACCCTCGGGGCAATTCCGACAGTGCGGACAATCCACCGCCGACAATCCTCATAGCAACTCCAGTGACTCGGCCGATTATTTCGGCCTCATCAAGATGCGAGAACCTGCGAATCGGCTGTGGTGAGGTGATGTGGGGCACCAGAATGAGTTGTCCGTCTTTCAATTCGCACCAACCGCAGGCATAACCATCCCGGAGTTCGATGAAATAGATCGGGCGCTCCAATTCTTGCCGCCACACGCCCGTCTTGATCTTTGTCTCTGTAGGGTCGATC
>Ga0181533_1001765_pt1 | contig 26939 bp, 18 predicted proteins | sample PEATcosm2014_Bin_45_FD_119772 | JGI IMG/M metagenome (GOLD analysis project Ga0181533, IMG submission 119772) | Peatland microbial communities from MTU Mesocosm Facility, Houghton, MI, USA - PEATcosm2014_Bin11_60_metaG | ecosystem: Environmental > Terrestrial > Soil > Wetlands > Peat | place...
GGAACGAATCTTTTTGCCGGCGATGAAGATGACCATCCCCGAGCTGGTCGACATTCATCTGCCCGTCGAAGCGGTCTTTCACAACCTGATGATCGTGTCCATCAAGAAGAGCTATCCCGGCCATGCGCGCAAGGTGATGAACGCCATCTGGTCGCTCGGCCAGGCCATGTTCACCAAGTGCATCATCGTGGTCGACGAGGATTGCGACGTGCAGAACGTCCCCGAGGTTGTCTTGCGCGTGGCCAACAACATCGATCCCGAGCGCGACATTCAGTTCATGCTCGGCCCCGTCGATTCGCTCGATCACGCCAGCCGCCTGCCCAACTACGGCTCGAAAATGGGAGTGGATGCCACACGCAAGTGGAAGGCCGAAGGCTTTGAGCGCCCCTGGCCGGCGATGATCGAGATGGACCGCACGACCAAAGCGAAGATCGACGCGATGTGGGCGAAGCTGGGGCTGTAGAATGGCTCGAGAGGCCGACCTCTCAGGCCAAATTGATGTTGTTGATTCATCCGACACTTAAGCGACGACGGGCCGACGTTTCCAGACCGGAATCACATTTCGCCCCGTGCTTGAAGGAGGAGAGACGAGATGACTGAGATTCTAGTTGAAGTACGACCCAAAATGAGTTCACGAAAAGCAGGGGAGGTTTCTCCTAGGCCAGCAGTCCCCGAGCGACTTGCAAAACGCCTTGGCGACCTGACCGAGACGCTGAATGAACTGTCAACAAAGATTGGCGAGGGCCTTGAGGAGTTGTCCGCAAAACCGGCTGGCGGAGGCTTTAGAGTCGATGAAATCGAGGTGAAGGTCAACATCGATTTGGAGAGTGAGGCAGGGGTTGTGATCGCAAGAGCAAAGGCGAGCGCGGGATTTGAAGCATCAATCAGATGGAAGAGAGCCTGAGTTGGCGAAGCTGGGAATAGCACGAGTCACTGATCTGAACCACGAGAAACTACTCGGAACTGCCTTTGCCATTTCGCGACACCTTGCCATTACGGCCTTTCACTGTGTAGGCGATACCGAGACGAAAGAGGTGACTAACCCTTCGGTTAGCTTGTCCTGGGCCGTCGGCAAGGACACGAAGGCTAACTTTCTCGTCGGTGATGGCAACATGGACTACGCCTTGCTGGAGCTAACGGAGCCCCTCCCAGACGAATTTGAACCGTTGGCCGTTGGAGACTGTGCTGGAGCAAAAGGAGCGTACCGCTCTCTCGGCTACCCAGTTTCGCTCAGCGACTTCGATCTAGCTTCTATTACGGGCACGATTGCGGGATCTGAAACTACAATCTTTGAAGGCATTCCAGCAATTCAGCTCTACTCTAACGAGTCTGCGGCGGGCCTTGCGCTGGGCGGGATGAGCGGGGCGCCCGTTCTTGCAGGGAATCCGGAGACTGCGATTGGAGTGATTCGTTGGAATCCCCCATCTAGTGAGGAACCTACGAAAGGCGTGGCAGGTATAGTCTATGCAACATCGATTTCCCTTATCCGAAAGCGTCATCCTGCAATCTTTCCAGGCGAGGAGCAAAGTAAAGCTGAAAGGTGGAAATCGTACGTCGACACACTAATGGAATACGCATACGGCTTTGAATGCGGGGATCGTAGGTACTTTTTTCTGGCTGATATTTTGACGAACCACTATTTAGCCGTGACAGAATACGACGAAACCGGCACGGTTACAACAGGTATAGAAAGACTGGTCAGCAATCTGCCTCTGTTGCCAAATAATGATCTGGACCGCGGTAAAGTGCAAGCGCTCCTGGATTACTGTGTCGCTAAGAAGTTTTTGACGAGGACGCCCCACGGGATTTACAAGGAGAAATTTGAGATTACAGAGGAGGGTCGGCTCTACGTAGTCGAAAATGTAATCAACCCTTAGATCTAAAATCTCTCCCGAACCCGACCGCAAGCCGATCAGATCGGCGTGCGGCCGAGGTCCGCCAGGCCTAAAATGAATTGGTGCCCCAGGTCTCGAATCTGAGGCCTGGGATCGGACGAACCCCCTCAGCGACGGATGACTCCCGGTTAAACGCGCTAATGTCCACGTCTTAGGCAGTTCCTGGTCTATCGCCAACTCGAATACTGCTCCGCCGCCGGACCTGAAAACGGCTCTGCCCAACAGGCCCCGCTCTGTTATATCTAAACCCATGCGGGTTGACCTTTCCAGCCACCTCTTTTGTGTAGCAATCGCTCTGCTTCTTGCACTTCCCCTCGACGCCCAGCAGACCTCCGGCACCTTTCGCTGGATCGATTTTCACGATCCCAAAGACCAGAACATCGTGGCGTGGATCGCGCGTTCGCTGCAGGTGGAGAAGTGGACCGCCATCCGCGAGATCGGCGTGGTGTACGACGCCGCGCTGGTGGTGACTACCGATCGCGAAGGGCCGCAATCGACTCCGGGCAACGACAGCTTCACCATCTGGAACGCATCGCTCACCAGCCACGTGGTGGCGCCGCTGCTCACAGGCGTGAATCTGCGCTGGATCGACTGGGAAAACTTTGCCGACGATGCTCCGCAGGAGCTGACGGTTCTCTATGACAACTGCCACGACTGCGCGGCCAGCACGTTTTTCACGAGCTTCCGCTACGACCTTGCGCACCACCAGTGGGTGGCGCGCTGGATTCGCGGCGGCCAGGGAGTTCTGGTATGGAATGCGGTTCCGCCCAGCGCTCCCGGCGTGACCTGGACGCAGGTCTATGCCTTGATGTCAGGAGCGGAGAATCGAGCCTATCTGGCGACGTGGAACCATTTCGACTACGGCAGCAAGAGGCAGCCCAGCGACACCATCTTCCGTTACGATGTGGACTCCATGACCGGGCTCGAGCGCACCGTGGAGCTGACCCGGGAGGATGCCGAAGCCATGAAGTTGCGCCTGTGCCGCGGTCAGGACGCCATCCAGGGCATGGAGCGCGGCCAGGATTCGGCGCTTTGCCAGCAAATGCTGAACGCGCAACCGCAGCGCAAGCCGGTGACCACGCCGCCGGCCAATAATCGCGGCCAGTCCGCGGGTGGTCGCGTAAGCCATTGAATCTTTAACGGTCAATAGAGAGCAGTATTCCTCCCGCGCCGCGCATAGCATTCAAGCTGAAACGAGGCGTGAAATGAGCAATTCCTTCAGACTTGCACGATTTGTCCTGCTTCCCCTGGCAATCGCACTTTCAACAGCTGGTTGCCACAAGGATCCAGCCCTGGTCCTGGCGGATAACAACCAGGCGGGCCCGCAGGACCCGGCCTCGGACCCGGCGACAGCCAACATGCCCCCCGCTGCGGACAACACAAGCTACCAGCAGAGTCCTCCGCCGTCGGGCCAGTCTTACAATCCAGGTTACGGAGAACAGCCGGAATACACCGATGCCCAGCCGCCTCCGCCCTTGCCCGAGTACGACCAGCCGCCCGTTCCCGGCGACGACTATATCTGGACGCCCGGCTACTGGGCCTGGTCTTCGGACGGCGGCTACTACTGGGTGCCCGGCGCCTGGATTGAGGCTCCCTACGAGGGCGCACTCTGGACCCCTGGTTACTGGGGCTACTGGAATAACCTCTACGGGTTTTACCCTGGCTACTGGGGCCAGTACATCGGCTACTATGGCGGCATCGATTATGGATTCGGCTACGCCGGATACGGCTACCAGGGCGGTTACTGGGGTGGCGGCCATTTCTACTACAATCGCTCGGTCAACAACGTGAACACCTCTGTGGAGCACAACTTCTATAGCCACTCAGAGGGCGGCAACACGAACAACTCGCGTGTGAGTTTCAACGGCGGATCGGGTGGAATCCCGAGGCAGGCGCAGCCCGCGGAGCTGGCAGCGATGCGTCAGCCGCACACGGCGCCGATGAGCTCACAAGTGCAGAATCAGCGTGCTGCGAGCACCAACCGGACCCAGTTTGCCAATACGAATCATGGCCGTCCGGCCAATGTGGCCGTCAACCAGCCGCTTGCGGCCGATCGCAACGTGAGGGCTCCAGCGGCGCTCGAGACAACCAATCGGAATGTAGAGCAGCAGCAGCAGCGGCAGGCGGCTCCGCAACCGCAACAGCGGCAGACGGCTCCGCAGCCGCAAGAGCGGCAGGCGGCACCGCAGCAGCAACAGCACCAGGCAGCACCGCAACCGCAAGAGCGGCAGGCGGCTCCGCAACAGCAACAACACCAGGCGGCTCCGCAGCAGCAGCGGCAGGCGGCTCCGCAACAGCAACAACACCAGGCGGCACTAGAACAACACCAGGCGGCTCCGCAGCAGCAGCGCCAAGCGGCACCGCAACCGCAACAGCACCAAGCAGCTCCGCAGCAGCAACAGCACCAGGCTGCACCGCAGCAGCAACAGCACCAAGCAGCTCCGCAGCAGCAAGCGCGGCAGGCGCCACCGCAACAGCAACAGCGTCAGGCGCCACCGCAACAGCAACAGCATCAGGCGGCTCCGCAGCAGCAGCAGCACCAAGCGGCTCCGCAGCAGCAACAACACCAGGCTGCACCGCAACAGCAACACCCCAAGTAGCAGCGTTTCGCACGGCATCCGCGGGAGATTTCCGCGGATGTCACCTTAGTTGACGCATTCACTTCGCCGCCGGCCAACAATCGCGGCCAGTCCGCGGCGGGGCGCGTGGGCCATTGACGACTGCCCCATCCCTGGGCTCTGGCCGCATGAATTCGTGCCTGCGAATTTCGTGCTATCCCACCCTTTCGCCCCAAAAAAGGGCGAAACGATGGGGCACGGGCAAGCTGGTGACTGCCCCGCTGGGGCGCGGGCAAGCTGGTGACTGCCCCGCTGGGCGGGTGAGCCATTGACGGCCCCCAGAAGAATTTCCTAGAATTCCGAGACTTCTGTATCACGGGCCGTGTTTAACCGAATGGAGGTTGAGATGAAAAGCTATTCTCGACTCGCACTTTGCATACCGCTGGCCTTCGCGGCGGTTCTCTTCCTGGCAGGATCGCACCTGAAGCTGACGCCAGGCCAACCCCCAAGCCTTAATGTCGTTCAGGCCGCCCAAACTCAGGCGCCTCCTGACCAGGGACAGGCGCCACCCGACCAGGGACCAGATCCCGCAGCCGCCAACATGGCGCCCTCGGGGCAGTCCTATACCACCGAGGCTCCGCCTCCCGGCGAGCAGAATCCCGACGATGCCAACTACGCGGAGCAGCCCACGGCGGAATCGACTCAGCCGCCGCCTCCGCTGCCCGACTACGTACAACCACCCCCGCCGGACGATGGATACATCTGGACTCCCGGCTACTGGGCCTGGGGCCCTTATGGCTATTACTGGGTGCCCGGCGTGTGGGTTGAGCCCCCGTATGTCGGCGGGCTCTGGACGCCTGGCTTCTGGGGCTTCTACGGCGGGCGCTACATGTGGTACCCCGGCCACTGGGGCTCCCATATCGGCTGGTATGGCGGCATCAACTACGGCTTCGGCTATGTCGGCTTCGGTTATGAGGGCGGCTACTGGAATAGCGGCCACTTCTTCTATAACCGCGCCTACAACAACATCAACGGGCGTAATGTGCACAACGTGTACAACTACCGCGCCAATGTTCACGTGAACAATAACGTCAGAGTCAACAACAACGAGCACCCCAACAACAACGAGCGCGTCAACAACAACGTTCGCGTCAACAACAACGTTCGCCCCAGCTATCGTGGCGGACCGAATGGGGTCCAGGCCCAACCGCGGCCGCAAGAAGGCAATGCGTACCGCGAGCCCACCGCTCCGCGTATGACCACGCAGGTGCAACACGAGCAGAACTACAGCACGCAGCGCGGGCAGTATGCGGCGCCGAATAACACCAGGCCGGCCACCACAGCGGATCCGCGTCCGCTGCATGCTGACCCCCACGTCACGCCGCAGCCGCGCAGTGGTGGCGGAGGCGGAGGCCAGTCCGGGAGCCACTCCGGAGGCCATCACTGAGGCAGTGCTGATCGTTAAGACACCAAGGGCCGCACGCTCCGCAGATCGGAGAGTGCGGCCCTGAGTGCTTGGTGCGTCGAACGGTTGTTGCTGAACCGTAGGCGTCTTACTGGGCCGCGAAGACCTTGATCGCCACCAAACTCCGCACCCATCGCGCCGGGCGTTTTTCTCCGGTAGCGATCATTTTGAGCGGTCCATCGCCGGTCAGCGGCTTGCCGTTCTCAGTGTCGGCCACGATCACCGTGGAACTGCTCACATGCGGCGTGATCTCGCCGCTCGAGTACACCACTTCATAGAGGTCCGAGCCCTCGGCCACCACGTAGAGCCGCAGATCCTTGCCGCTCGGTTTTTCGTTCATGCCCAGCGGCGTGAGCAGCGCGATCAGCGGCACACCGGAGTAGGTTTCGTTGGCCTTGGTGTGCTCGTTGTAGACGGTGACCGTCACGTGCGGCAGGCCGGCCAGCGTGGCCACGGTCCAGTCTCTGGTCTGGTCACCGAAACTCACCCTTAACGCGCCGGGCGGGATTGGCGTCGTGTCGCTGTGATGCATCCCGCCCTGCATCATCATCATGCACTGGCACATGTCCATGCCCGCGCCTTTGCCCATCTCCATCGGCTTGCCGCCGCCCGAGTCCATCTTCATCTTGCATTGGCTCATGTCCATGGGCTTGCCTGAAGCGGCCGGCTGACCTGAGCTTGCGGGCGTGCCCATGTCCATGCCTTTCATCGGATCCGCGGGCTGCGAGTTTTGGGTTTGTGCCGGGACCGCCGTAACCCCCAGCAGGCAGAAAAACATAGCGACGTTGATGGCTGACCGCATTCAGTGAACCTCTCCGCCTCCATCGTATACTGAACCCATGTCGATCGTGCGCAACATCGCCGCCATCGCCAAGGGCATGAGCATCACCGGTCGCGAGGCATTCGCGCCCACCGAGGTGGAGAATTACCCTGACGGTCGCGGGCCCCTGCGGGGAGCGGTCCTCGAATCGCGCTTCCGCGGCGCACACGTGTTGCAGCGCGACGAAGACGGTCTGGAAAAGTGCGTGGCGTGTTTTCTGTGCGCCGCGGCCTGCCCTTCGAACTGCATCTATATTGAAGCCGCAGAAAACACCGCAGAAATCCGCATCTCCTCGTCGGAGCGCTATGCCAAGGTCTACAACATCGACTACAACCGCTGCATCTTCTGCGGCTACTGCGTCGAGGCCTGCCCGACAGACGCGATCACGCACGGCCACGGATTTGAGTTGGCCACGCTGAATGCTACGAATCTGGTGATGCGCAAGGAAGACATGCTGGTTCCGGTGGCGGCGCTGACGGCGAAGTAGCGCAGGACTCGGCCCGGGCACGCGTTTGCCGATCGGGAGTGCTTCGCGCGCAGGTTCTCTCGAAACTCAAATTGTTGATTGAGCTACAGTTGCCTCCAGGCGCAGACGTCCTCTAAGCCTCTTCTTTTCACGTCCAAAGCAAAACTGACGATAATAGGATCAGCCTGACTTCCCGTGTGTTCCGTTTCCCGAGCACGTTCAGATGACGTGTTCAAGAGACTTCAGGTGCGTGGATTCGAGAAGGGACGGATGCGAATGAAGCGCGTGCCCGTACCGGCCGTTCTAGTTGCGGCGGTTCTGGCTGCAGCCTGTCTGGCGGCAGGCGCGCAGGGCGTGAAGAAGTCTGCGCCGCCGCCGCTTACCCTCACGACGGCCCGGGGAGTCCATGACTTTCCCGTCGATCAGGCGGCACGCGCCTATTCCATACACCTGCATGCGGTGGTCACCTACTACGACCCCTATATCGACACGCGGCACGGTGCGCTCTTCGTTTGCGACAGTTCAGGTTGCGTGTTCGTTGTGGTTCCCCTGCGTCCCATTCTTTCCATTCAAGCGGGCGATGCGGTCGACATCGTGGGAGTCACGGGCCCGGGGGACTACGCTGCAGTTGTCATTGCCCGTCAGGTGCAGTTCGAAGGGCGGTCCCACCTGCCCCAGAATCCTCCGAAGGTGGCGCTATCGCGATTGCTGACCGGAGTCTTCGACTGCCGGTGGGTCGAGGTCGAGGGCCGCGTCCGCAGTGTGCACCTCGATGGGCACAAGGTGATTCTGGAAGTTGCGGCTGAGGGCGGCTCGTTTACGGCAATTTCCGTGCGCCAGCCGGAGGCCGATTACGATGCCCTGGTCGATGCGCTGGTGCGCATTCGGGGCAATGTGGCTCCGCTATTCAACCAAAACCGCCAGATGGTGGGCGTGCATGTTTTCTTTTCTTCGCTACGCGAATTGAGCGTGATCCAGGCCGCGCCGCGCGATCCTTTCTCCCTGCCGGCGGTCCCGATCTCGCAGTTGTTCCGATTCTCGCCGGCTCCCGAGCTTCTGCACCGCGTGCATGTGCGCGGGACCGTGACCCTCGACTGGCCGGGCCGCATCCTATGCATTCAGGATGGCAAAGACGGCATCTGCGTTTCGACCGCGCAGTCCACCAGCGCCGCCCTCGGCTCGCTGGTTGACGTGGTTGGATTTCCCGCCATTAGCCAATTCAAGCCCGCGCTCGAAGATGCGAATTTTCGCGTCGTGGGGCAATCATCCCCGCCCGTGGCACGCCGCGTCTCGTCCGACGATGTCCTCAAAAGCGAACGCGACGGTCAAGTTGTCGAAATCGACGCCGAATTCATCGGTCAGGATTTAGTCTCCGACGATCCAACCCTCATGTTGCGCGCCGGTAACCTGCTGTTTCCGGCCACGCTTCCCAAAGACGCGGTTCGCGCCGCATCGAAGTGGAAGGAGGGGAGCATCCTGCGCATCACCGGTGTCAGCAGCGTCCAGGTGGATCCGCTTGCCACCAGTCTTGGAGAGGGCTCGGTGAGGCCTGAGTCGCTGCACATTTTGCTGCGCACGGCGGACGATATTGCTGTGCTTCGTGCTCCTTCCTGGTGGACGCCGCAGCATGCGGCCCAGGTCTTTGCGATGATCGGCGTCGTGGTCCTCGCCGCCTTCGCCTGGGTCGTGATTCTGCGCCGCCGGGTTAGGCAGCAGACTCTGGCCCTGCGCAGCAGCCAGGAACGCCTGCGTCACTTGTCGGAACACGACGCGCTCACGGGGCTGCCCAATCGCCTCTTGCTGAACGACCGGCTGCTAATTGCCTTCAAGCGCGCGGAAAGATTTCAGACCTGTCTTGGCTTGCTGGTGATCGATCTCGACGAGTTCAAGGAAGTCAATGACGCCTTCGGCCACCAAGCCGGGGATAACGTGCTGTGCCAGTTGGCCGGGCGATTCAGCGGCTGTGTGCGCTCCACAGATACCGTCGCCCGCATGGGTGGCGACGAGTTTGTCGCCCTGCTCCCCGATCTGCGCGTTCCCGCCGAGGCAGAAATGATCGCGGCCAAATTCGTCATGGCGGCTTCAACCCCGGTGAGCATCGATCAAGTGGTAGCGGCTGTCACCGTGAGCATCGGAGTGGCTACCTACCCGCAGTCAGGCACGGAGATGGATTCTCTGCTGCGCTGCGCCGACGAGGCCATGTACGCCGCAAAAGAGAAAGGCAAGAACTGCTTCCAGGTCTACAGGCCGAAACCCGCGGAACGTGGCGGCGCCAACGAGCAGATTCTGCGGCAGGCCCCGGCCCCGTCAAGCGGCGCGTGAGCCGCCCTACTCTCGTAGCCCCGCAGTCCCTGTCTTGCGATCCCTGTTCCCTGATCCCTGTCTCTACTCCGCTCCCGTCAGCAGCCCGCGCTTGCGCATCTCGGCCATCACGCGTTCCACCTTCCAGTCCAGCGCATCGGAGCCTTCGACGACGAGATCGGCGTTTGCGGACGAGGGCCGGACAAAGGTCATGCTCGAGGGCCGCACGCGGTATTCCCATTGATAGCGTACCGATTCCTCGCTTCGTCCGCGCTCGTCCAAATCGCGCTTCAGCCGCCGCTCGAAACACAAAGCGTCCGGCGTATCGACGTAAATGCGCAGTTGGTAGAGCGGGAGCAGCTCCTCAAAGTAGAGCGCGAAGATGCCTTCAATAATCAGGAACGGGCCGGAGGTGACGCGCTCGGTGCGGCCCGGCATGCGCGTGTAGGTGGCAAAGTCGTAGACCGGCCGCTCGATCGTGTCGCCGCGCGCCAGTGCGGCAATATGCTCGGCCAGCAGCGGAATCTCAATCATCGACGGGTCGTCGAAATTCTGTTGCACGCGCTCTGCGAGCGGCATGTGGCCGAGATCGAGATAGTAGTCGTCGAGATGGAAGCGCAGGCCGCGCAGCATGCGGGCCATTTCGTTGGCCAGCGTGGTTTTGCCCGAGCCGGAGCAGCCGGCAATGCCCAGCACGGTCGGCGGAAAGGGCAGCCGCGGAATCTGGGCGGCCACTTCGCGTGCGACTCGGGCGCTCACAGGCGGGCTCACGGTTCCTGTTCCACCTTCGCGGCGATTTTAGGCGCCAGGCGTTTGAGCAGTCCGGCCAGCCGCCGCTCCACCATGCGCCCGGTCTCCTGCACCTCTTCATGGCTCAGCGGAGTCGCGCCCAGCCCCGCCGCCAGGTTGGTGACGCAGGAGATGCCCAGCACTTCGATTCCCATGTGCCGCGCCACAATCGTCTCCGGCACGGTCGACATGCCCACCAGCGTGGCTCCCAGCGTGCGGAAAGCGCGAATCTCCGCCGGCGTCTCAAAGCTCGGGCCCGGCGTGGCCAGATACACGCCCTCCTCCAGTGTGAATCCTTCCTCGCGGGCGGCTTCGGCGGCCATGGCGCGCAGCGCCTTGCTGTAGGCCTCGGTCATGTCGAAGAAACGCAGTCCCGCGCCCGGCCTGGCGGCAAAGCGCGGCTCGTTGGGCCCGTTGAGCGGATTCCAGCCCATCATATTGATGTGATCGGCCAGCAGCACGAGTTGGCCCACCTTATATCCGGCCTGAATACCGCCGGCGGCATTGGTCAACACCACGGCGCGCACTCCCAACGCGCCCAGCACGCGCATGGGAAACGTGACCTCGCGCGGCGCATAGCCCTCGTAAGAATGGACGCGCCCCTGCAAAATGATCACTGGCGCTCCGCCGAGCGACCCGGCCACGATCCGTCCGGAGTGTCCCTCCACGGTCGATTGCGGGAAATGCGGGATTTCCTGGTAGGGCAGGATGACCGGATCGGCGACCGCATCGGCCACTGCGCCCAGCCCCGAGCCCAGTACCATGCCCACCCGCGGCGCGAGCGCGCCCAGCCGCGATTTCACGAATGCGGCGGCTTCTGCGACCTGGTCGAAGTGCGTCATGCTCAATATCCGTTGCTGCGCTTCGGACATTCTACCGTTCCCGCTCAAACGGCGGCTGTGCAAAGCAGGTTCCCATCCCGTAGACAGGGAGACGGCCATCACATTTTGCGATTTTGAGCTGGGGGTATAATGCCATCCGGCCTGAGAGCCGGCCAGCTTCTGTGCAGGCATGGCTTGCGCCGGACCAGGCGGAACTGGGAGCATCGCAATGGCAACGCAAGGTTTGCAACACGAGCTGATTTTGTCGCGGCGCATGGCGCGGCTGGGCACGGAAACTGCATTTGAAGTTTTGAGCAAGGCCAAGGCGCTGGAGCGCACGGGCAGGAGCATCGTTCATCTGGAGATTGGCGAGCCGGACTTCTCGACTCCGCCGCACATTGTGGAAGCAGCGGTGGATGCGCTGCGCGGCGGCTGGACGCACTACGGCCCCTCGGCGGGATTGCCCGAGCTGCGCGAGGCCATCGCCAACTATGTGAGCCGCACGCGCGGCGTCCCGGTCGAGCCCGACGAAGTGGTTGTGGTTCCCGGCGGCAAGCCCATCATGTTCTACGCCATGCTCGCGCTCGTCGATGAGGGCGACGAGGTGATCTATCCCAATCCCGGCTTTCCCATCTACGAGTCGATGATCCGCTACGCCGGAGGCACGCCGGTGCCGATTCCGCTGCGGGAAGAGCGGGATTTCGCCATGGACGTCGGCGAGATGGCGAGCCTGATCACGCCCTCGACCAAGCTCATCATTCTCAACTCGCCGCAGAACCCCACCGGCGGAGTGCTGGCGCGCGCCGACATCGAGCGCGCCGCAGCGGCCATTGGCGATCGCAACATCCTGGTGCTGGCCGACGAGATTTACAGCCGCCTGCAGTTTGAAGGCATGCCGTTTTCGATCATGAGCGTGCCGGGCATGAAGGAACGCACGATTCTGCTCGACGGCTTCTCGAAAACCTATGCCATGACCGGCTGGCGCATCGGCTACGGAGTGATGCGCGCCGATCTGGCCGCCCAGATCTCGCGCCTGATGACCAACTCCAACTCCTGCACGGCCAGTTTTACGCAACGCGCCGCGCTGGCCGCGCTCAACGGCGACCAGAGCGCCGTGGATACGATGCGTCTGGAATTCGAGCGGCGCAGCCGGGCCTTTGTCGCGGGCCTCAATCGCATTCGCGGCTTCAGCGCGCGCATGCCCAAGGGCGCATTTTATGTCTTCGCCAACATCACGGGCACGGGATGGGCGTCAAAGCCGCTGGCCGATGCGCTGCTCGAAGAGGCTGGCGTGGCCGCGCTTTCCGGCACCGCGTTTGGCTCCTATGGCGAGGGCTATTTGCGCTTCAGCGTCGCCAATTCCATGGAGAACCTGATGGAAGCACTGGCGCGCATCGACGCGTGGGTAAGCACACACGTGTGACAGTGTAGCGCCGGTCTCCGGACCGGCTGTAGCGGGGGTCTCCCGACCCCCGCAGGGAAGGCCGAGGAGATCCACCATGTCGCTTCGAGATGCAAAAACCGGCCAGGTCACGAAGTCATATTCTCTTGACGAGCTGCGCGAGGCGGCGCGGCTGATGCGCGGCTACAACCTGGTCGCGTTGTGCGCGGCGGGCTCGGGTCACGCCGGCGGCACGCTCTCCATCATGGACATTGCTGCGGCGCTTTATCTGCGCGCGGCCGAGCACGATCCCAAACATCCTGACTGGCCCGATCGCGACCGCATTCTCTGGTCGGCCGGCCACAAGGCGCCCGCACTCTATGTGTCGCTCGGCATCGCCGGTTTCTGCCCGCTCGATGACATTGTGACCCTGCGCAAACTTGGTTCGCCCTTTCAGGGCCATCCGCATTGGCTCAAGCTGCCGGGCATCGAAGTTTCTTCCGGCTCGCTCGGCCAGGGCTTGAGCGTCGCGGTCGGCATGGCGCTGGCGGCGCGCATCGATGGCGAAAAGCAAGGGGGCAAAAACCACAAGATCTTCTGCCTGATGGGCGACGGCGAACAGCAGGAGGGCCAGGTGTGGGAAGCGGCTATGGAGGCCGGTCACTTCCATCTCGACAACATTATCGCGGTCATCGACTGCAACCGCCTGCAGATCGACGGCTGGGTGAAGGACGTCATGCAAGTCGAGCCACTTGCCGCGAAGTACTCGAGCTTCGGCTGGGAGGTTTTGCGCATCGACGGACACGACATGAGCCAGATTGTCGACGCCCTGGAGCAGGCGCGCACCGTAACCGGAAAGCCCGTTGTGATTCTCGCCGACACCGTGAAAGGCAAGGGCGTGAGCTTTATGGAAAACCAGCCGGGCTGGCACGGCAAGGCGCCAAATCGCGAGGAACTGACGGCGGCGCTCGCCGATCTCGGTCTCGCCGGGCGCATTCCTGTTGATGAGCTGCTCGCCAAAGCCAAGCACTGGCAAACCGAAGCCTCGCATGCACTCGACGCGCGTGTGCCTCGCTACTCGCGCGACTTTTGGTGGAATGCGCGCGATGCGGCCCAAATCGACGCCATGCAAGTGGCGATGGAGCCCACGCGCAAGGGCTTCGGCCGCGCGCTTGCCGAATGCGGCGACGACGAGCGCATCGTGTGCCTCGGTCTCGACATTTCCGGCTCCATCACGATTGCGGATTTCTATGCCGGCAAGCCGGAGCGAGCGCGGCGCTGGATCTCCATGGGCATTGCGGAGCAGTCGGCCACGGCGGCCGCTGCAGGACTGGCGCGCGAGGGCAAGCTGCCCGTGCTCGGCTCCTACGCCACGTTTTCCGCGGCGCGCAACCTTGACCAGATGCGCGTTTCCATCTGCTACTCCAATCTCAACGTGCTGGTGGCCGGCGCGCACGCGGGCGTATCCGTCGGCGCCGACGGCGCCACGCACCAGGCGCTCGAAGATCTTTTTGCCATGCTTGGGTTGCCGAATATGACCGTGGTTGTGCCCTGCGATGCGATCGAGACCCGCAAGGCCACGCGGCATCTGCTGCTCGAACACGTGGGGCCCAAGTACATCCGCTTCGCGCGTGAGGCCACGCCGATCGTTACCAGCGAATCCACGCCCTTCGTTTTCGGCAAGGCGAATCTCATCCGGCTGCGCGCCCCGGCTCCGGATTTCGCCAAGCCGGACTTCGTTGACGCCTTCGAGACGCGCCTCGCCGAGGACTGCGCCGACGAGAGCGAGGATCTGAGCATCATCGCCTGCGGACCCATGGTGCCCGAGGCCATGCGCGCGGCGTGGATTCTGAAGCAGGAGTTCGGCCTGGAGACGCGCGTGCTGAATTTGCATACGCTCAAGCCCATCGATGCGGAGGCGATCGTGCGCGCGGCGCGCGAGACGGGCGTGGTGATCACCGCCGAGGAACATCAGATCGGCGCACTGGCCGGACGCGTGAGCCAGGTTCTGGCCACGAATCCCACGCTCTACGGGGTTCCGGTCGTCGCCAGCGCCATCGGAGTCAAAGACCGCTTCGGCGAGTCTGGCGCGCCGTGGGAATTGGTCAAGGTGTTCGAGTTGAGTGCGGAACATATCGCCGAGACGGCCCTCGAGCTCGTCTCGGTGAAGAAACACGCCGCCGAACATCTGGTGACGGCCTAGCGCATCTGCTCGGTCCCTTGGTCCCTTGGTCCCTTGGTCCCTGTCTTCTTACTCCGGCGGGCCGACAGTCAGCACAAAATACGACGCCGGCTCCGTCTGGCTGGCGTTGTAGACGGTGTGCTGGTCGCCTGCAATGCACACTCCCATTTCGCCGGCGACGAGATCACGCGTCACGCCCGCCGTCATCAGCCGCGCGGTGCCTTCGTGGATGAACCATATCTCGGTGTGCTTGTGCGTGCCGATGGGCTCGGGCGGCGCGCCGGGCGCGAGATGCGTAAAGTGCGCCTCCATTCGGATGTTGTCGGGCAGCATGCCCATCAAAAAGCGTTTCGACATGCGCGGCGACGAGTGCGGGTTGGCCGGCTCAATCTGCGGATAGCGGCCGGAGACCAGCGTGGGCAGGGTCATGGGCGCGGCGGCTTGTTGCGGCGGTGCTGAAGACGGCGCTGCGGGCGCCTGCCCGCCGGCTTCAGGTGCGAGGGCGGACGCGGCGGCAAGCAAGGGCAAAAGCGCGGAAAACTCTCGACGGTTCATGGGTGTCCTCTCGGATGGGGAATTCGTTCTGATTCAATGTACATTCTTTGCCACGGGTTTACATTCTCTGCCGCTGCGACTCCGTGGGAATGTTGATCTCGACCTCGGCGCGGAGGAATTCCTTGGGCAGATAGTCCGGCCCGACCGATGCCTCCATGAAGGCCAGCGACCTGGTGTAAATCTCATGCATCAGGCGCAGCGGCGAGCCCAGATTCGGCTTGGTGCGCAGTTGCCCCAGCGACGCGTCGTAGCAGGTGAACTTCTGCGCCGGGTCGTAGTGGAAGAGTTTGGGCGCATGTTGCGCGACGGCATCGAAGGCCTCGGCCAGCGGCTTGATCTCGCCGGGATCGGTGGTCAGCATGGCGGCCTGTGCGCGCAGATAGCGGAAGCGCCACAGGCTCACGTCGAGCGCTGTATTGCAAACGGCGAACTCGCGGAACCAATCAAAACGGGTTGAAATTTCCGCGGCCTGCGCCTCGCTCAAATGCGGCTTGGCCGCCTCGAGTTCCGTAAACATCGCATCGATTCCGGCCAGGCACTTTTGTTTTTCCGCCACAATGCGCGCGATATTCTCCTTGGTCGGCTCCAGGAACTTTGCATATTCGGGCAGGTAGTGGCGATTGGTGTAGCGCAGCAGCGTTTCCCTACGCTCGATGTCGCCGGCAAAGTCGGAATTGGTCGACGAGCCGTGCCCCAGCGGCGACCAGCAAAGGTTCGCGGCCTCCTCGGAGAGCAGCATGGCTTTCGCCATATGCGGCGCGGCTTGCGCTGGGTACATCTGCGCCGCCCAGTCGCCGTAAATCTGCGCTACGCTCGCGTTCAGGTTCCACGTCAGCTCGCGCCACGCAAAAATATCCACACTGTTCAGCAGGTCGGCATACATGTCGTAGTTCGACTGCATCGTCCCGCCGGGCGTAATCTCCGCGCCGCCCTCCGCGCCGATCAACCCGTGCGCCTTTTTCATGGTCCACGCCGTGTAGGCCACGGTGGCGGCAGGGAAGTAGTGACGCCCGATGGTCTGCCCGACCATCTGATACTCCACAATCTCCGGATGCGGCTTGCAGTGGCCCAGCAACGTTGTGAAGCGCGGATCGGGCTCGCAATCGGAGTGGTAGACCTTGGTCTGGATCAGAATCTCCTTCGGCGTTTCGTTGATGACGCGCGACCACAGCTCGTAGTGCGACGGACTGAAGTTGCTGTAGCCCGGCGCGTGCACGTAATCGGCGCCCAGCCAGTGCGGACAGCCCGAAGACCACGTTCTCAGGTGCAGCTTTTTGCCCATCGGCTGCACCGCGGCGTAGTAATGCGTGATGGCCACTTGCAATTCGTTCTTGAACTGGTCGAGACCGTTCTTCCGGCAGCGCTCGTCGTGGCAAAAGATGCCGAACTGGTCCCAGAACGTGCAGGCCACGCCATCGGCCTGCGATTGCCGCGCGCACTCGCGTACGTAGGCCTCAAAAAGCTTCCACGTGGCAGGATCGGAGGGGCACAGCGCAGCCCTTTCCCAGGAATGTTCTTCAGGCACGCCCTTGGCCGAGGGATACACCGCAAGAAATGCGTTGTACAAATCCTCTGACCAGCGGCTGAAGTTGTTGCCGTAAGGCAGATCGGCAAACACTTCCACATCGGCGTCGTGAAATTCCTTCACCAGCGCGGCATTGCGCTTCATGTCGTCGGCTTCAGCGGCGGCCAGGCGTTGCTGCACCGCGGGACTCAACTTGGCGTAGACCTCTGGCATTTCATCTTTCAGCGAAACGCTGGCATGGAGCTGCGCGACAAAGCTGTTGGCGCCCAGAATCGCCACCTGCTCGGCCACGCTGTGATCGGCATGATGCGCGGCAAAGCGCATGGCGAACTCGGGATTGCGCGCCCACAAACCCGTGGTCCGTTCCAGCCAGTGATGGGTTTCTCCAGCGGCAAAGAGCAACGACCGCGGCCTCGCACCACAGACGATGAGGCTGCCGTTTTCCGCGAGTACCGCGTAGCCGTCGCGCGTGATGGAGGAGGCAAGCGTCGCGTTCACGCCCTTGGCATCTTTGAGCACAAGAGAAATCATGCCCTTTATCAATTCGTCTGTGCCCACGGATTCGTGAATCACCTCGGCGCTCAACCCGAGCTTCTTCGCCAGCATCTCCGCGGCGCTGCGCACCGCAGGATGCGCTCCCGCAGGAATCAGGATCGCCGTGAATTTCGGCGCGGCTTGCGCGAGCAGATCGAGGCCGTCGCCCAAAGCGCCGGCCGCCGCGACCGAAGAAGCCGTCTTCAAAAAGCTGCGGCGCGTGAGAGTAGAAAACAGGCTGGTCGATTCGATTGTCATGGCAGATTCTCCTAGGATTCGTTGTCTAACTCCGCTGCCCTCACTGCCCCGGAATCAGTCGCACCGTGCCCAGAATGCCCGAGGGCAGCGGTTCCAGATGATCCATATCCTGCGGCGTGAACTTCTCGCCGTAGCGCAGATTCAGCAGCCGGTAATCCGGCCCGGCGCGCCCGGCCAGTTCGTTGATGGCGGTGTTGGCCACCACGATCCGCAACTCGTTTGTGCCCGCGTGCACGAGCGCCGTCACATCCAGCCGGTAAGGCGGATGCCACAGCGATCCGGCCAACTTTCCGTTGACATACACGAGCGCCGCCTCGCGAATCGGCGGATCGTACCAGGTGCGCGTTCCTGCCTGGTGGAGCTGCTCACGCGGCACCGGCGTGCCCTCGCCAAAATCCAGAATCACGCTGCCGGATTTCGCTACATCCGGAGGAATCTCCACGGTGCGGTCATACGTCGCGGGACCGGAATAAAATTTCTCGGCCTCGAATTCCGTCCATGACTTCAACACCGGCATCGTCTCTTTTGCGTTTGGCTGGTTGAAGGTCACTTTCCAGTCGTGGCTCAGGTCGATGGGTGCGAACGGCGTAGCGGCTTGCTGCTGCGGCGGAAGCGCGGGATTGCCGGTGAACACCACCACGCGCGATTCATACGGAGCGAGATCGAAATGCAGCGTCGGCCCGGGACCCGCGCCCGTGATCTTCCCCGTGAATGGATCCCACCACTCTGCGCCGCCTTGGTGAGCACGAAACGTGGCATCGAACGAATGCGGCCGGTTGTCGGTGTTGGCGACGAAGTAAATTTGGGCCGAATGCAGACCACGATGAATAAAACCCACCTCGGGCGTAACAGGATTCATCACAACATCGGGCTTCTCGAAGGATGCGCGAAGCGCTGCGGCAACTTCCGCGGCGCTGGCAACGATCTTCACGTTTTTCATGCCCGAAGCCGTCAGCGCCCGCGAAATCTCAGCGACGGCTGCCGAATCGCGCGGCCCCTCGATCACTCCGGGCGCGCGCGCGGGCAGGCTCTTCACCGCAATCACCTCGCCGCCGCGCTGCGCAAACGCCTCGATGCACCTGTAGGTGGCCAGCGGCAGCCGCTCCACATTCGGCATCACCAGCACCGGATAGTACTGCATGCCAACTTTGTCGATCGCCGCCGCATCGATGAAGTCGAGATTGTAGCCCGCGTCCAGAATCGCGGGAACCAGATCGGGCCCGAGCAGCGTGCGCATCTCGTCGGTGACGGAGACGTGCCCCGGCCTGAAGCGTGCCTGCGCGTCTTCTTCAGGAAGCAGCAGGGCGACGTCGTAAACCGGCGAGCCCTGGCGCAACAGGTAGCTCATGCGCGTAAAGTAGCCCATCATGTCGGGCATCACCATCCGCCAGGGATTGTGATCGTTGAAGACCGCGGCCGCATAGAACGACCATCCGGGGTCGCCCGCCGACGGCGGCGAATAGGGCCAGCCGTGGCCCACGAACTGATTGATGCCCTGCAGGAAGAACGTATCCGCTTCGGCCTTCATGTCGAGCGGCGTGGCGCGGAACGAAGGGGAATGCAGCCAGGTCCACGTCTCCGAAGAGGTAATCGGCCGGCCGTAGACGTGGCTTGCGGAAGTGGCCCAGCGCGTGAAGGAAAAACCGCCGTGCCATTGCGAGCCTTCGCCCTCGGGCAGATCGACGAGCGCGTTGCTGGAAAGCGTCACCGCGGGCGCGCCGTAACTCTGCGAGCGAAATTTTGTGTGGTGCTCGCGCGCCCAGGTGTTGAGCGGCGTCAGATAGTGTTCGTCAATCAACTCTGCCAGCGTGCGGCCCCAGTCGTAGCGCACGTCGGCGGCCTCGGGAGTGGTTCCCGCGGCCAGCTCCGGCAGGTGCGCCAAAAGATCGTAGCCGCGGCGGGCGCGAAATTCGTCGAGAAGCTTCGGGGTCCAATCCGATTCGTACACTTCAAGGCTGTCGCTGAACACCGAGTAGGGAACATTCGGCCCGCATGCCTGGATCAGCGGATTGGCCACGTGCTGGATGTGATTCTGAATCGCCTCCATGCTGAAGTGGTCGAGAACAAAACCCTCCGCGCCCACGGCCGCGCGCTTTACTTGTTGCCCAGTCCGGCTGGAGATGAAGAACACGGCGACGTGAGGTCCGGTGATTTCCGCGGGCAACGTCAGCCGGAAATCGTGAATCGCGGTGAGCGGCTGCGCGTGGTCGGCGTCGTAGTTCTGCGGCGTTCCCGAAGCCAGGAATGCAGTCAGCAGCGCTTCGCCATTGCGAATCGATGGAACGGGAAGGGAAGAGGCGCCCGGCGGCACAACGTCGGCCACAATGCGCAGCCGGCCCGCGGCGTCGCTGACCGGCACATACGCCCCGCCGTAGGGCCAGCCGCTGCCCAGGGTCAGATTCAGCCGCAAGCCGAGATCATGTGCAGTCTGCGCGGTGAAGGAAATCATGTCGAGAAAATCCTTCGAGAGAAACGGCAGATTGCGAAATCCCTTTTGCGGATCGTCGAGCTCGAGCGCATAGACGGGTTGCACCTCAACGCCGCCGATTCCGTCCGCCTTCATGGCGTTCAGTTCACGAGCCAGCTCACCCTTCTCCACCGCCGGGCCGAACCACCACCAGCGCATCATGGGCCGCGCGTCCATGGGCGGCGTGGCAAAGCCGCTGCGGATCGCGGTGAGGGGATCGGCGGAGACACCGCTCTTCGCTGCGGCCTTTTGCGCTGCGCCGGGCAGTGCCGTGAGAACGAACGCAAGAGCAGCGCAGGCAACGACACAAACAGAGCTTTGAGTCTGGGAAAAGCGCATTTCAGAACCCCCGGAGAGACCTCTGCCGCAGCCGCGACCTCTTCTCAAGCCGCGTGGTTGCCGGACAGAACCCCCTCGGCGGTCCATAATACTGCCCGAAGATACAAATGGTAAACAAAATGTGGAAAGAAACCTGCAGCCTGAAGGCGAGAACGAACTGCTTTCGCAGGTCAACGAATCGCGGCTGGATTCGCACAGGCGCGTTGCGCGGCGGCGCAGTCGATTCGTGGAGTCGTATGGTAGTTTTCTAGTGTGCCCACAGAGAGCGCATTGGTCACGCCCGAGATCGAGCCTGATGAACCAGGTTCAAAACCACGATTTACCTTGTGGCACGGGGCAACGGCCGCGCTTCTGGCGCTGGGCTATTCCGGTTATTATTTCTGCCGCTCCGATCTATCGGTGGTGTTGCCCGACCTGATGCGCGATCTTTCGCGTCATGGCATCACGCCAAGCGAAGCGCAAATCCGCCTGGGATTCATGGCTTCAATGGGCACCGCGGCGTATGCGCTGGGCAAGTTTTTCTCCGGAGCTCTGGCCGACACACGCGGCGGCCGGCGGTTTTTCCTGGGCGGCATGGCCGGCTCCATTCTCTTTACGATCGTCTTCGCGCTGGGTGGCGGATTTCCCATCTTCACGCTGGCGTGGATAGGGAACCGGCTCTTCCAGTCGCAAGGCTGGGCTGGGCTGGTGCGGGTTTCGTCGCGCTGGTTCTCCTACTCCACCTACGGAAGCGTAATGGCGGTGGTGAGTCTGAGCTTCCTGTTCGGCGACGCGGGATGCCGCTGGACGATGAGCGAATTGCTGGCGCATGGCGTGGGCTGGCGCGGCGTCTTTTACTTTGCTGCGGCAGCGCTCGGGGTTCTGTTCATCATCAACCTGGTGCTTTTGCGCGAGACGCCGGCCGAACGCGGGCTTCCGGCGCCGGAAGTGAATCCGAGAAACGTATACGCCCAAAATGCGGATATTGACGAGCCGGGCGCCGAACACCACCAGAAAATCGGCGCGATTTTGCGGCCCTTGCTCACCAGTTTCGCGTTCTGGCTGGTTTGCCTTCTGGCCTTCGGGACCACCCTGCTGCGCGAAACCTTCAACCTGTGGACGCCGACCTATTTTGTGCAATTCGTAGGCCTGATTCCGAGCGCGGCGGCCAGCCGTAGCGCACTCTTTCCTCTGTGTGGCGGAGTCTCCGTGCTGCTGGGCGGGTTTTTGAGCGACAAGCTGGGCGCCAATGGGCGCAACGTACTGGTCGTGATCGGCATGACGGCATGTACCGTTTGCCTGGTAATGCTGGGCCGTGTGCCCGGCCATGCTGGCGAATGGGCGCCGTCTCTTCTCGTAGGACTGGTGGGATTCACTTTGCTCGGACCTTACTCCTATCTGGCGGGCGCCATGTCGCTGGATTTTGGCGGCCAGCGGGGCAGCGCGACGGCAGCCGGCGTTATCGACGGCTTCGGTTACATTGCAGGCTGGCTCTCGGGCGTTACCGTGGCGCACATCAGCGTCACGTACGGGTGGAGCAGCGCCTTCTTCGCGCTTGCCGGGGTCTCGTTGGCCACGGCTTTGGTGGCGTTGGTTCTCACGGCGCACCACCGGAATGACCTATTGCAGAATCCGTAAGTCTTAGAGAGTGCAACAGATAGGTCTCAAGCGCTGAAAACGCCGCAGCGTAAATTATGGCGTAAAACAATCTCCTATTGACATCCTGTGGTCTTACCACTATCCTTCCGCGCAGCAGTAAACCTTGACTTTGCCGACGCTCTAAATCGCCTCGATGATAAGGGCGGGGGAGTGTGTCGGCTGTGATTGTGAAGAACACAACTGTATGGAGGCATCCAAGCAAAGTCTTATGACAACGATTTCTCATGAACATCAGACTTCTCAATTCTTCCGAGCCCGGAGAGCGCAGGTTGCGATGCATCAGCTCCCAGGCGCCGGACGCCGTTCACTCTGCATGTTGGCGGGCATCGTCGCCGTCGTTTGTTTGTGTTTGAGCTTTTCCGCGACCAGTTTGCACGCGCAGGGCTACGGAACCATCAGCGGCACAGTCACAGATCCAAGCGGCGCCGTAGTCACGGGCGCCACAGTGGTCGCCACCCAGGTGCAAACGGGCGCCACGACGACCACGGACACGGGCAAGGACGGCCGATTTGTCTTTCCGACTCTTCTGCCTTCCGGCTATTCGCTTTCCGTCGCTGCAGCCGGATTCGAATCCTACGCGCAGAAGGGCATCGTGCTCGAAGCCGACCAGGCGCTCACCGTCAATGTCACGCTGAAGGTCGGTGCGCAAACCCAAACCGTGAATGTCTCGGCCGAGGCGGTGCAGGTTGACACTACCACCGGCACCCTGTCGCAGGACATCGACAGGGCCAGCGTGCAGGACCTGCCGCTGAACGGCAGAGGCGCAGCTACGTTGATTACGCTGGTTGCAGGCGTCGTCGATGCCACCAACGAAGGCAACGGCGTCAACCAGGGCAGCGGCAAGACGTTTTCTCCCTCCCAACTTGCCGTCGTCCAGGTAGCCAGCGTGAACGGAACGCTGCCCAACCAGGACAACTTCCTGCTTGACGGCGGCAACAACCTCGACGAGATGACGAACGTGAACGATCCCTATCCGATGCCGGACTCCGTGCAGGAATTCAGCGTCCAGACGAGCAATTACGACGCTGAATTCGGACAGAGCGCCGGCGCCGTGGTCAACATCGTCACCAAGTCGGGCGGCGAAGCGTTTCACGGCGACCTCTTCGAATATCTGCGCAACGGCTTCTTCAACGCCGAGAATCACTTCTCGCCGGCGGGTAGCCAGGATACGCTGCACCGCCATCAATACGGCGGCTCCGTCGGCGGACCGGTGAAGATTCCGCACGTCTCCAGCGGCAAGACCACGCAGTTCTTCTACGGCTATCAGTACACGCTCATTCACACCGGCTCCGCGGCGGCTACCTTTACGGCTCCCACCGCTGCCGAAGAAGGCACGACCGGCACCGGCTATGCCGATTTCAGCAACCTCTGCACCGGCACCTTCAATGGATCGGGCATCTGCAGCACGGCCAGCCAGCAGATCTCTAACCCGTACACCGGTGTGGCGTGGCCCAACAATCACATCCCGACCTCGGCCATGGATCCCGCCGCACAAAAATTCCTCACCTATTTCCCCACCGCGACTTCGGATTCGGCAGCAGGAAAGATCGGCAATCTCGTCAACTATTTCTCCGCCACACAGAACTACCTCAACGAAGACACGGCGCGTGTCGATCACCAATTCGGCGCCAACGACCATATGTTTGCCCGCTACTTCTACGACTGGTACCAGCAGCCGGGTATCTACAACCCGACCAACCTTGCAAAGGGCGGCCTCGAAAGCTACACCTCTTATTTCCAAACCCGGTACCAGAATGCGCTGATCTCTGAAACCCACACCTTTACGCCCAACATCCTCAACAACCTGGTGCTCAACTACCAGCGCGAAGTCTCCCAACGTGGCGGGCCTCCAGGCAGCTTTGACATTACGGCTCTCGGCGCCTCGGGTTCCGGCCTCGCCAATCTCTGGCAGCCGTCTGTCGGCCCCTACATCGCGCTGTCCGTCACCAATTACATGAAGGTCGGGTCCTCGGCCAGCGCCATCTTTGAACGCAACAACTACACCCTCAACGACGACCTGCACTGGGTCAAGGGCAAGCACAACTTTGCCTTTGGCGGCCACGTCGAGCTCAGCAAATTCGACGTCGTCAACGTGTACAACTCCTATGGCGCCTTCACCTCCGGCTTGGCCGGGACCTCCCTCGCTGCTGCCAACGTCAATACCATGGCCAATTTCGAGGTCGGCTTCCTCTCCGCGCTGACTCAGGGCGAATTCGAAGAGACCAACGACCGCAACAACTTCCCCGGCATCTACGCCCAGGACAGTTGGAAGGTCAATTCCCGCCTCACCCTGGACTACGGCGTGCGCTGGGAGGATTTTGCTCCCTGGCACAACAAGATCGGCGTCCAGACCGCATTCAGCCCGTCTGAATACGCGGCCAACACGGGCACACCTCAATTCGCTGTTGCCACGGCATCGGGAACTCCCGGATTGCCAGCGGGCATGGTGCTCTCGGGCGACCCGGGCTTCCCCGCCAATGGTGTAAATAGCCAGTACGACAAATTCATGCCCCGCGTCGGCTTCGCCTACGACGTCTTCGGCGATGGCAAGACCGCGGTTCGCGGCGGCTACGGCATCTTTTACCAGGACCGCGTGTCGGGCTTCTTCAACCTCAGTCAGTCCACCTTTGCTCCCAACACCATCACCGTTGCGCTCGCCAACATGGATCAAACCAACGGCAGTCCCGGCGGACCGCTCAGCAATCCCTATTGCACGGGTTGCTCGGCAGGTGCGTACGCCAACCCGTTCCCGTTCACCCTGCCGTTCAAGTCCTCGCAGGTCTTCCCCAACCAGATGGAAGTCAACGAGTACGATCCCTCCGGCAACTTCCACGTGCCGGTCACCTACGACTACAACCTGACCGTCGAGCAGCAATTTCCCTCAAATTTCGCCATGCGCATCGCCTATGTCGGCTCCGCATCGCGTCACCTGTTTGTCAATCTTGAAGTCAACCCCGCCGTCAACACCGGCACCTACTCGGGCACCACGTTGAGCTTCCCCAAAACTGCCGGAGGCCTGAGTACATCGGCCGCCAACGCCAGGCGTCCTTTCAACACCGCTCCTACCGTCGGCCCCTGCGTAGCCACCACGACAACCTGCAACGAAAACTACTCCCAGATCGTTGAAGCGGCCATGATCGGCAACGCTCACTTCAACTCCTTCCAGGCCACTCTCACTAAGACCATGTCGCACGGCGTCCAGTTCCTCGCCAACTACACCTGGTCTCAGGCTCGCGACGACATGCCCCAAGCCACGCGCGATTCCAATACCGAGGATCTCAACGCGGGCGAGTCGTATGTCTATCCGCTCTATCCCTCCAACGCCACTGGCATCCCTGCAGCGGCCATCATGCCTGACATTAAGGCGCTTGACCGCGGCCTTTCCGACATCAACCATCCACAGGCCTTCTCGCTGTCCTATATCTGGGCCCCCAAAATCAACGGCGCTGACCGCATCGTGCGCGCCATCGTCAACGGCTGGAGCACCTCCGGCACCTTCCAGCATCACTCCGGCGATGCGCTCACCGTGTACTACGGGTCGACGGATAACTCTGATACCGGCCTCCTCCAGGACCGCGCACAGGAAGACTACACACAGGCTGCTTTCTCTAAGAGCAAGCAAGGCGGCGGTGAGTGCCCGGCTGGCAAGAGCTGCGAAACCTGGTTTAACAGCACAGCCTTCTCACAGCCGCCCAACACCGGCCCCGGAACCGGTTTCGGCAACGTCAGGAAGGACTCGCTCCCCGGGCCCGGCTACACCATTTGGAACGCCTCCTTGGTCCGTACCTTCCCGGTTTTCCGCGAATCCAAACTCGAGTTCCGCATGGAGTACTTCGACGTGCTGAACCACACCGTCCTCAGCAACCCGAGCCAGTCATTCGGCGGCAACTCGACCTTCGGCACCATCACCGGAGAGGCCAGCGGAGGTCCCCGCATCGGGCAGTTCGCGCTCAAGTACAACTTCTAACCCACTGCAATCGACTCAAACAAAGGGTGGCGGGCTTTTCCGCCACCCTTTTCTTTTCCCAATGGGCTGACCTCTTCAGGTCCGGCCAACCTCTGGCATCTCCCTTGGCTCAGCCGGTTTAAGGTCTGGCCCCGTAATTTCCAAATCTCTTACAGGCGAGATGGTCCACCCCTGGAGCGGGAGTTCTGGCCCTTCCGGTCGGCCCTGGCAGGTTAATTTTCATTTGTAGCTCCACAGGTTAGCGTCCGGCCGTTCCGAATCAGCAGAGAAAATAATTTTTCTATTGACAATCCATGCCGAGAATGCATTTAATGCTTGGCTGAGGTCGGACCGCCGTTGATCCGGCCACCGAAAAGTGTGCGCCTTCCACGTGACGGGCCTGAGGAGATACGCCGCAAGCTCGCCGCAATTGCTTCGTACGCAAACACTTTCACGCAAAAGGAGGCTATCCAGGCGTTTCTATGAAAACACTTCTAAAACCAATCACGACGCTTGAAAATCGCAGCGGTGCTTGGGCCTGTGTCGCTATCGCGATGCTTGCCCTCGCGCTTTGTCTCGTCGTTACCGCAATGCCAGCCGCGGCACAGACCGCCGGTGAGGGATCTCTTGAGGGCACGGTATTGGACACCACCGGCGCCGTCATTCCTCATGCCACTGTGACCATCACCAACAACGCCACCGGAGTCAAAACCTCAATTGAGGCTTCTTCGTCGGGCTTCTTCTCGATCGCTCCTGTGCTGCCCAGCACTTATACGGTGCAGGTCACGGCCAAGGGCTTCAAGACGCTGGTGCAGGACAACGTGGTTGTCGACGCCCTGCAGACGAGAGCTATCAGCCCCCAACTGGAAGTAGGTTCTGAGAACCTGTTTAAAAACTAGGTTCAGGAGCCGACGAAAGACTATGCGAGCAGGGGTTTGGCGGTTAGTTTGTGGTCATGTACCCCAGCGATTTGACGGATTTACAGTGGGCCAAGCTGGA
>Ga0181533_1001766_pt1 | contig 26939 bp, 22 predicted proteins | sample PEATcosm2014_Bin_45_FD_119772 | JGI IMG/M metagenome (GOLD analysis project Ga0181533, IMG submission 119772) | Peatland microbial communities from MTU Mesocosm Facility, Houghton, MI, USA - PEATcosm2014_Bin11_60_metaG | ecosystem: Environmental > Terrestrial > Soil > Wetlands > Peat | place...
CCGTATTCATGCCTTGGAGCGCGTACAGCCGCCGGCGCAGGGCAAGGCTGCTCAATTCTTGCCCATTCGCTTTGTCCGGAACAACAAGCTCGAGCGGGAGGACAAAATGCTGTTGGGGTTCGATGCCCTCGCTTTGTCGGGATTGCTGGGCCGAAAGACAGACTTTGGCAGGATCGTCCACGGGGACGAGCCGGAAGCGATGAAAGTCAAGACCACCGCCTTGGTCGGCGAGGTGCGAAAGTTGACCGAGAAACTCGCAGCGTTGCTCTCCAGCGCGTCGCCGCCGGATCCCATACTGAAGCGGCATTGCGGCGAGTGCGAGTTCCAGGCGCGGTGCAAACTATGTCGGATGAGAAGAAAACGTGGAGTGATTTCCTTGCTGTGCTCGCGGCCATAGAAAAGCCGCTGTTGATCCACTATGGGAGCTTCGAGACGACCTTCCTGAGGCGGATGTCCGAGCGGTACGGTGAGCCGTCAGCGGATTCTCCACTGGCAAAAATCCTCAAGGCCGCAATCAATCTCGTGTCGGTGATGAAACCAGGGCGAATGTGGGAGGCAAAACCGCCTGCGTCTGGGTTTTCACGAATCTTCACGAGGTTGCTTACCTTTACTCCGAGTCCCGCGACTGTGAGGTCGCCAAACACGCACTGGCTGACTTCCGAGGCGTGTTGGTTTCCGACTTCTACTCTGGTTATGATGCGTTCGCCTGTCCGCAACAGAAAGGCCTGCTCCACCTGATGCGTGATTTGAACGCGGACATTCTGCGCCATCCGTATGACGAGGACGTGAAACGCATTGTCAACGGGTTTGCACTGCTTTTGAAAGAGGCGGTCGAAACAATTGATCGCTTGGGGTTGAAAAAGCACTTCCTACGAAAGCACAAGAAGTCAGTGGACCGGTTCTATCGCCGGGTGGTAGCTGCCGATGTCCGAAGCGAACCTGCGGTTAAAATCAAACAGCGCTTCGAGAAGAACCGCGATAGGCTCTTCACGTTCCTTGACTACGACGGTGTGCCATGGAACAACGCGGAACATGCGATCAAGGCTTTCGCCGCGCTCCGAGATGTCATGGAAGGTTCATCGACCCAGAAGGGGATCGAAGATTACCTCGTCCTCTTGAGCGTCTGCCAAACCTGCAAGTACTCCGGGGTGGACTTTCTGGATTTCCTCCGTTCAGGGGAAAAGGACATCGAGGTCTTTGCCCAAAGGAACGGAAAAAAGAAAATGCCGGTTCCAGTTGACCCTTTCTGATTCCAGAAGTCGGCGGTGATGGCCGGGAGCAAGGGCGAAGCTCCGTGCGACTCGGGCGCGCGGACAAAGCGGTCACCTCCCTGAACTCCTGCGTGGCCTCAGGCGCACTATTCTCCCCGAACGCCGAACTGATCCCTTGGATTGGAAACCGAGGGCGAGTGTTCTTCCGGTAAAGGGCCGGCAAAGCTGGCCATCGCGGTAGTGGCCGCATTGGCGGACGTGCAGTTTCACACGAGCGTTCAGGCGCTCAGCCTGATTCAGCCACATTTCCTGGAACCTCCTGGATCGGCATTGCTTTCCCTCTTGCGCAGGTGCATATTTCGGGGGTCATGCCTGTGCTTGAATCAACACAAGAGCTGCCGCTCCTGACTTCGGAGGACGGCACGATACGGATCGCTGGCACCCGGGTCAGTCTGGACTCGGTCCTGCACCATTATCAGCAGGGCGCGACCGCCGAGGAAATTGCCCTCCGTTTTCCAGCGCTCCGCTTGGCGGACATCCACGCCTGCTTGGCCTATTTTCTTAATCATTCCGTTCAGGTAGAGGAGTATCTAAACCAACAGCGGCAGCAAGCGGATGATCTGCAACGGCGGATCTCGGTCGACCCGGCCCAGCAACAGGGTATCGCCCGAATGCGTGAGCGAATTAAGCAACGACTGGCTGCCAGGTAGGGGCCAACCTCCTGATGCTCCGCCTCCTCATCGATCAGGACTTTGACCATGACATTTTGCGCGGTCTGCGCCTCCGAACGTCCGAGGTGGATGCCGTGACCGCTCGTGAAGTCGGCCTCGACCGGAAGTCCGATCCTGAGGTTCTTGCCTGGGCGGCCACGCAACGACGGATCGTGGTCACGCACGACCGGAACACGATGACGCGCTACGCGTATGACCGGGTCAGGGACGGCCAGCCCATGCCCGGGGTTTTCGTGGTATCACGCGAAATGCCAACCGGCAGCGCGATCGCCGAGCTTCAGGTCCTGGTGCAGTGCAGCCAGGAGGGGGAGTGGGACGGTTTGGTGGTTTTTCTCCCTCTGTAGGCGCATCCGCCCGACGTTGAAAGCATCGCCGAGCACGCCCCTCCGAGGCAGATGCTCACGGACCCAAACCAGGGCTTCGTCCGGCGTTTGCCAGCGTTTGCCAATGACTGGCTTCGCGTTTCGCCGCCTGGTCACCACCCTCCTTCCGCACTCCCTCCAAACGCCGAGGAATTGGCGAGTTCTGGCCCCTGTTGTTCGCTTCGCCGGGTCGGCGACTATCTCCACCGCGAGGAAGGGGTCACTCGTGTGCTCTGGTGCGTCTGACTTGGCCAATTAGGCTGCGGTCAGGTTAATCAGCGGTAGCGTGCTGTTTTGCAGAAACGGGTCGTTTTGCTCAGGTTTCTGCGAGTATTCAGGGCCGGGCGGTTATTTGTTCTTGCGGGCCGGGAGCCGAATCGTTAGGTTGTCGCCCGGTTGCGCGGTTAGCTCAGTGGTAGAGCACTTCCTTGACACGGAAGGGGTCAGAGGTTCAAACCCTCTATCGCGCACCATCCTGCCGCGGCTGATGCCTGCCTGCCTGGGGCCTGTCCCAAAAGCTCCGATTCCGGACCTTTGTCGCGGATTTTGTCGCCATCTTCCAAGTAACTTTCCTCCGCCCACCGCCCCCGGGGGTTGATTTGCTTTGTCGAAAAATGGCCAAATCGACAGAGGTTGCGACAAAGTCCTCCGTTTGCCGGGCTTTTGGCAGAGGCATCGCCTGCGTCTCAGGGCCAGCGCAGACGGTAGAAACGGGCCGGATAATTCGTCCACTGGGGATCGCTGAAGCAGGACGAGCCGCCGGTGAGGGTGAGTTGGACCAGCGGAGACCAGTTGACCAGGTTGGTGCTGGCCTCCACCACGACGACGCCGAGATTGGAGGCGCCGGTGACGGTGAACCCAAACTGATTGGTCCGAACACCAAAGGCGGCGTCGCGGGTCTGCACCTGCGGATTCCACAACACAGTCGGAAGCCCGGCAAAGGTCGAACCCCAGCCCGTGGTCCCAGGCAGGTGATAGACAGTCAGATCGTTGTCACCGTAAACCGGGCCAAACACCTCGACGGCAATGCCGGGGGCGTTACCCTGGAAATGGACTCCCGTCAGGCTGCTGCAGCCCGCGAATGCGTGGCTCCCGATGCTTCTGACGCTGCCGGGGATCGTGAGGCCGGTCAGGCCGGTGCAATCATTAAACGCATCGGCCCCGATATTGGTGACGCTGTTGCCTATGGTGAAGCTGTTCAGGCTGGCGCACCCGATGAACGCCATGTCCCCGATGCTGCTGACGCTGTCGGGGATCGTGACGCTGGCCAGGCTGCGGCAGAAAGCAAACGCCGATTGCCCGATGCTGGTGACGCTGTTGCCTATCGTGACGGCGGTCAGGCTCAAGCAATGATCGAAGGCATTGTCCCCAATGCGGGTGACGCTGTCGGGGATTGTGACGCTGGTCAGGCCCCAGCAGGCATTGAACGCAGAATCCCCGATGCTGGTGACGCTGTCGGGGATCGTGGCGCTGGTCAGACCGGCGCCCGAGAACGCCGAGTTGCCGATGCCGGCCACCGGCAGCCCATTGATCGTGCTCGGGATGGTCGCCGCGCCCCCGGGACCCGCATATCCCGTGATGGTAATGCCGCCGCCGTTGGTCATGTAGTTGAATTGGGCTTGCGCCGCGCCGGGCAGCGTCAAGAGCAGCAGCGCGAACAGCCTCAGGGGCCGGATGCGCGACCGTAATTCCGCCGGCCTCCGCAGGTCCGCCCCTGGCAATTCAGGTGTCTGCCGATTCCTGATAGGCGTCATATTACACGCCGTCTGAGGCTTCGGTTGGTTTTCATGCGCTAAGTCTAACATGAACTTCGCGAAAGGCAATTCGGGGCATTGCTGGAAAGCGCCCAGGGGAATCACCGGGAGAGACACCCCTTCGCTCTGCCGGCGCACTCCATAAGGGCGCCGTCGTGATCGAGAGGTAATTCAACAGACTGCCAGGCCCGGGAATCCGGCCTCAAGTTCCGGACCGGGTTACGGGACCGCAACGACCCGGTAATACCGCACCGTTCCACCGCTGACGTTGACACTGGTGTCCACCCACAATTGGACGGGCTGGGTCAAGGTGAAGTTGGTGATGGTGGTCCAGGTGTTGGTGCCCGACAGGCTGGTGGTGTATTGAATGCCGAAGTTCTTCCCGACGGCACCGCTGATAGTCAAGCCGGCATAGAGGCCGAGCGAAACGCCGGCCGGATTAACGAAGAGCGTCGCCGAATCGCTGAGAACCCTGCCATAAAGATTGGTGACCTGCACCGAATATGCGCCGGCATCGGTCAATGCGAGGTTGGAAAAGGACAGGGTCGCGTTTGTTCCCCAGGAGATGGGCAATCCATCGAAATACCACTGGTAACTGAGCGGGGGAGTGCCTTCGGCGGTCACCTGCATCGCAATGCCCCGGTCCCAGTAGCCTATTTGGCTGGCGGGTTGCGACAGGATTTGCGGGGCGGACAAGACCGCGAGCGTGGCGTTGCTGCTGATGGCGTAACCCGCCGAATTGGTTATGGCCACGGCGTATTTCCCGCCTTGCTCAAATTGAACGTTGGTCAAAATGAGGTTCGCGTTGGTCGCGGCCGCAATGTTCGTGCCGTCGCACGCCCACTGGAAGGTCATCGGCTGAATCCCCGTTGCCGACACGCTGAACTCGGCGTTGGACCCGGCAAAGACCGTCAGGTTTTGTGGCTGGCCGGTGATTTGCGGGGCCAAATCAAATGGAGGGGCGACATCAACCGCCGGGGCGTTTGTGTAACCAATCCCGGCATCGGTGATGATGATATTGACCACCACGCCGTTGTTGACCACTGCGGCCGCAGTCGCGCCGGTTCCACCGCCCCCTTGGAGCAAAACGGCGGGCGCATTGGTGTATCCGCAACCCCCGTCCGTGATAATAGCGCCCACCACAAAACCGTTCACCACGGTCGCCGCAGCCGTGGCAGCGTGGGGGTTGCAGGCCGCCGCTCCAAAGATGTAAAGTTGTTGGACTTCCGCGGCGGAAATGGCGCGGTTGTAAAAACGCAGGTCTGCCATGCTCCCCTTCCAAGGGGCCGTTGTGTCGTTGGGGTTCCCCTGGGTCCAGCCGTTGCCAACCACGCCGAGCCGGTGCGATGAGTCGCCAGGCGCAACGCTCTGGAACGCTGAACTGTTGGTGAGCACTCCATTGAAAAAGATGCTCAATGTCCCGCTGCCGACGCCCCCGCCGGCAAGCGTAAACGCCAGGTGATTCCATCCGTTGGTCAGGACGTTGGGAACGGAACCGCCCGCCCAATTGCCGGGCAAAGCAATATTATACGCGCTGAATGTCAGCATCCCGCCAAAGATGTCTATGCCAAAGCATGTGCCTCCTCCCTGCAGCCCCTCCATGTAGAGCGATTGCAGCGACGAATTCTCGATGCCGGGCTGCGGGCTGTACACCCAGGCAGCCCAGGTCCAGTTTGACTGCCCGGTGATCAAGGCCTGGTTGACGATGGCATACGAGGACTGGCCGTCGAAAGAGGCTGCCGGGCGCACGTCCCCGCCGGCAGGGCCGACGGTGGAGAAAAGAACGTTGTTCAAAGTCAGATCAAGGCCGTGGCCGCTCTGGTCTTTGCCGTCATCGGTGAGCGGGTAATAGGCCAGCAGCCCTTCGCTCAACGGGTTCGTGGGCGCGCCTTTGCTGATCCGGTCGTTCCCATTGTCTGCCACGTAGAGGTAGCCGGCACTATCCAACGCCACCCCGGAGGGCATGGCGAACCGCGCTTGGCTCCCGATGCCGTCTGCGCTCCCAGGATTGCCCCCCAACCCCGCCAGGGTCGTCACCACTCCGCCCGGCGTCACTCTGCGAATCGTGTCGTTGGACTGATCCCCCACATAAACGTTGCCCGCGCTGTCCACCGCCACCGCGGTGGGGAAATAGAACCGCGCCGCACTGCCCGTGCCGTCCGCGCTCCCGGCAGTCTCGACCTGCCCCGCCAGCGTCGTTACCACGCCTGCGGGCGTGATCTTGCGAATGGTCTGGTTGAACTGATCTGCCACATAAACATTGCCCGTGGCGTCCACGGCCACGCCGCCGGGGTTATAGAACCGCGCTTGGCTGCCCGTCCCGTCCGCGCTGCCGGGATTGCCCGCCAGGCCCGCCAGCGTCGTCACTACTCCAGCAGGCGTGATCTTGCGAATCGTGTCGTTGTGGTAATCCGCCACATAGACGTTGCCCGCGCTGTCCAGCGCCACGCCAGTGGGGTTGTTGAACTGCGCCGCGCTGCCCATCCCGTCCGCGCTGCCGGGATTCCCCGCCAGGCCCGCCAGCGTCGTCACCACCCCGGACGGCGTCACTGTGCGAATCGTGTCATTGCCCTTGTCCGCCACATAAAGGTTGCCCGCGCCGTCCACCGCCACTCCGTTAGGGGCATTGAAGCGCGCCGCGCCGCCCGTGCCGTCCGCGCCGCCCGGACTCCCCGCCAGCCCTGCCAGCGTAGTCACTACTCCCCCCGGCGTCACCTTGCGAATCGTGTCGTTACTGTAGTCCGCCACATAGACGTTGCCCGCGCTGTCCACCGCCACCCCGTTAGGGGCATTAAACCGCGCCGCGCTGCCCGTCCCGTCTGCGCTGCCGGGAACACCCGGCATTCCGGCGAAGTTGGCAAAGGCGTAGGGCGTGTAACTCGACTGGGCGGGGGCTTGGATGGCGGTCGCCGCAAGCGCAAGCAACGCCAGGGCCGATACTGTTAAGTACCTGCTCTTCGTTCCAATAACTCGAGGGCGACACAAGAAGGCTTTCATTGTTTTTCTTCCTTTCGGGGGAGAGTGTGAACGGAGCGCGGCCCAAGTCAAGCAGGACTTTTTCAGGGCGGGCGATTAAAAGTCTCGGTCAGCTCACGGCGCCTCTTTGCCCCGAAGGGGCTTCCGACAGTAGCCCGGCGTTTCAACGCCGGGTGGGCGGACCGAAAACGTGGATCCGTCCCGAAGGGACGGCTGAGGGCAACGAGTGCTCTCATTCGTCCCTTCGGGACGAGAATCCCTTTTCTCGCCTCCCCGGCGTTGAAACGCCGGGCTACTGTCGGATGTCCCTCCGGGACAGAGCTCCCGATATGAATGCCCGACACTTTTAATCGCAGCCTCTTTCAGGGCAGTCCCCCGGCTAAAATCGTCTTGACAGGAGACCGGAGGCCGTTAATCTCCCAGCCATGTTCACCTGACGACGATTGTTCCAACCTTCGCTTTGGACAAACGAGCGAACGCAGGAACACCCAACAGAAAGGTCAAACACTATGAACGCAAAAGAACAATTCGCCCTGGCGCTTCGGATCATCGGCGTACTGAGCCTCATGTACGTCCTGCGAACTTTCATAAGGAACCCCTCACCGCCGGTGGTCATCCTGATCGTCCGGCTGGCGTGCGCCGCAATCGGCGTATGGCTGGTTCGAGGGATGCCCCCGTTGGTGAAGTTCGCCTATCCCGACTCGGAGCCATCGGACAAAGCCAAGGCGTAATTCATCTATAGCCCGGCGCTTCAGCGCCCGGTAGGAAGGCTTGGCGGACCACGGGTGCGCAAAGCCTGATGAAGCCGGCGCTCCGGAGCGCCTGCCTCAGCCGGTCTTGGGCAGAGAACGTGGACAGGTGCTGAACATGCTGGGCCGTGACAGCCCTCAATTGTTATCGGGGTGCCGATGGACTCCAGGCCACCGGTTCAGCCCGTATCAGTTGATCCCCAAAACCGAGCAGCCCCAGGACCTCCAGGCCGGACAGGGAAGACATGAACTGGGCCGGTCTAGTCTCGGCAACATCGAGCCACTCCTGCACTGTCAGGGTCTGATTTGCCCCCTCTTTGTTCAGCACCCCGGCGATGTGGTCAATCGCCATCTTCGTCTGTTTTTGACTGATGACTTTCATAATTTGATTTCTGGCGATGGAGACAGTGTACTCCCTGGCGGGAGGGTCTGTCGAGAACAAATTCCTGTGGGGTTGGGCTTTGTTCTCGAGGCTCTTGTGCCCTGCAAGGGCGAAGGTCACGGAGTATACCCCCGCCCTTGCAGGGCGGGTTGGAATTGCGCGACGGCTTTCCCAGGGCGGTTGCCCTGGGCTGATATACCCGCACGCCGTTGGCGTGCAAAATGTCCAAACCCCAGGTGCGTGATTCTCACGCAAAATGCGTGGGAATCACGCGCCTGTGGCGAGCCGCGCCCGCCCTATGGCACGGATTCCCCGCGTTTTTCGCAGGAAACGGAAGTGGCACAACACATGCTTCCAGTCGATCCGAGCAAACATCCTGATGTGTTGCGTTTCGTCTTTTCGCGTTGATTCGACCCAGCGGTTGAGGACGCTAAGAGACAGCAGAAACGGCAAAAGTATGCGTAAGTTCATGCGACTTCTCCGATTCCGGCTTGCGGTTCTTGCAATGGTCCTGTCGCTGCCGGCGGCGGTGCAAGCCCAGTTCGCCTACACCACCAATAACGGCGCGATCACCATCACGAAGTACACGGGTTCTGGCGGTGCGGTGACCATCCCTGCCAGCATCAACGGCTTGCCGGTCACCAGCGTCGGGAACGGTGCGTTCTATGGATGCGCCAGCCTGACTCAAGTGACGATCCCCAACAGCGTCACCAATATCGGAGACTCTGCGTTCTATGAATGCTCCAGCTTGGCCGGCCTCACGATGGGCAACAACGTCGCCAGCATCGGGTTTGAGGCCTTCCTGGGCTGTTAGAGCCTGGCCAGCGTCACCATCCCCAACAACGTCACCAGCATTGGAGACGCTGCGTTCTTCGGCTGCACCAATCTGGCCAGCGTCACGTTAGGCAACGGCGTCACCAGCATCGTGCATGCCGCGTTCTATGCCTGCACCAATCTAGCCGGCGTCTATTTCCAGGGGAACGCCCCCAGTGCCGATTCGTCTGTGTTTGGCCGTGATAACTACGCGATGGTCTATTACTTGCCAGGAACGACGGGCTGGGGCGCGACGTTCGCCGGCCGTCCGACGGTGCTGTGGAACCCGCAGGCGCAGACCGGAAATGCCAGCTTCGGCGTGCGGACCAATCAATTTGGCTTCACCATCACCGGGACCAGCAACCTGGTCGTCGTGGTCGAGGCCAGCGCGAGTCTGGCCAATCCCACCTGGTATCCCCTGGCCACGAACGCCATCATGAGCGGCTCTTGGCATTTCAGCGATCCGCAATGGACGAACTATCCGGTTCGTTTTTACCGCCTACGGATGCCGTGAGACAGGAGAGCGGCAGGTCCCTTAATGCTCTCTTAAGGTGTCCTCTGTTACGCTGGCAGCCATGAATCGACGGTACTATATATATGAAAACCAATAAAATCATCTCATCCGCGATGTTTGGCGCACTCGGCACGGCCGCTTGCCTGTTCATCGGCCCCGGAAACCTCCAGGCACAAGACCCATCCCCGGGCAATTTCGACCCGGCGCAGATGCGTCAGCGCATGTTGGAACGTATGCGCGATCAGTTCGAGGTAAAAGAGGATGCCGAATGGAAACTCATGTCCGAGCGCATCAACAAGGTCATGGAACTCCGCAGGAGCATTGGCGGCGGCGGCCCGGGCGGGTTCGGCCCTCCGGGCGGGTTCCGTGGCGGTCCCGGGGGTCCTGGCGGTCCGGGCGGTCCGGGTGGGCCAGGCGACCAGGGCGGTCCGGGCGGTCCGGGCGATCAGGGCGGTCCTGGCGGCCCGCCCCCGCAGATGGGCGGCCAGGGACCCGATGGCGGCCCCGGCGGCCCTGGTGGTCCTGGGGGGTTCTTCCGCCAACCCAATCCGGAGCTTGACGCATTGCGCGCGGCGATCGAGGCCAAGGCCACGAGCGCGGAATTGAAGGCCAAACTGGCCCAACTCAGAGAGGCCCGCAAGAAGAAGGAAGCCGATCTCGAGAAGGCACAGGAAGACCTGCGCCAGATCTTGTCTGTCCGGCAGGAGGCAATCGCCGTGACCCTCGGGCTGTTGAAGTAGTCCGCGCGGATCGGGGCCGGGGCTGTCCCCCTGGACTTGAGCGCGCCGTAATGGCGAAGCAGTCCCACCGTGACCAGCCGCGCCAGGAACAGCCATAGTAACAGGCCAATCCTCCAAAGCCTCGCTATGGCGGGCGCGTCTGGAAGCCCGTCGGCGGCAGCCTGCATCGCAAAGGACTCCGGGGGAGTTGCATTAGCGGAGACTCTCATTCCCGTCCCGATGGACAAATGCGCCGTAGGCTCTATCTTGCGCATGACTTTTTTATGGCAATACAAGATGCGAGCAGCGGCCAAACCCCGGAGGAACTGGGTTTCGCCATGCCGGCCGAATGGGAACCACACGAGGCCACCTGGCTGGCTTGGCCCCACAACCGGGCCGATTGGCCCGACAAGCTCGACACCATCCGTTGGGTTTATGGCGAAATGGTCCGCAAGATTTCTCCGGCCGAAATCGTCCGCGTCCTCGTCCGGAACCAGGCGGAGGAAAAGCTCGCCCGCTCTTATCTCACCCGCGCAGGGGCGGACCTCAACAGCGTCCAGTTCATCCCCCACCCCACCAACCGCGGGTGGATGCGCGACAGCGGACCGATCTTCGTGAGGAGACGGCGGGGGCCAGAGACGGCGATTGTGCATTTCCACTTCAATGCATGGGCCAAGTATGACGATTGGCAAAACGATCGACTCGTGCCCGTCATGGCCGCCGCATTCCTGGGCAAACGGCTCTTCCAGGCCCAATGCCGGGGCAGGGATTTCGTCATCGAAGGCGGCGGCATCGATGTCAACGGGCGCGGCGCCCTGCTCACCACGGAAGAATGCTACCTGGACCCGAAAGTCCAGGTCCGCAATCCGGGCCTCGGACGAGGCGAGATCGAGGAGACCCTCAAGCAGTACCTCGGGGTGACTAAGGTCCTTTGGCTGGCCGCAGGCCCGGCAGGTGACGATACCCACGGTCATATCGACGACATCTGCCGCTTCGTCAATCGCAACACCGTCGTGCTCGTCAAGGAGACCAACCCCAAGGACATCAACTACCGGCCGCTGGCGGAGAACTGGGAGCGCATCCGGGAACTCCGCCTCGAGGACGGCTCGAAACCGGAGGTAGTGCCGCTGCCCATGCCCGGCCCGCTCTATTTCGACGGCTGCCGCCTGCCCGCCAGCTACGCCAATTTCTACATCTCCAATGCCGCCGTCATCGTGCCGACCTTCAACGATCCCAATGACCGCATCGCCCTGGGCACGCTGGGCGGCCTCTTCAAAGACCGCCCCGTAGTGGGCATTCATGCCGTGGACCTCGTGCTCGGCTTCGGCACCCTCCACTGCCTGACCCAGCAACAGCCGGCCTAGCGTCAATGCCTTTCGGAAATTCATAGAGGTGCCTCCCCGTGGGCCGGAGTTTGCGGGGTTTCCAGCCCGAAGTTGCGTGCGCAGCTTCAACCGCAAAGCGGTTGTGTAGCAAAGCCCAGGGTTGGACCGAAGGGGCAACCCTGGGTCCCGGCGGTGCAGTGGCCGTCAACCCCAACGGGGTTGTGGCCGGAGGGATCGCAGCCGACTGGGTCTCTGGCCGCCGGGCCGCAACCCCGTTGGGGTTGGCGAGCATCGCGGCGATTACCCAGGGTTGGCGCAGCGCCAACCCTGGGCTTTGTTCCTCAACCCCGTTGGGGGAATGGCGCTTACATAAGCCCATTTCAGGCCGGAAACATCCAGAAAAGCCCAATGATCCTCGCGCCGTATGGTCTTAAGTAAGCGCCATTCCCCCGTTGGGGTTGGAGACTTCCGCCATGTTCCAGCCCATCCTAAGGTGGGCCGGGGGTCCCACTGCGGCTGGACCCCCGGCTACCGTCTTTCATCCCTTCGGGATGGATCACCGGATTTTACAAAACGGTGACAACTCGCGGGGCGCGGTGTTTCATACTCGGGCCGAAATGACACGAACCATGAAATTCAAAATCTTGCTGAGCGGACTGCTTGTGGCGCTGACGAGCCTCGTTGGCGCCGGGACCAACGACCTTACATCGGCCTTGCAAAAGGGATTATTCGAGGAAGAAGCCAACCACAACCTCGCGGCGGCCATCCAGGCATACCAATCGGTCATCGCCCAATTCGACAAAGACCGGAAACTGGGGGCCACGGCGATTTTCCGCCTGGGCGAATGCTATCGCAAACTGGGCAGCACCAACGAGGCTGCGGCGCAATACGAGCGCATCGTGCGCGAGTTCGCCGACCAGACGCCGCTGGCGGAGTTGAGCCGGCAGCATTTGCCCGCCCAAGGCGCCCTCGCCGCCGGCCAGTCCCCCGCCAGCGCCGAGCAAAAACGGCTGCTCGATGAGGAAATCAAAGTCCTCGAGAAAAAGCTCGCCTTGCAGCAGGCCTCTTACAGGGCGGGCTATCTGAACGCGGATGCGCCCGCGGACACTCAACGCGAACTATTCGAGCTGAGGCGCAGCGCGGCGGCGCTCGACGCCGGCCAACCCGGCGCAAACGGCGAGCAGAAACGGTTGCTCGATGAGGAAATCCAACTCGTCGAGCAAAGGCTGGCCAGACAAACAACGATGCAGAAGAGCGGCCTGATCAGCCAAGACGAGATTTTCACGACCCAGCGGGACCTGCTTGAACTCAAGCGCCGCAAGGCCGGGCTCGAGGCCGGGCAACCTGCCTTGTTGCTCACGGAGGCGCGGCCCGCGGCCACGTCCGCCGAACTGGAGGAAGTCGCCCGGATTCAGGAGATGGTCAGGAACAGCCCGGATCTCATCAACGCATCCGAGAGGGGCCAGCCTCCGCCTTTGATTAAAGCGGCAGAGGAGGGGCATTTGATGGTGGTGCAGCTCTTGCTGAAAAGCGGGGCTGATGTGAACCTGAAAGGCGGGGGGAGGGGGGCGACGGCTTTGTGTGAGGCAGCGGGCCGCGGGCATCTGGCCATCGTGGAAGCGCTGCTCAAGCATGGCGCCGCCGTCGATGCCTCGGACGCGCGCGGGGAAACCGCGTTGCACAGGGCCGCCTGGGCCGGATTCAAGAGCGTGGTCGAAGCCCTATTGGCGGCCAAAGCCGACGTGAACGCCCTTAGCGAGGGAGGCTGGACCCCTCTCCACGCCGCCGCCGCTGAGGGCTCCAAGAGCGTGGCTGAGGTCCTATTGACGGCCAAGGCCGACGTGAACGCCCGTAATAAGCGGGGCGACACCCCTCTCCACTTGGCCGCTGCCGCCGGGCACGAGGCCCTGGTGGAACTGCTGCTGGCTCACAAAGCAGAGGTCAACATAAAGAACACCGGGCCTGCAGAAAGTAATGCGAACTCGCCGTTAGAAAGAACCCACGCCGCTACTCCGTTGATCGGGGCCATCCTGGGCATTCATCTGCCAGTCGTCAAACTCCTCCTGGCGGCGAAGGCGGATGTTAACTTCGAGTGTAGCGCCGGGGGTTTCGGAAATGTCGGCACGCGATGGGGCTCTCCGCTGCACTTTGCCGTCTGGGCCAACAGCCCGGAAATGGTCGCGCTATTGCTCGACAAGGGCGCCAATCCCAATGCCCAGGTCTCTGCGCCAGGAGAGAAGGCTGACGGAATGACTGCCTTGCGAGCCGCAGTGATGGACAACCGGTACGAGATAGCTGAACTGCTCCTGGCCCACAAGGCCGACCCGAACATTCCCGATGCCGAGGGCGAAACGCCCTTGCACCGGGCCGTCTTGGGACACCAGAAGGAACTGGTCAAGCTTCTCCTGGCAAATCATGCCGAAGTCAACCGCCAGGATCAGTACGCCATGACACCCCTGGGCCGCGCCGTCTCGCAAGGAGACGCAGATATCGCCGCGGCACTCCTGGACGCCAAGGCCGACCCGAATCTCAAGGACAAGCAGGGTCGAACCCCGCTTTTTTATGCCGCGCAAGGCGACAGGGCGATGGTTGAACTGCTGCTGGCCAAGGGTGCCAACCTCAACATCCGCGACAACTCCGGTATCACGCCTTTGGCCCTGGCAAAATCCTATCAAAGGGGAGGACCAATTGGCCGATGGCCCCCCTCGCCAGAGGTACAGAGAGAAATCACCGAACTCCTGCGCAAACATGGCGCCGTCGAGGAACTGCCGCGGATGGAGGTGATTGAAGTCCGTCGGGCCTCGGCCAACTTCTCCGATGTCCTTTTCATCAAGGGCACAAACGACTACAACCACTTTACCCTCTTCGAGCTTGTTGCCGCTCACTATGGGTTCGTCACGGCCAGGCCCCAACTGCAGGAGCAGCCCTACCAAAAGTCAAGCTGGACGCGGCGAGGGTCCCTGGCCTTCCCGAACCTGGACCAAGTGACAATTCGCCGGCCAACCGCTGATGGATTGAGCTGGACCGCCACCCAGGTGAACCTTAACGCTGCCCTGCTCGACCACCCGGACTGCTCTGGCGATCAGCAGCTCCAATGGGGCGATGTCGTGGAAATCCCGGAGGCGGACCATCCGATCAATGCGGTTTGGCCGGGCTTGCCGGAGGAGGTGCTGGCCATGCTCAAGCGATGCGTGGATCGTCAAGTGCAATTGACGGTCAAGGGCCAGACCACCAACCTGCTCTTGAGCCTGCGAACCACGGCCCCTTCCGGGACCCTCTCCAGCGTCGAGGGCAATCGAATGGCTAAACCTCCCGCCTTCCTCCTCCAGCCGGTGCTCTATGGCTCCGGTCAGTTGCGCGCCTCCTCCGACCTGTCCCGCGTCAAGGTCAGACACTGGGACCGTGGCAGCGGCCATGTGTGGGACCTGGTCCTCGATTGCTCAGGCCCATGGCCAGGCCCGGACTTGTGGCTGGCGAATGGGGATGAGGTTTCGGTTCCGGAAAAGCCGTGAGGCGATGGCCCCTGGCGGGAAAGGGCGGCAAAGGTCCCTGCGCGACTAAAACCCGCACTGACCCGCAGGCCTGAAGCGTGCCTCTGGAGATTGGACATTCTGGATGACCGGATCGAGCGGGCACTGCTACGCGGTGCCCTCGGTCCGGTCAGGTGACGCTCTGCCCACGCCCTCGACCGCCAGGAGACCCGGCTCTGGGCCCTAACCCGGCGGGTGAACCTCAGGCGCGCCCAACTCGAACTCACCAACGCCAAACACCAGGAATCCCAGCGCTCCAAGCTCCGCATGGGCCTCGCGCCGTAGCTGAAAATGATATTGACGACGACCCTTGGAAGCCTCAAAATGACCTAAAAGTTAATCAGATCAGGCTGCCTGTGAACCGCTTTTGAACTGCGGTCTCACCCCTAAACTCCAGTGATCACGATCAAGAAAAACAAGATTGGCCCTGGCTTGAAGCACGCCGTGGAAAAAATGTGCGGCGCGGCCCTGGGCGTCTGCTTCCAATGCAAGAAATGTTCCAGCGGTTGTCCGGTGGCCAAACTGGCCGCGTCCCGGCCTTCGGAAATCATGCGGCAACTGCATCTGGGCGCAGGCAATGAACTGCTGGCCAGCGATCTGGTCTGGACGTGCGCCTCGTGTGAGACCTGTTCCGCCCGCTGCCCGATGGGGATCGATGTCGCAGGGGTTATCGACGCGTTGCGCAAACTGGCCCTCGAACGGGGCGCGCCGAAGCCCGCCGGCGACGTGCCGTTGTTTAACCGGGCATTCCTGAGAACGGTCGAAATGTTCGGCCGCACTTATGAACTCGGGATGGTCGCCGCTTACAAACTCGGCACGGGGAAATGGATGAACGACACCGAAAAATTTCCAGCCATGCTCAGGAAGGGGAAGATTTCTTTGCTGCCTCCCCGCGGGGGCGACCGGAAAACCGTGGGCCGCATTTTCAAGCAATCCAAACAGAACAAAGGACCCCAGGCATGAGGTACGCGTATTTCCCAGGCTGCTCGGCTGAATCCACAGCCCGGGACATGCACCAATCCACTTTGGCCGTGGCGCGCGCGCTGGGAATTGAGCTGCTCGAACCCAAAGGCTGGACCTGCTGCGGCGCGACTGCCGGGCACCAGACCGACCATTTCCTGGCCGTGTCATTGCCCGCCGCCAATCTGGCCAAGGTCCAGGACATGAAGCTGGACATGGTCGTTAGTTGCGCCGCTTGCTTCAACCGCATGAAAGTGGCCAACCACGAAATCGCCGCCCACGCGCCAACCCGCAAGCAGGTCGGCGAGGCGCTGGAGCGCGATTACGACGGCTCGGTCAAAGTGCGGCATTTCCTCGAGGTGCTCCTCGAGGACGTGGGACTCAAGGCTATCTCCCGCGCCGTTAAACATCCGCTGAAGGGCCTCAAGGTGGCTTGTTACTATGGATGCCTGCTGGTTCGTCCGCCGAAGGTTCTGAAATTCGATGATCCGGAAAACCCGATGTCCCTCGACCTCTTGGTGAACGCGATGGGCGGCCAGAGCCTGGACTGGCCATGCAAGGTCGAATGCTGCGGAGGCGGGTTGTCCCTTTCGCGAACGGACGTGGTGGTCCAGCTCACGGACTCGATTCTCGATATGGCCTGCCGCGCGGGGGCTGACTGTATTGCGGTCAGTTGCCCGATGTGCCAGGTCAACCTGGATTTGCGGCAACAGGACATCAACAAGCAGGCCGGCAAGAACTATCGAATGCCCATCGTTTACATCACCCAGCTTGTTGGGCTTTGTCTTGGCCTTCTTCCCGATGAACTCGGGTTCCGCAAGCTGATGGTTCCCGCTTCAACCGTTTTGGAAAGGGTAGCCGCAAACTGACATGAGCACGTCCGATGACAAAATGATTGGCGCGGTGCTGGTGCAGGGCGGCGGCATTGCTGGCGTGCAGGCCTCCCTGGATTTGGCCAACAGCGGTTTCAAAGTCTATCTCGTCGAGCGCGATGCCGCCATCGGCGGCATGATGGCGCACTTGGACAAGACTTTTCCAACCGGTGATTGCGCGACATGCATCGTCTCCCCAAAACTCGTGGAATGCGCGCGCAATTTGAATGTCGAGATTCTGACACTCTCAGAACTGACCGGCTTGCAGGGCAAGCCGGGCCATTTCGATGCGACCGTCAGGCGGTTTCCGCGGTATGTGGACGAGACCAAATGCACCGGCTGCAGTGAATGCACTCAAGCCTGCCCCGTTGACATACCCGACGAGTTCAATCGGTGCCTGGGCACCCGAAAAGGCATCGCCAAGCTCTACGCCCAGGCAACGCCAAACATCTTCGGCATTCTCAAGCACGGTCACGCCCCCTGCAAGGTCAAGTGTCCGGCCAGGGTCAACGTCCAGGGCTACGTCCAGCTCATCAAGAAAAAGGAGTATCTCAAGGCGGTCAATCTCGTGCGCCAGAGAAATCCGCTCTCCGCTATTTGCGGCCGGATTTGCACCCATCCCTGCGAATCAGTTTGCACGCGCGGCAAGGCCGATGACCCCATCGCCATCCGGTTGTTGAAACGATTCGCCTCCGATAAGGAAATCGAGATGCTCGAGGCGGGGAAATTGACCCTGCCGGAAGAGAGAATTCCCGCGCCGGACGCCAAAAAGGTGGCCGTGATTGGTGCGGGTCCGGCGGGATTGACCGCGGCCGGGGACCTCGCCGACGCGGGTTTTGCAGTCACCGTGCATGAAGCGTTGAGCGCCGGCGGCGGCATGCTCCGCTGGGGGATTCCCGAGTACCGGCTGCCGAAAAAAATCCTGGACCACGAAATCGAACTGATCCGCCGCAAGGGCGTCAAGTTCGTCTATAACTGCCGCATCGGCCGGGACATCACCTTTCAATCGCTCCGGGATGGTTACGATGCGGTATTCCTTTCCGCCGGCGCCCAGAAGAGCCGCAAACTCCGCATCGAAGGCGAGCAAATCAACGGGGTGCTTCATGGCGTCGAGTTTCTCAGGGACGCGGCTTCACCCGGGAAGCCTTCGGTCAAAGACCGGGTCCTGGTGATTGGCGGCGGCAACGTGGCGATTGACGTGGCCCGCACGGCGCTGCGCCTGGGCGCCGGGAGGGTCGAGATGGTCTGCCTCGAACAGCGTGATGAGATGCCCGCCTATAAGGAAGAAATCGAAGCCACGCTGGCCGAAAACATCACGATCCGCAATGGTTGGGGACCCAAGCGCATTATGGGCAACGGTTCGGTGACCGGCATCGAGCTTAAACGCTGCACCCGGGTCTTTGACGAGCAGAAACGGTTCAGTCCCGCCTTTGACGAAAACGACCTGGCCACCCTGGAAGCCGACCAGATCATCGTGGCCATCGGCCAGATGGTGGACGAGCAGTTGGCCGGGCATATCAACGCTCGAAGCGAGCGAGGCTGCTTTATCACCGATCCCATCACCGGGCAGACTTCCATCGAAGGCGTGTTCGCCGGCGGTGACAATGCATCGGGTCCGGCCTCGGTCATCGATGCGGTCGCCGCCGGCAAACGGGCCGCTGAATCCATCCAACGCTATCTGACCGGCAAGGAACTGCTGGCCGGCCGTTTTGAGAGCACCGTAAATCCGATGCCCGACGAGCTGCTGCCCTCGACGGAGAAAATAGCCAGGAAGGACCGGCCCCGATCCGAAGAATTGGCGCCGGCCAATCGGCTGAAGAGTTTCGAGGAGGTCGAAAGAGGGCTGACCGAGGAGCAAGCGGTGGCGGAGGCCGGGCGTTGCCTTAACTGCGCTCTGTGCTCGGAGTGCAATCAGTGCGTCGAGACTTGCCAGCAGCACGCCATCGACCACGCGATGAAGGAGCGGAGCGTCAAGCTCGAGGTGGGCGCAGTCATCCTCACCCCTGGCTTTAAGGAGTTCGACGCAAGGCGAAAAGGGGAATTCGGCTATGGCCGCTATCCCAATGTCGTGACCAGCGTTCAATTCGAGCGCATGCTCTCGGCGGCGGGGCCGTTCGAGGGGCATGTCATACGCCTGTCCGATGGCCGGAAGGCCCAGCGCATCGCCTGGATTCAGTGCGTCGGTTCGCGTGATTCGGCTTGTGGCAACGGCTATTGTTCCTCGATTTGCTGCATGATGGCGACGAAGCAAGCGATGGTTGCGGGCGATCACGTCGAGGGCCTGGACGCGACCATTTTTTACATGGACATCCGCGCCCACGGCAAAGATTTTGACCAGTATTACGAGCGGGCCAGGGCGCAGAAGAACATCCACTTCGTCAAGAGCATCCCTTCGCGGATTATTCAGGTCCCGGGCACCAACGACCTGCGCGTTCATTTTCTGGATGGAGACAGCCGGCTTCAACAGAAAGATTTTGACCTGATCGTATTGTCCGTGGGCATGGAACCGCCGGACTTTATGGCCGAGCGCGCTTCCAGCCTCGATATAAGGCTTAACGACTTTGGCTTCTGCCACACCGACCGGCTTTCCCCCTTGTCAACCTCCCGGCCGGGCGTCTTCGTGGGCGGGGCATTCCAGGAGCCTAAGGACATTCCTGAAACGGTGACCCAGGCCAGCGCCGCCGCCTCCATGGCGATGGAGTTGCTGGCGCCCGCGCGCAATACGCTCATCACCAAAAAGAGCTATCCCGCCGAGCATGATGTCACCGATGAAGCGCCGCGCGTGGGGGTCTTTGTCTGCCACTGCGGCATGAACATCGGCTCGGTCGTGGACGTGGAGCGAGTGGTGAAAAGCATCGCCAGCCAGCCGGACGTGGTGCTGGCGACTCACACCATGTTCACCTGCTCGGATACCAGCCTGTCGAACATCAAGGAGAGCATCCGTGAACATCGGCTCAATCGCGTAGTGGTTGCCTCCTGCACCCCGAGAACGCACGAGCCTTTGTTCCGTGAAACCTTGCGCGAAGCGGGGTTGAATCCCCATCTCTTCGAGATGGCCAACATCCGCGACCAGTGCTCCTGGGTGCATTCCACGGCGCCGCAATCCGCCACGGAAAAGGCGGTTGAACTGGTCAACATGGCCATCGCCCGGGCGCGGATGCTTTCGCCGCTGGAAGGCGGGACGCTGAAGGTTGACCAGACCGGCCTGGTCATCGGCGGAGGCTTGAGTGGAATGACCGCCGCCCTGGCGCTGGCCAACCAGGGCTTCCCCGTGCATCTGGTGGAACAAACGAACCGGCTGGGGGGGACCCTGCACGAGATTCACGGCACCCTCGAGCACCCGGAGCTCGCCCAGTTCACCGGCGCGCTCATCCGGCAGGTTGAAGAACATCCCAATATCAAGCTGTACCTGGAAACGGAAATCTCCGGGATAAAGGGCCACGTCGGCAAGTTCCAGCTCACGCTGGCCAAGGACGGCAGGCAACTCGAGGTGTCCGGCGGCGCCATCATCGTCGCCACGGGTGCGCGCCAGGCGAAGACGTCCGACTTCATGTATGGCCGCTCCGAGAGCGTCTTAACGCAGGTTGAATTGGAAAAATTGCTGCATGACAAGGCGTATCCCGCGAAGGGACAGAATGTCGTCATGATCCAGTGCGTCGGCTCGCGCAACGACCAACATCCCTTCTGCAGCCGTATCTGCTGCTCCATGGCCATCAAGAATGCCCTGGCAATCAAAAAGCAGGACCGCGCGGCCAACGTGTTCGTCCTCTACCGCGACATCAGGACCTACGGTTTCCGGGAGCTTTACTACCAGCAGGCTCGCGAGGCGGGTGTCGTTTTTATCCGTTATACTCAGGAGGCGCCACCCGAGGTGCGCGAGAATCAAGGCTTGGTGGTTTGCCTGAAAAGCCCCGACCTTCCCGAGCCGCTCGAAATCGAGGCCGATAATCTCGTGCTCAGCACCGGGATGGAAGCGGACCTGAAAAACAACAAGCGCATTTCCGACATGCTCAAGGTGCCGCTCAACGCGGACGGGTTCTATGTCGAAGCCCATACGAAGCTGCGTCCGGTGGATTTCGCCACCGAGGGCGTTTTCCTTTGCGGGCTGGCCCATTCGCCGAAGTTCATCGACGAAAACATTTCCCAGGCGCGGGCCGCCGCCGCTCGAGCCGCCACGGTGCTTTCGAAAACGCAACTCGATGTCAGTGCCCAGGTCTCTTATGTCAACCAACAGAAATGCATCTCCTGCATGACCTGTGTCACTGTGTGTCCCTATTCCGCGCCCTTCTGCAACAAGGACGGCAAGGGCCAGATCGAGGCGGCCAAGTGCATGGGCTGCGGCATCTGCGCCTCGGAGTGTCCAGCCCGCGCCATCCAACTGCATCATTTTGAAACCGACCAGTTCCTGGTCATGATCCGGCAATTGTTCGCAGCCAGGAACGGCGAACCATTGACCGGCGGCCGCCTGAAAAAAGAGTTGCTGGAAACAGTCTAAGCCATGGAATCCGAAGCCTTTCAACCCAAGATTCTGGCCTTTTGCTGCCACTACTGCGCCTATTCCTCCGCTGACCTGGCCGGCTCGATGCGCATTCAGTACCCGCCCAATGTGCGCATCATCCGCACCCCATGCACCGGCCGGCTGGAAACCGAGTACTTCATGAAGGCGCTCGAAAACGGCGCGGACGGCGTGCTGGTCGCGGGCTGCCTTGAGGGCGGCTGCCACTTTGTCGAGGGCAATCTCTGCGCCAAACGCCGGGTCAATTACACGCGCGACCTGCTGATGGAGATCGGGATGGAAAAAGACCGCATCCGCATGGTCAACATTTCCGCCGCCATGGCCCGGCCCTTGGCGGATACGATTACCGATATGGTGCAAACCGTTCGCAAACTGGGCCCCAACCCAATCAAACGGAATGGTTCCTCGAAACCGGAGAGCTGCTCATGATCGTCGCACAAAGAAAAAACATCCCTGACCTGCTGGCCATAGTGGAAAAACACCGGAAGCTTCTCTTGCTCGGTTGTGGCACCTGCGTCACCGTTTGCCTGGCGGGCGGGCAGCGTGAAGTCAGCATCATCGCTTCCGCCCTGCGCATGGCGGCAAAACTAAAGGGCATCCCCCTTGAGGTCGAAGAAGCGACGATCGAACGCCAGTGCGACAACGTCTTTCTCGAACAGGCGGCGGATGCGGTCAAGAACCACGATGCCGTTCTTTCCCTGGGTTGCGGCGCCGGCGTTCAGGCCCTGGCGGAGCGTTACACCGGCAAACCCGTTTACGCGGGCCTGGACACGGCCTTTATCGGCATCCTCGAGGAACGCGGAGTTTGGGCGGAAAAGTGCGGGACCTGCGGCGCCTGCGTGCTCCACCAATACGGCGGGATTTGCCCGATCACCCGTTGTGCCAAGCACATGCTCAACGGCCCGTGCAGCGGCTCCCGCGAAGACCGCTGCGAAGTGGAGCCTGAACGTCCTTGCGCCTGGCAACTCATCTACCAGCGTCTCAAGGAAATCGGCCAACTGGACGAACTCAAAAAGACCAAACCGCCCAAAAACTGGCGTCGCAGCCTGGCCGGCGGCTGCCGCACGATCATACGGGAGGATCACCGGGTGTGAGCCGCCGGAGGTCGCTGATCATCCTCCAACTTTTCCATCACGCGGCGGCTGAACTTTCCGTGCGGCTAATCGCGCGTGTGAGAAAGAATGGAGTCTCTTTGCGAGCCGCACGCCGCTATCTTGATTGCGATGCCTGCCGCTGCAAAAACCAGAGGGTTCAATTTGGTTGAAAAAGCCGTTACATGAGAGTCGTCTTTGATACCAGCGTGCTCGTGGCCGCCGCCCGCTCGCGGCGGGGCGCAAGCTATGCGCTGGTCAGTTCAATTCCCTCGGCGGAATTCCAGCTTTGCCTTTCGGTGTCGCTTTACATGGAGTGGCTGCAGGTGTTGACGCGCGGTGAAAACCTGTCGCCGGGCCGCACGGTGGAAGGCACCCGGAGCTATTTGCGTTACCTCGCCGGTCAGTCGCATTTGCAGGAGATTCATTTTCTGTGGCGGCCTTTTCTGCGGGATGCGGATGACGACATGGTTTTGGAACTGGCTTTTGCGGCGGGTTGCCGCTATCTTGTGACGCATAACGTGAAGGATTTTCACGGGGCCGAGCAGTTGGGCGTCACAGTGATCTCACCCCGCGAATTCCTGAAACTGACACGACGAAAATTATGAGCGTGCTGACCGTCCAATTGCCGGAGTCCTTGAAAAAAGCTATCGAGGCGCTGGCCGCGAAGGAAGGCTATTCGGCCAGCCAATTTATGGCCAGTGCCGCCGGTGAGAAGCTAGCGGTGATGCTGACGATGGACTATCTACGCCGGGAGGGCGCTGCCGGACGCCGGGAGGATTTTGAGAAATACCTGGCCGCTTCGCCGGATGTCCCGCCGATGCAGGGTGATGAGTTGTGATGGCGTCCGTTGCGTCGAGTTGCGACGGGGGTTTCAGGAAAAGCGAACGGGGCGGACGTGTCAGCGTAAATGAGCGGCATAGTTGCGGGCCTTTCTTTCCTTCAAAATCGTGTTTGGGCGCTTTGGCCCCGGTTTTTTCTGCGCCTTCCAGACTCCCGCCATGATCTCCGGCCATTCCGGGTCGACCGCCTGCGCCGCGGGAATCAGGAAGGCTTCGGCCCGCCCCTGCCGCAAGACGTGGAACCGCTCGCCCTGCCGCGCGCGATCCAGCAGTTGCCCCGTCTTTTCGTGGAGCGTCTTTGATGTCACGTCTGTCATACCCTTGAATAGACACCTGCCAGGTGTCACCGTCAACCCCAATTGTCCTCTTTTCCTGCGATTCAGGCTCAAGGCGCTGGAACACGGCGCGGACGGCAGCCTCGGCAGTTTCACTTTTCACTTGGACAATGTGGTTGATTATCATCCACATTGTGGTTGATTATCAGATCGGCGGAACTGCTCAAACAGGGCCGCCAGTATCTGACGTCTGGATGACCCGGGGCTGCTGGCTGATTAAGTCATTCCCTTTGCCGCCAACCTGCATGGCCTGCCGCTTCCGCTCCTCTGGGCGGCACACAAATAGCCGGAGCGATTCCCGAAGATTCAACCCGGCCAGACCTGTGGTCAAGATGCACGCAATTCGCTGAAACCGCCCAGGATTTGCGGTTTCTGCTTGGCGCTGGTTCACCGCTCGGCGGTGCGCGCCCCAAGGCGGCTGTCATTCTGGCGGATGAACGGCTCGCCAACCCCGGGGACGTTCTGCGGTGAGCCGGCTCCGTTCAAAGCGCTGGCCAACGAATCGGTGGTTGACGGTGAAGCCTGAGCTGCAGAACACTCCATTCATGTGCGCAAACCAGAGCCGGTTGGCCCGCCGATGGCGGGGCTTCGAGTTTTCTGTTCTCCTCCTGGCCGCTGCCGGCCCGACCCTGGCCCAGGACTTGGCACGGGACCTCGATGCTGCCATCGAGGAACACCGCAAGGGTCTCCTGGTCATTGAGGCCCCGCCGGGAACGGAAGTCGTGGTCGAACAGCAGCGGCATGAGTTCTGGTTCGGCGCCGCCCTGGCCAGCCAGGCCTTCGGCGAGCGCATGCGGCCCGAGGACCGGCAGAAGTACCTCAGCGTCTTTCTCACCAACTTCAATGCGGCCGTGACCGAGAACGCGTTGAAATGGCACAGCATGGAACCAAGCCGAGGCAACGTGGATTACCGGACGGTGGACGCCATCCTCGCCTGGGCCGAGGAGCACCGGATTCCCCTGCGTGGGCATAATATTTTCTGGGGCATCCCCAACCAGGTCCAGGATTGGCTCAAGGCGATGTCCGACGACGAATTGCGCGTCGCGCTCAAAAACCGGGCGCTGGACCTCGGCCGCCGCTACCGGGGCCGCTTTGCCGAGTATGACCTGAACAACGAGATGATCCACGGCAATTATTACGAGCAACGCCTGGGCAAGGACATCACCCTCCAGATGGCCCAATGGGTGCGCCAGGAAGACCCCAAAGCCGTCCTCTTCGTGAATGACTATGACATCCTGACCGGCGCGCGGCTTGAGGATTATGTGCGGCACATCCGCGCGCTGCTGGACCAGGGCGTGCCCTTGGGCGGCATTGGAGTGCAAGGCCATTTGCATGGCGAGACCTTTGACCCGGCGGCCTTGCGCAATGCCCTCGAGAAACTCTCCCGGTTCAACCTTCCCATCCGGATTACCGAGTTCAACATGCCCGGCCAACGCTCGCGCTTTTACGGCGACCGCGCCGGGCGATTAACCGACGCGCAGGAAAAGGCCAAGGCCGAGGCGCTGGCCAACTACTATCGGATCTGCTTCGCCTGCCCGAGGGTCGAAGGCATCCTGATGTGGGGCTTCTGGGAAGGCGCCAACTGGATTCCTGTCTCTTCCCTTTACAGGCGGGATTGGACGCCGCTGCCGGCGGCGGAGGCCTATCGGGACCTGGTTTTCCGGCAGTGGTGGACCCGCTGGCAGGGTCGCACAGACGCCCGCGGCCGCTGCGAGGTGCGGGCGTTTTACGGCCAATACCGCATCCAGGCCGGCGGCAAGGAGCGGCAGGCGCGCCTGCGTAAAGCAGACGGCCAGTTGGCAGTTTCTTTCCAATGAATCCGCGATGGGTATGCCCGGCCCACGAAGCGACCGGGTGGTTGGCATAAAAGGCCACGTCCCCTCTTTCTTCACGCCTGCCGGCGCCCGGTTGATCGTGGCGTGGCCGAAGGTGAGGTTGCGGGCGGAATTGATGAGGGCGGTCACGACCCGGTCGCGGGATTCTTCGACCGCCGCATCGGGCACGCCGACAATGACAATATTATCTTGTATTCTCCGTATCCTCAGAGAATCCATGTAAGATGCTTCATTGCAATATATTACGATTGAACAGAGCGACCTCCAGCGCCGGAAGGACGGCAGGTGGCGCCAGGGAAAAGCCAATTCCGGCGCTCGGATCGTGCGGCGGTTGGGCATTCCTCGGTCGGCGGTTGGGGCAAGGAAATGGGGATACCCTGGGCGGGATGGACGCGACATGGGGATCATCATGATACATAAGGAATAAGCCTGTATTGAACCTTCTGGCAGTATTCCTCATAGCCTGGGAGCTGTTGGCGAAGGATCTCTTCCTCGTCCAAGAGCCTCAGGAGGATCGCCGTTAGCCAGGCAAGGGCCAGAGGCAATCCCCACCACGAACCCAGGGCGAGGGGTGCAAAGAGGTTGACCAGGGCGGCCCCTGCATACATGGGATGCCGGACAATCGCGTACGGACCGGTGGAAATCACCTTCTGCTTGGGCACCACCTCCACCACCACGGACGCGAAGGTGTTTTCCTTGAAGGCACAGAATTGGATAAGGAAGCCGATCAGGACGACGGCATCGGCGCCCATAACAAGCCACGTGGGAACGTGCGACCAATTAAAGCGGTAGTCCAATCCCGCAACAAGGAACAACGAAGCCATGGAGAGTTCTACTGCCAACATGAACACCTTTTGACAGGCTCGGCTTTCATTAATGAAACCCCCTTTAATCCGGCGTTGCAGAAGGCCCGGATCTCGCTTCAGCAGGTAGAGAGCGGTCAGGAACTGCGGGATGAAGAAGACGGGCAGAAAGGCCCAAGCCTCCCGAAAATGCCATGACCATGCTGGCAGGAACAGGAGCACGGAGACAGTAAGGAGTTTCTGTCCGACATCTGCGATGGCTTTGGCAGCCAGAGGGTTCATACGTCGAATATCGGAGTGCGAATGGCTGGTCTGCCCAACTGTAATTCTGAGACGGCCAGTTGCTGATCTTGTTAGGGAACGCTACACCATGAGGACAAAGCAATTACGCATGCGGGTCAACCCTCAAATTGCCGCGCAATTTGAGGCTCTGCCGCCCAGGGCAAGAGGACAAACGGTATCCTTGGTCCCCGGAGCCTGGGGGAAAGGGAAAGGGAAAGGGGTCAAGCCCGAATGGCACTTAGTTAAGGCGTCGATAATTGCGGGGGTTGTTTTTCCAGTAGCGGTTGCGGTGGGGGATCTCGCGGAAGCGGCGGCGGGGTCGATTGAGCAGCGGATA
>Ga0181533_1001769_pt1 | contig 26934 bp, 21 predicted proteins | sample PEATcosm2014_Bin_45_FD_119772 | JGI IMG/M metagenome (GOLD analysis project Ga0181533, IMG submission 119772) | Peatland microbial communities from MTU Mesocosm Facility, Houghton, MI, USA - PEATcosm2014_Bin11_60_metaG | ecosystem: Environmental > Terrestrial > Soil > Wetlands > Peat | place...
ATGGAGATCCCGGGAAGCGGGTTCCCGAGGACGTCGGCGGACTCAACGGCCAACGTGCCGGGGTCAGGTGTGTATTGCGCCACCGCCGTCGTGGGCGCGGTCATCGTGAACGTGAGCGACTGCGCCCCGACGGCCTGCGCCACGCCATTCACCACCCACTGCGAGAAGGTGAACAACTCGCCCGAGTCGGTCAGCGGGGCCTCAAGGTCCACGGTCGTCCCGTACGCGACGCTCGGCGCCGTGTAGTTCGTCGTGCCGTTCTCGCCCGTGTCCGAAGCGATTACGATCCCGGTCGGCGGCGCCGACTGCACCGTCAGCGCGTAGCTGGCCTGCGTGTACTGCGCCACCGCCGTCGTGGGCCCCGACCTCGCGAACGTGATAGACTTCTGCCCGGCAGTCTGCGCCGTTCCGTTCACCGTCCACTGCGAGAAGGTGTATCCGGTCGGGTCCGTCGCCGGGGTCTGGAGGTTCACGTTCGTCCCATACTCGGCGCCGGGAATCGTGTAGTTCGTCGTGCCGCCCTCGCCCATGCTCGAAGCCATGTATAGCCCGGCCGGCGGCGTGGACTGCACGGTCAGCCCGCAGTGCAGCCAGAGGAAGTACGAGTCGTACGTCGAACCCCAGTTATTCGCAGTCGCCGGGTTGGTGTCCTCGTCTTCCTCGAAGTCCTGCTGGATCTGCGTATCATAGGCGTCGAAGCTGTTCCACATCCGCAACAGCCAGACCTCGGAGTTCGTGTCGGTATCGAGCGTCACGTTTGCCCCGCCGCCGCTGGGCTGGACAACGATAGTGCCCGTGCCGGTGCCGTTAGGCGGCGGCGGGCTCCATGTCACGCTCACGATCGTGCCGTTCAAGACGCCGGGGTATGAGCCGCCGTTCCACCATACCACTGACGGCCAGGCAGCGGAGGCCACCGAGGTCAACGAGTTCGGGATGCAGCCGCAAACCTGCTGGACCGTGCCGGAGGCGGGGTAGGCCGAAACGGACATTCCCGGCAACAGACTGGAGGGATCGAAATAATACTGTATCGTCCCCAGCCCCGACGAGGGGGTCCAACTGGTCTTGGCGTCGGTGACCAGGGTAGTGATGTCCGATTCATTGAAAACCACGCCATGCTCAAACGCGGCGACGATGGCCTGGGTGTCTATCCAGTAATACCCGTTGTTGGGATGAAGGCCAACCCACGTCTTGGTATTGCCTATCCCGTTATTGTCGTAGAGAGCATTCTGCCCGGCGTTCGCGATGAAATCCCACGACCCGGCCGGCTCCCAGTAGTTCCAGATCAAGTCTCCGGCGCCGTCAAGGCCGGACGTCCATTCGTCCTGAAGCGTCATCCGGTAGTTCTTCAAGTAGGTGAACCATTTGCTCGCGCGGAGCTCGTATTCGGGATTGCCCGTCACGTCCCACATCGCGAGCAGCCAGAGGGCGACCTCGTCGGCCTTGTTCGTCGGGTGCGACATTCCGTTATTGATGCCCTTGCTGATCCATGCGGGGCCGTACTCGTTCGCTGAGGTGTAGGAGTTTTGGCCGGGCGAGTCCGGCCATTGGGTGCCGGTCGCCGGGTCGTTAATCGGGTTGGTAATCCACGTCTTGTAGCCGGTGGCCGGGTTCATCCCCTCCGGCAAGACCACGGAGATCATCCCGCCGGGGTAGGTGGTATCTCGCCAGCCGCCGCGCCACACCCACTTCTGGTAGAGCTGCTCGGCAAGCGCGAGGTAGTTCTGGCCTATTACGCTGTAAGTCTGGCCCGTCGGGCTGTAGATTGCCTGCTTCAAGGCGGGGTTCGTCATCATCTGGCAGGCCATCAGGACGATCGGGCGGAACGCCGCCGCATCGCCGAGCATGCTGTCGGCGTAGTACCAGTTCAGCTCATCCGTCCCTGTGCCGGCCGCGCCCGTCGAGCAGGGCCAGCCGGGGTAGCCGTCCGGCTCGATCGTCTCTTGACTGATCAGGCTATTAACACAGGTCACCATCATACTCGCGTACTCGGTTTTGCTGGTGGCCATGAAGCCGTAGTAGAAGCCGGTCAGGACCGGCGCAAGCTGCCAGTCGAGGTTTTCGCCCAAGCCGCCGTACGCTGAATACCCGCTTATGAGTACACCGGGCGACATCTCCCACGAGAATTCGCCCTGGATATTCTCGTCCCAGAGGGTGTACCAATCGTTCCACAGCGTCGTGGACAATGGGGTGAGCGTCATGAACGAGGCGCCCGCTGTCTGGAGGTAAGCCGCCAGGGCGGTCGTCGCGCTGTTGCTGGAGAGCGTAACCGGGGCGCTCGGCGGGGAGGCCCACCCGGCGATGGTGTTGTAGTTGATCGTATAGGGGGAGCCGGTGGTGAGACCGCTGACGGTGGCGCCGCCGTTCTGCCAGGGGCCGCCGCCCACGTTCCATTGCGAGCCGGCGGCCATCGCGGCCGCCGGCTCGAGCGTCACTGTCAGGCTGCTGGCCAGTTTTATATAGGTGCCGGTGACCGGCGTCTTCGCGCCGGCCGTGATGGTCACCGGCGTGCTCACCGGCGATGCCCAGCCGGAGACGGTCATGAAGTAGACGTCGTGGCTGCCTGCGCTGAGGCCGGCGACCGTGGCGCCGCTGTTCTGCCAGACGCCGCCGTCCACGTTCCATTGTGCGGTGGCGGGCAAGCTCGTCGGGCCGAGCGTCACCTTCACGCTGCCGGTCTGCGCCTGGCACAGAGCCGTCCACAGCAGAAGACCGGCGAAGCACGTCCCAATCATCTTCTTCATGGCCTGCGCCTCAACGGCCGCTCGCGCGGCGTCGCAGGAGAAATTCCTTCGCCATGTCCCGCCGTATTGCCCCAGGAAGACGCGTTCGGCCTTCTGGACAGTTTATTCGACCACGGCTCTATTTACAAGACGGGGCGCAGGGCCACCGGATGCGGGCGCTGCCGGCGGTTTTCGACGGCTCGGATTTGGAGAACGAGTCCTGCGCGCGGGTTGTCCATCGTCCTATTGCGTCCGCGCTGTTGCCTGCATGACGGCCCTGCGGAACTGCGGGGCCACATCGCCGTGCAACTTATCGCACGCCTCCATGTCGGCGCGGGCCTTGTTGTAGTCCTTCATCTCGAAATAGAAGAGCGCCCGGCTGTAATAGGCGAGGGGGGAATCCGGACTCAGGGCGATAGCCCTCTCGAAGTCCCTCAGAGCCTCGGCGGATCGGTGCAACTTGGCGTAAGCGAGAGCGCGGCCGCGGTAGCTCTCGGCAAACTGCGGCTTCAACGCGATAGATTGGCTGTAATCGCGGATGGCGAGTTCGTCCCGGCCCAGGGCGGCAAAAGCCAGCGCTCGGTTGAAGTAGGTCTCGTGGAGGTTCCGGTTCAGCGCAAGGGCCTGGTCGTAGTCGCGAAGGGCTTCCTCATACCGGCGCAGACTGGCAAGCGCCAGGCCGCGATTGTTGTAGGGCTGGGGGTTGTACAGTTCGAGTAGGAGATCATGGTCGCAGTCGTCCACGGCGAGCTGAAACTGGCCCATGGCGATGTACAGGTTGGAGCGGTCGTTGTAGGCCTTGGGGAAGTTCTGCTTGAGCGCGATGGCTTTATTGAAGTCACTGAGGGCCTCTTCATAGCGATGCAAGTTCTGGTAGACCACACCGCGTGCCTCGTAGGCCCATGCGTCATCCCCGGGCAATTTGAGCGCCCGGTCGAAGCATTGAAGCGCCGCGTCATATTCGCCCGCCACGGCTTTCGCGCTGCCCAGGCTGACCCAGGCGCGGGGATTCGCAGGGCGTTTGGCGACTGTGTCCTCGTAAATCGAGCGTACCGTTCGGTAGTCCGCGTTGCGCCGGTACGTCGCCATCCCCAAAGCGACCGCGCCCGCGGCGCAAAGGACCAGGAGCGTCCCCACGCCGAGTCCCTGCCGCCGCCCGAGCAAGAATGCGGCGACGACCACCGCCGCCAGCACCGCCGCCAGCGGCAAGTACATCCGGTGCTCGACCGCCAGGTCCTGGATCGGCATGATACTCGAGGTTGGCGCAAGCACCAGGAAGAACAACGCGCCGACGAATCCCCACCCCGGCCGCCGCACGAGCGCCCAGACCGTGGCCGCCAGCAGAATCCCGACGACGGCCGCGCCGGGAGCGATCTCTCGCGCACTCCGCGCGATCGGCCAGAAGTAGTCCAGGCACAACCCGGCCGGCCAGAACACCAGCCGCAGATAATGGAGGATGACGCCGCATTGACTCTGCACATAGAGCAGCGGCGTAACGCTCTTAACCCCGAACCCGGCTCCGGCCAGGACCGCATGCGGGCCAAACGCCTCGAGGACCGATCGAATCAGGATGATCCACGTCGCCGCCAGCCCGAGATAAAGTCCCCATCGCCGCCTCAGCGCATCGCGGAACGAGCCGGCGATGAAGGCCCGGTCGTAGAGCAACACAACGATGGGCGCCGAGACCATCACTTCCTTGGAGCCCATTCCCAGCCCGCAAGCCGCCACCGCAGCCGCATGCCACGCGCCCGGATGCTTCGAGGTTACAGCGCGGATGACGCAATACAGCGTCAGGAGATAAAACAACGCCATCAACGACTCCATCCGCTGGATGACGTACGTCACCGAGTCGGTCTGGAGCGGATGGACCGCCCAAAGAAGCGCGACGCAGAACCCCAGCGCCGTGGGAATCCGTTCGCCGAATCGGTCCGCGAGCCCCGGGAGCGCCAGCGTCCTGCGCACAACCCCGAACAGCGCGAGCGCCGCCAGGAGATGGACGATCACATTGAGGACGTGGTATCCCGTCACGCTGCCGCCGCCAAGCATATAGTTGAGTGCAAGGCTCGCCTGGACCACCGGCCGGGACCCAAGCAAAGTGGGCCAGATCGGCCACAGTTTCATGGCGCTCGGGACATTAACGAAGAAGTTGTCGTCGAAGATGAACGGGCCGTGGAAGCTGTCGCTGTAGGCGGCCAGCCCGGCGAGGATGATCGCCGCGCAGGCCAGCGCGGGCCAGACGAACCCTGACGGCCGATTGAGGGGAGCCGGCGCAAGATTAGCGGCCGGCAATTTCTGATTGGCTGCACGTCGGGCGTTACGGGCGGGATCGCGCCTGTTCATCAATCATCAATCATAATCATTGATCACTTCTCGCCGGTCGCCGGCCACAACGGCATTATACGGGCTCGCGCCTCCGCCCGCAACACGCGCCAAGCAGGCGACGCGGCGTTGTGCCTCAGAGGAGAAAGCAGTAGAATAGTTAATTCAGCCGCCGAGTGGCTGTTCAGTCGCGACCATTCAAGGACGCGGGCATGGGCGTCTGTGGCATTATCGGCAACACGCCGCTCGTCGAATTGAAGGGATTCAATGGCCTCGACGGCGTGCGCTTGCTCGGCAAACTGGAAGGCTGCAATCCGGGCGGGTCGGTGAAGGACCGCCCCGCCTGGTATATGATCCGCGAGGCGGAAGAGGCCGGCGCGCTGACACGGGAGAAGGTGATCCTGGAACCGACCTCCGGCAATACGGGCATTGCGCTGGCGATGATCGGGGCGTCGCGCGGGTACCACGTGAAGCTTTTCATGCCCGAATGCGTGAGCCTGGAGCGCCAGCGCATCCTGGAGGCGTATGGCGCCGAGACGGTGCTGACGCCCGCCGGCCAGGGGACCGACGGGGCGATCCGCGCAGCGCATGAGGCGTTCAAGGCCGAGCCGAACCGTTACTATATGCCCAACCAGTTCGCGAACCCCAGCAACACCCTGGCCCACTACGAGACGACCGGCCCGGAAATCTGGGCGCAGACGCGCGGCGAGGTGGATGTCTTCGTCGCCGGCATGGGGACGACGGGCACTTTGATGGGCGTGGGGAAGTTCCTGCGCGAGAAGAAGCCGGGCGTCCGCATTGTCGGGGTTGAGCCGGTCCGCGGCCACCGCATCCAGGGCCTCAAGAACATGCAGGAGGCCATTGTGCCGGAGATCTTCCAGGCGGAGATGCTCGATCTGAAGCTGACGGTGGAGGACGAGGAGGCGTTCGAGGCGACGCGGCTTCTGGCGCGGCAGGAAGGGCTGTTCGTGGGCATGTCGAGCGGCGCGGCGGTCGTCGGAGCGCTGCGCGTGGCCCGGCAGATGAGCCGCGGCGCCATCGTCGTGCTCTTGCCCGACCGCGGCGACCGCTATTTGAGCACGAACCTTTTCCGGCCCTTCTGCGCGCAATGCCCGCCCTAATGTTTTTTGCAAAAGAAAAGGTCTCACGCAAAGTCGCAAAGACGCAAAGAAAGAAACGGCTTTGATGGCGTGAAACGAGCCCTGTCGTGCTTTGCGACTTTGCGTCTTGGCGTGAAACCCGTTGTTGCCGTGCCGTTGTCATGGTGGGTTTTGCCGTAATTTGCGTCTTTGCGTGACCATTACTTATACAAACATCAATGAGTCACTCCTGGGCCGGGAAAAGTTCGCGGATCGCCGCCAGCGTCTCCTTCACGAGTTCCGCGCCGCCTTCGGGACCGACATCCGAGACAGCGGGGACAACGCTGTAGCCGCCCCCCTGCATGCAACGCGCGGAAGGCAGGTACATGCCCTCGCCGGCAAGCTGGATCAGCATCGTCTGCGCGGCGGGACTGCGCGCCTTGATCTGAAGGGCGTAGTCGAGGAACAGTTCGAAGGGGTTGGTGGCGATGGCCATGTCGCCCAGACGCAGAACGTGCAACTGCATGCCGAAGGGTTTGACCTCCTGTGGGCGGTCGAAGGCGGCGACGACGTCCTGCTGGCGTTTCGGCCACCAGGACTGCGATTCGCCCTTCTGGGCGATCCATTCGGCGCGCGTTTTTTCGGCCCAGTCGCGCTCGGCGCGGGTGATTTTGCGCCGGGTCAATTCCAGGCGCCGGGCGCGGAAGAGCAACGGCCAGTCCTTGCCCTTCTCAGGCTGTGTGCAGGCGAGGGCGCGCTCCACGGCGTCGGCCACGCGCTGGGCGATCTCCTGGCGCATGGAAAGCCCTCGGCGCTGGAGCATCTCCGCCTCCTGCGCCTTGTAGAGGAGCAGGTGCGGCGACTGGTCTCCGGCGGGACTGCAAAGGCCGACCACGGCTAGATGCCCGCCGAACCGCCTGCGCAATTCCAGGCGGATGTCGTGCCAGAAATCGGCGGAGAATTCCTCGATCCCCTCCGTCTCCTGCGAAGGGCAGGGAAGGGCCAGGAGGACGCCAGCGAGGGCGCCGTCGGGCGCGTAAGCGAAGAGCATGTCGAGGCTGTGGTCCTCGTAACCGGCCATGCCGGCGAAGTCGTCCCGGTTGGTGTTGCCGTACATCTGCGCGTGACCGTCGGCGTAGAGCGCGAGGCGGTTGTGGCCGACGACGGCATGGCCGAAGGCGCGGGCGAGGCGCCGGGGCTTGCGCTGCTCCCACGCCTCGGCGACAGCCTGGGCGATGTGATCGGCGATCCACGCCCTGCACTCGGCGGCGGTCATGACATCGCCGCCGGGATGGTCGTAGGAGCCCTCCTCGAAGACGAAGGAGGTGTGCGTGTGAGTGGCCGCCAGGACCATGCGGTCGCGCGGCGCCGCTGGACAGCGTGAGGCCAGTAACTCACGAACGGCGCGATAGAGGTTCTCGGAGGGATGAACGAGGTCGCAGGAGACGATCGCGGCGCTCTGACCCGCCTTGTCGTCCTCCAGCGCGACGGCGTTGACGGTGACCGGGTCGAGGGCCTTCCTTCCGATCCGCCGGTGCATCTGGCCGGCGAGCAGCGCGGGCCTCTTCGGGGTCATATCGCGCGATGCGAAACCGATGTTGAGCATGGCAGGACTCCCATAGCACTTCCTGAAGAGCGTCAACGACGGCCTGGTCGTCATCGAACCGTCCGGGCCCCGGCGCTCGATCAACGGGCCCGGATTACGGCGAGTTCGTCAGCCCGAGCGCGGCGGCGATGGTGTCATCGCGCACCAGTTCGCCCATGCGGCTTTCCGGCACGTACACCTCGCGTTGGTACAGGTCGCGGACGCCCTCGTCGCCTCCGGCCTTCCAGACGTTGTACACGCGCCTCCAGTGGCGTGCATAGCCTCTGCCCTCATAAGCCTTCCCGCCCTCCACGCATTTCCGCAAGTAATGCGCGAAGCCGCGCCACTGGTAGTGGTAGATTCGCATCTCATCAGGCAAAAGCCGGCGCTTGCGGCCTCCCCGAACAGCAACGTTGTGGTTTCCGCGCACGATCATCAAGTAGCGGGCTGTGTCATGGAAGACTTTCCGGAATGCGTTGTCGGGCGCGCGGTCGCGCCACCGCATGCGCGCAATCGGGTCGGGCTCGCCGGCGTTCTCGGCGGCGCACGGGCGCATGCGGAAGGAGGGCGCCCACAGTCGGGAATACCAGCGGCGCCGATACTTCCGGGCGACGGTTTGGAAGTCTCCCACCCAGAACTCGTCAGCATCGCAATTGATGACCCAGTCGGCTCCCCGATCGCGGGCCATGCGGATCATTCGGTCAACCCGCTCGGCCTCCTGATAATGCGGTGTCGGATCGTCAATGATTGTTACCCGTTCGGACTCGAAGGCGGCCAGCATCTCGCGAGAGTCGTCGGTGCTGCCGTTGTCGGTGACGATGAGGAATTCAACCTTGGGCAGATGGTAGGTAATATTCTGTCGGATAATGTCAGCCTCATTCTTACACCGGAGGGTCATGGCGACGCGCGGCCGCTGGGGGCTCGTCCAGCTCGGGGCCGGCCGCCATTTCCTCAGCTCATGCTCGACCGAACGCCGCAGCCTGTTGAGGACGGACCTGGAGTTGTCCGCCATGTCGCCTCCATGCTTTCCGGGCGTCCGCGCAACGGCCGCGGGCACGCCCTCGGCAGTCGCTTTCAGGCCTGCCTCCGAGGGGGGTCACTGAAGCGCGTCCCGAAGCGCCTCCACCACGTCGCGCGCGTCCGCTTCCGTCACGCGCGGCGAGAGCGGCACGCTGAACGTGCGATCGGAGAGATACTCCGCGTTGGGGAACTGCCCCTGGCGATAGCCATACTGCCGCTGATAGAACGGGTGCAGGTGTAGCGCGATATAGTGGACGCCAGTGCCGATGCGCCGCTTTTTGAGTTCCTCGCGAAGCGCATCGCGCGTCAGCGGGGCGCGTTCCGTGTCCACCAGGAGCGAATACAGATGCCGGGCGTGACGGCAGCCGGGGAGAGCGGGCGCGGGGCGGATCAGCGGCAGGCCGGCGAGCGCCTCGTCATAGAACCGCCAGAGGCGGTCGCGGGATTCCAGGTATCGCTCCACCTTCTCGAGCTGCTTGAGGCCGAGCGCGGCCTGGATGTCCGTCATGTTGTACTTGTAGCCGGCCTCGACCACCTGCACGTGCGGCGGCCCGTCGGCCTGGAACCGCCTCCACGCGTCGGCCGAGGTCCCGTTGAGCGAGAGGATGCGCAGGCGCTCGGCCAGCGCCGCGTCGGCGGTGACCGCCATGCCGCCCTCGGCGGCGGTGACGTTCTTCGTGGCGTAGAAGCTGAACGCGCCGCAGTCGCCGATCGAGCCGGCGCGGCGGCCTTTCCAGGTGGCCTCGAGCGCGTGGGCCGCGTCCTCGATCACCTTCAGCCCGCGCCGCCGAGCAATCTCCATGATCGCGTCCATGTCGCATGCGCGCCCAGCCAGGTGCACCGGCAGAATCGCCCGCGTGCGCTGGGTGACGGCCGGCTCGATCTGCGCCGGGTCCAGGTTGCCGGTCGCGCGGTCCACGTCCACGAACACCGGCCGCGCGCCGCGATGGACGATGACGTTCGCGGTGGAGCACCAGGTGTACGGCGTCGTGATCACCTCGTCGCCGAGGCCGACGCCGAGCACGTGCAGCGCCAGGTGCAGCGCCGAGGTGCAGGAGTTCACCGCCACGGCGTGGCGGACGCCGACGTACTCCTCGAAGCGGCGCTCGAACTGCTTCACGCGCGGCCCGGAGCCGATCCAGCCGCTGCGAAGGGTCGCGACGACCTCCGCAATCTCGTCTTCCGAGATCAGCGGCGCGCCGAAAACCAGGAAGTTATCTCGCATGATGCGGCGGTCTCCCGGGAATACGCGACCGAAAAACGCCGGCGCTCGATGGCCCCGATTCTAGCAGACTCTCCGCCGCGCGGCAATCGCCGAAGTCCGGGCGAAGACAAGTCACCGACCCGCGGCGCCGCGATGCTCCGCCTGTTCCTGCGCGGCGGATTCGCGGACGGTCAAGGCCGCGAGCGGACGCTACGGCTTGGCGCTTTCGCGCTTCTGCTCCCGGGCAATCTGGACTCGCGCGGATTCGAACGCGCTCTGGACGAAGTCGCTGGTGCTGTCCCAGGTGCGCTCGGCAAAGCTGCGTTTGCGCACCGAGTTGAGGAAGCCTTCGAACTCGCGGAAGTATGAGCCGTAGATATGGAAGCTGTCGGCGATGTGCGCGTAGGCGCCGGGCCTCAGCGCGCGGCGCGCGCGGCGGCTCACGGCCTCGGCCACGAACTGCTGCAGGGCCGTGAACGCCCACATATTCATGAAGGCGGCCTTGTACGCGTCGTTCGAGCGCATGTGCACGTTCATCCGCAGTTCGTCGCCGTGGATGCGGAACCAGATCCGCTGCAGGCAGGCCGGATCGTCCACGCCCGGATCCACGTCCGGCTTCCAGGTGATCGCCTGCGCCCGGCGGGAGTGCGGCGCGGAGGCGAGCTTCTCGATGAGGTAGTCGAACTGGTTGATGGCGCGTTTCCTGCCGTCCGGGCCGAACAGGTCGTACGCGAACAGCCGCTGATGGTACGTGTACGACCACTTCCCCTCTTCCGGGTTCACCCAGTGATCGTGGACGCCCTCCACCACTTCCTGCCGGTAAATCTCCAGGTCCTCGAGCGAGCCGGGAAACGCCTTGTGAATGCGCGGCTCGTCGAAGGGCCTGCGCGCCACGATCAGGGCGGTGCAATCGCGGCTCTCCGGGTCGGCGGGCTTGTCATACTCCGTCCGGATGCGGTCTCCTTCCTGCCAGCAGCGAAGGACGGCCTGTTCCCAAGCCTCGGGAAGCGTGTCGCAGATGACGGTGACGTAGCTCATGAATTGGCTCCAGAAGGTGAATCTAGAACCTAGAACCTAGAAGCTAGAAGCTAGGAGATAGAAGCTCGAATCGAGCGTGAATATGCCTGGAGCAATCTTCCGGCCTCTTCCGCCAGGGGCATCATTTCCTTCGGATCTCCAAAGCCCGGATCGCGGGCGAGGATGAGGTAGTATCGCGCCTCCTCCAAAGAGCCCTGCGCGATGTTCAGAAAGCGCACCTTGTCGTTGGGCCCTCGCTTCGAAAAGCCTTCGGCAACGTTTGCCGGAACCGATATCGCGGCGCGGCGTAATTGAGAAGTCAGGCCATAGAGTTCGACCTTCGGGAAGGAGCGGCTGAAGCGATAGACGTTCAGCACAAACTGGTGCGCCTTCTGCCAGACCACCAAGTCCTCAAATCTCCGCGCCGGCATTCGTTCCATGTCCATCTCCTTTGTTTTTCTGCCGAATTCTATCTCCTAGCTTCCAGCTCCTAGCTTCTATTTCAGGCTCTTCTTCCCCTTCTCGGGAATTCCGACCAGCGCATAGCAAATCGAATCCTCCAGCGCGGTGGCTGCGCCGACTGCGCCGGATCGGAAGCCGTTGACGAGGACGGAGAAGGCGTAGACCTCGCCATCGGCCGCCTCGGCGTAGCCGCTGAGGGCGCTGGTGCCGTTGGCCTTGATGGTGCCGGTCTTGGCGTGGATGCGCCCGCGCATGGCCGGGTCGGTCAGGCGGTTCCGCAGCGTGGTCTCCGGCTGGCCATTCGTCGCGAGCGAGCCCAAAAACGCCTCGTCCATCTTGCTGCGGTAGATCACCTCCAGCAAGGCTGAGACCGCCTGCGGGGTGGCGCGGTCCTCGGGCGACAGGCCGCAGCCGTCCACCAGCGTCACGGCCTCGTCCGGGAGATGCGCCGCCCGCGTGAATTCGCGCACAGCAGCCGCGCCGGACTCGAAGCTGCCCTTCCCGAAGCGCACTGCGCCCATCGTCTTCAGAATCTGCTCGGCGCAGAAGTTGAGGCTCCGCTGGTTCGCGGCGGAGACCGAGTCGAGCAGCCTGGATTTCCACGCGAAGATCTCCTGAGCGCCCGCCTGCAGCCTTTCATAGTCGCCCACCAGGCGGGGCCGGCCGTCGAGGCGAATGGCGGCCTTCGCCATCTCCGCCTGGAGCGCCGCGGCCAGGAAGAGCGGCGGGTCCTCCACCGCGATGGTCTCCGACCGGCTGACGCCGACCGGCAGGCGGCCCGAGACCATGATCGCGCCGTCCTCGCTCCGCTCGAACGTCACCTCGGCGGGCCGCTCCTTCGCGGCGGTGGAGCAATGGTTCACGAAGCGCATCGCGGGAAAAGACGGGACTGTGCTGATCGTCGCGGGGGCGTCCGGGGCTGGGCCGCCGGTGACCTTGACCTCGACGCAATTATCGTTGAACGAGAGCGCGCTGATCGGCGCGGCATACCACCAGAGCCACTCCGCCTTCGGCCAGCCGGGCGCACGATAGACGCGGTCGAACAGCCGGTCGTCCATGACCAGGTCGCCGGTGATCTGCCGGATCCCCGCCGCCTGGACCGCCTTGGAGAACTCGCGCGGGACGGTCATCGGGCTGGGATAGACGCGGCCGGAAAAACTCGGGTCGCCGCCGCCGACGACGACGAGGTCGCCGTGGAGCACGCCGTCCTGAACCGGGCCGTTGGCGATCAGCGCCGTGCGGAACTCGTAATCCGCGCCCAGCTTCAGGAGCGCGGCGGCGGTGGTGAAGAGCTTCGTGTTCGAGGCCAGCTCGAACAGCTCGTCGCCGTGAAAGGAGAAGACCTCTTTGCCGTCCGAGATCCGCCGCGCGACGACGCCGACCTTCGCGCCGCGCAAGGGATGCCGATCCACCGCCGCCTGCAGCGCGGCGGTGACGGCCAACGGCTGGTCCTGCGCAAAGAGGCGCGCCGCTGCGAACGCGAGGCACGCGCAGAGGAGCCATCTGGGGGACACGGGCGATCTCATGAAACCCTTTTCCTCAACGTCGCCGCGCGATGCTATCACAAGGTCGCGGTCGCGTTCAACTGGGCGGCAGTCTTGCCCAGCAACCGCCCGCTCGTTGCAACTGCGGCGGGGATGTGATAGTTTTGATTCGCACCGCGCATTTTCGTCGGAGCGCCAGTTTTGCCGCTGCGATACCCGGCCGAACGAATCCTCATCCGCTGCCCGAACTGGATCGGCGACATGATCGCCGCGACGGCGGCGCTGCGCTGCATGCGCTCGAACTACCCCCAGGCGCATATCGCGCTGCTGCTGAAGGCGTATGTCCGGCCGGTCATCGCGCACGCGCCGTGGGCCGATGAGGTCGTCGAGGTTGACCCGCGCGGCGGACTGGCCGGGCTATTCGCGACGGCGAAGCGGCTGCGGCGCGCGCCTCCTTATGACCTGGCGCTGCTGCTGACGCAGTCGTTCAACTCGGCGCTGATGGTCCGGCTGGGGCGAGCGAAGCGCCGGGTCGGCCATGCGCGCGACGGGCGGCGCCTGCTCCTCACCGACGCGGCGCCGTGGCCGGGGCGCGGAGAGAATCCGCGGCTGGTCCCCAAAGTGCAGGTCTATTCGAGCCTGCTCGAGTACCTCGGCTGCGAAGGCGCGGACGACCCGCGGCCGGAGGTGTTCACTGCGCCGGAGGATGAGGCGCAGGCGGAGAGACTCCTGGCCGCGCGCGGGCGCGACGCGGGCCGGCCGCTGCTGGCGATCGTTCCGGGCGCGGCGTACGGCGCGTCGAAGCTCTGGCCGCCGGCGCGTTTCGCTAGCGTGGCCGACGCGCTCGCCGCGAGCCGCAGGTTCCAGGCCGTCGTGCTCACCGGGTCCGGCGAGGAGCGGATCGGGGCCGAGATCGCCCAGGCGATGAAGGACCGGCCGATCACGTTCCGCGAGGGAGAGGTCTCCTTCGGCGCGCTCAAAGCGATCGTGCGCCGGAGCGCCCTGATGATCTGCAACGACACCGGGCCGCGGCACCTGGCCATCGCGTACAATGTCCCGGTCGTCGTCCTCATGGGCCCGACCAGCCCGATCGTGACGCACAGCGATTACGCGCGGACGACGATCCTGCGCCAGGACGTGCCGTGCGCGCCGTGCTACCTGCGGCGCTGCCCGATCGACCATCGCTGCATGATGCTCATCACGCCGGAGATGGTCCTCAGTGCGGCAGAAACGCTGCTTGACCATCCAACCCGATAATATGTGTTAATATCTGATAATTTAACAATTGCTCTTGACTTTCAGTCCGAATGTGTTAAAATGTGTTAATATCTGAAACATTAACAGCTGAACGGAGAACGGCGTGAAACCCATAGACATTGGACCGACCGCGGAAATTCCTCAACTGCTCCCATTCCTTCTTTCGAATCAGGAGCTACAACCCCTTGTAGACAAAAGCAATGCGGAATACCTCGCTTGGGATAAGTTTAGACGACACCCGATGCCACAAGGGGTCACGGCTGAGGAAGCGTGGTACTTGGTCAAGTTCGGCAGAAGTATGAACAGAAAATATTTGCCGATAAAGGATACGCAAGGACGAACATTTCACTATTGGTTACCCGACTCTTTCCAAGCCAAGTTACATCGAATTGACATGCGCGCGGGCATGAGCGTGGGCGCGGTGCCGGAATCGGAAATGCTGCGCGCGAACCGCGAACGGTACCTGGTCAGTTCACTGATGGAGGAAGCCATCGCCTCGAGCCAACTCGAGGGCGCCTCCACGACTCGCCGCGTCGCGAAGGAGATGCTGCGCACTCAGCGGGCGCCTCGAAATCTGAACGAACGGATGATATTGAACAACTACCGAACGATTTCCAGAATCAAGGAACTCGTTAAAGAAACCATGTCCATCGAATTCCTTTGCGAAATTCAGCGTCAAGTCACGGAGTTGACGCTCAAAGACGCGTCGGCGAGCGGGCGGCTGCGCCTGCCGGTGGAGGATGACATCGCGGTGGTCACGGCCGATGGCGAAGTGGTTCACCAACCACCTTCCGCCGCGAGCCTGACCGAACGGCTTAAGATTTTCTGTGACTTCGCAAACGAAGAGCCCGATGATACGGGCTCAAGATTCCGCCACCCGATTGTTACGGCGATCATCCTGCACTTCTGGCTCGGCTATGAGCATCCCTTCGTGGATGGAAACGGCCGGACGGCGAGGGCGGTGTTTCTCTGGTACATTTTGAAACGCGGATATTGGCTTATGGAACTGTTGCCGATTTCAACGATCATTCGGAAATCGCCGGCGCAATACGGGCGCGCCTTCATCCTTGCGGAGCAAGATGAGAACGACGTTTCATACTTCCTGGCGTACAACCTTCGAGCCATTAACTTGGCGCTGAATGACTTTCAGGATTATGTGCGGAGGAAACAGCAGGAACTGAATGTGGTGCAGGCGCTCGCGGCGGATTTGAAAGGCATGAATGTCCGGCAGCGGTCGTTGATTGCTCATGCTCTCAAGAATCCGGGCTTCGCTTACACAGTCCTGTCGCACATGACATCCCAAGGTGTTACCATAGTGACGGCCAGGAACGATCTTGTCGGATTAGCGCAGCGCGGCCTGCTCGAAGAACGCCGCGAAGGGAAGAAGACGGTCTGGATTTCTCCGCCGGACCTGGCGACTCGACTGAAGCGGCCGACCTGAACGGCCGACTGCCGCGCCATTGCGGTTGCCCTGCGTAAGGGGCCTTGATAGAATCGCCGCTCGTCGGTTGTCCTCAACCGGACTCCCCAACGCCTCAACGGGAGAACAGCGCCGAATGCATGTCTTCTGGATCGTGGTACTCTTCATCTTCGGCAGCATCGCCGGAAGCTTTCTGAACGTCTGCATCTACCGGCTGCCGCGGGACCGCTCGCCGGCGTGGCCGAGGCGGTCGTATTGCCCGCACTGCCATGAGGTCATCGCGTGGTACGACAACATCCCGCTGGTGAGCTGGTTCGCGCTGGGCGCGCAATGCCGGCACTGCGGCTCGTACATCTCGGCGCGCTACATCATCGTCGAGTTCCTCACCGCATGCCTGTTCGCGCTCACCTACGCGGTGCTGAGCGCGCGGGGCGAGCCAGCCGGGGTCATCATCGTCTATCTCGGCCTGATGGGGATGTTCGTCCTGAGTTCTTTCGTGGACGTCGAGCTGCGGATCATCCCGGACTCCGTCACGATCGGCGCGATGATGCTTGCGCCGATCTGCAGCGTGCTGGTTCCGGACTTGCACCGGAATCCGCGGATGGGGCGGACGTTCCTGTTCAGCCAGGATAACGTGCTCGGCTCGCTGTGCGCCTGCCTGGTCGGGATGGCGATCGGCGCGGCGGCCACGTGGCTGGCCGGGGCGTTCGGCAAGTTCCTCTTCCGCCGCGAGGCGATGGGCATCGGCGACGTGAAGTTCATGGCCGCGCTCGGCGGCTTCCTGGGATGGCAACCGCTTCTGCTGACGTTCTTCATGGCCCCGCTGTTCGGCTCGGTGGTCGGGCTGATCTACATGGCTCGGACGAAAGACCACCATATTCCGTACGGCCCCTTCCTCTCGGTCGCCGCCGCCGTGACCATGCTCTGGGGCGACCGAATCTTCGCGCTCCTCGGCTTCTCGCGGTGGATGATGTGAGGATGACTCTGCGGAAGATGAAGCCCGCGCGCATCGGCGTCATCGGCAGCGCGAACGTGGACCTGGTCGTCCGGGCGCACCACATGCCGGCGCCGGGTGAGAACGTTTTCGGCGACGACCTGCGGATGTTCCCCGGCGGCAAGGGCGCGAACCAGGCGGTGGCCGTGGCGCGGCTCGGCGGGCGGGCGCGGTTCATCGGCCGGGTCGGGCGCGATTCCTTCGGCGAGATGCTGCTCGCGAGCCTTCGCGCCGCCGGCGTGGAGACCGACGGCCTGGCGGCCGTCGCCGACGCGCCGACCGGCGTTGCGCTGATCGTGATTGACCGCAAGGGGCAGAACAGCATCGTCGTCGCGCCCGGCGCGAACCGCCGCCTGATGCCGGCGGACATCGAGGCGCTGCGGCCGGCGCTCGAGAAGCTCGACGCAATCCTGATGCAACTGGAAATCCCGATCGAGACGGTCGTCCACACGATCCGGCTGGCGCGGGAGATCCATGTGCCGGTCATCCTCGATGCCGGACCGGTGCGCGCTCAACCGCCTGACGAGGTCTTCCGCGTCGCCGTCCTGTCGCCGAACGAGGCCGAAGCCGGCGCGCTCCTCGGGTGCGCCATCCGCGACTGGAAGGACGCGGAGGAGGCCGGCCGTGAGATGCTGCGCCGAGGCGCGGGCGCAGTCGCGCTAAAGCTCGGGTCGAGGGGCGCGCTGCTCGTGACCGAGGAGGAATGCCTGCGCGTTCCCGCGCACCCGGTCAAGGTCGTGGATACGACCGCCGCCGGCGACGCCTTCACCGCCGCCCTCGCCGTCTATCGGGCCGAGGGACTGGCGCTGCCGGAGGCCGTCCGCATGGCGAATAAAGCCGGCGCCCTGGCGACGACGAAACTCGGCGCGCAGCCTTCGATGCCGACGAGGGCCGAATTGGACGCAATGGGCGAGTCCTGATTTCCCAATTTCCTAATCGCCCAGTCTCCTCATCTCTTGGAAATTGGGAGATTGGTGTATGTCCGAACATGCTGTGCTACAGCATGTTAGGACATCTTCCTCAGCATCGGCAACCTGCCCTCCTCTCCTGTCAGACCTGGGAGCTATACTATGATTGATGGGAGGTGATGAGGTATGGAACAAGGGCGACGGAAGGATCTTTCCGAGGCGCAGCCGGCGGCCGGCGTCACTCGGGCGCAGGTGGCGAAGATCTGGGCCTGCGCGCGCGACCTGGGTTTGGACCGCGAGATGCTCTACCTGCTCGTGCCGCGCGGCTCCATCAGCGCGCTCTCGCACCGCGAAGCGTCGGAGCTGATCGAGCGCCTGGTGGAACTGGGGGCCAGGCGCGCGGTCGCGCAGCCGAAAGCGGCGGGCGACTCCGATCCGAACGCGGCGACGCAGGAGCAGCGGAACTTCATCCACTTCCTTTTCGGGCGCGTGGGCTGGATCGGTTCTCCGGCGCGCATTCGCGGCTTTCTGAGGAAATTCGCCGCTGTGGATACGGTGGAGGCGATCCGCGACCGCAAGCGCGCCAGCGCGATCATTGAGGCGCTGAAGGCCATCCACCGGCGGCAGAGGAACGCGAAAAGCGCGTGAAGGAAAACGCCCTGGAAAGACGCCTAAGAGACGCCAAGCTGGCGCTCGATCAACTTTGCTAGGGAATCTCTGATTTCTGCGTGGCGCGGAACGGGGGCTTTTCGACCGTTTTTCGGATTCGCGAAGATGTCGTGCCTGGAGCCATGTCAGTGAATGTAGCACCCACGGCGGGCAAGCGAGCGCACGAACTCACTGCGCTTCACAACTCGACTCCGACTTCGAGCGTGCGGGCGCCGGCGTGCTCGGGGCCCGGTTCAGCAGCCAGCATCATTCGGTAGGCGTCGGCGATGTTCTCCTTGAGTTCATCCAGAGTCTCACCCTGGCTGAAGACGCCCGGAACTTCCTTGAGTCTGCCGACAAGCCAACCTTCGTCCGTCCAGTACTCCAGCGTGAAGAACCGCTTCATGGTTCAGCCTCCGACAACACCAGAAACATGCTGACCGCATTTATTTTACCACCTACTCCCAGCCGCGGGCAACCGCGCGAGCGGCGGACGCGAACACTGTCCACCGCCTGGCAGGCGATCGGGCCCTCGCTGAACACACGGCCCATCTTCCTCACCCATGGTGACGGCATGGCGGAAAAATGGATTGCGGGGCATCATCCCACGTTTGAAGCCGGCACCTAGGCAACCTTCGCGGCCGTCCGGCGCGCGCCGCGCGAGCTGATCGGCTCAATGGCCCTGCGAGAGGAACGCGAAAAGCGCGTGAAGGGCAATTCGGCCGGTCACGCGCTCTTTCGAAGAGTTCCGGGACGCCGGGGAATCACTTCTTGGCCGCAGGTTTCTTTGGATTCAGGATGTTCTGAGCGTTCTTCGTCCACAGCGCCGGGCCTCCGGGCTGGTAGCCGGTCGTCCCCACCGGCTGGCCCTCCGCGGTCAGGAATAGCACCGTCGGGAAGACTTTGATGTTGTATTTCGCAGCCAGGTCGCTATTCGCCTTCCGGGTCGCATCATCCTGTTGCTTTTTCCGGGGGAAATCCAGCTGGAGCAGGACGACGTTCTTCGCCGCCCAATCGTTGAACTGCTTCGTGTTGAAGACTTCCTTCCACAGCTTTATGCATTCCGGGTGCCAGTCGCTGCCGGTGAAATCCGCCAGGATGGGCTTGCGCGACTTCTGGGCTTCCGCCTGCGCCTGGTTGAGCGACGTGAACCACTTCGGCGCAGGTGTCGGAGGCTGCTTCGACGTCGTGGCAGGGCCAGGCCCCGTTGCGCGAGGCGCTTCCTGGGCTCGCCCCGCCTGAGCAAACAGAAAAACGCCCGCAATCGCCGCCGCGGCCAAGCTCCTCGACCCCATCTGGCCCTCTTTCCCGGCAAAAGGAATGAGACCGCAACAGGCGTATGGTAAACTCCTGGCCGCAGAAACGCAAGCGCAAAAACAACCGCCTGATTCTGTCCTTCCGACGTTTTGGGGTCTGCGGCTTTGCGGCTGAGAGCGGGCATTCGTTGCGCAGAGGTCTAATGAGAGGTTCGAGGAACGTCGGCGGCACAAAAAGGAGGCGCCCTCCACCTTGCGCGCGGGAGTTCCTCAGCTTGCCCGGGTCCCTGTTAGCTCAAGTTCAGCGCTACCGCTTCGAGCTGAATGTTATATGCTGGCCCGGCAGTCAGGGTTTCTCCGCGACGGCAGAGGGCGCCTGTCCTCCTCATGCTCCTGCAACGGGGGTATTCCCCGTCACCCTGATTATCGGCAGGGAAGCGACGGGGTTTAGGAAAAATCGAGGGCGTCTTGACCGGCCCCCGACGATGGAGAGAACGTGCGGCCCGCGCGATTTGACCGACGCCGCCGCCCGTCCCTATAATCCCGGCATGACCGGCCGCTCGAGCGGAGATCTCCGGGGCTGTTCGACACGGTCAGCCGCACAAGCGGGCTGAGGAACCCGGCGAACAGCCGAGCCGCCGGCAGTTCATAGGAACGACATGACGACGACCGACATACTCATTCAACGGATTCCGGAGATCGTCGCCATTGTCATTCTCATGGGTTGTTCGGCCCTCTTCAGCGCGGCGGAGACTTCGCTTTTCTCACTGACCCAGGAGGACTTACGGAAATTCAGTCTTTCTTCGTCGCGGTCGAGTCGCGCGATCCGGGCGCTGCTGCGCGATCCGCAGGCGCTGCTGGCAGCGGTGCTGTTCGGGAACATGATCGTCAACCTGAGCATCTACGGCCTGAGCATCCTCATCGCCATCCACCTATCGGCGGTCTCGCATTTGGCCGCGGCGGTCTGCGGCGTCGTCTCGCTGCTGGCGGTCATTCTGCTGACCGAGGCGAGTCCCAAAGGGATTGCCGTCGGCCGGCCGGTGGGGGTCGCGCACTGGGTCGCGTGGCCGCTGTCCCTGTTTTGCCGCGTGGTCCGTCCGGTCAGCAACCTGATTCGGCTCGTGGCGGTGAAGTGCACGGAGGCGCTGACGCGGCGCTTCGGCCCACCGCCGTACGTCACGCGCGGCGAGCTTCAGACGCTCATCGGCATGGCCGAGGAGCAGGGCACCCTGAGCGGCCAAGCGCGCGGGATGATCGAGCAGGTGGTGGACCTGACGAACCTGCGCGCCCGGGAGCTGATGACGCCGCGCGTGGATATGCCGCTGTTCAACGTGGCCGCCGGCGCCGAAGGATTCTCCGAGCTGGTGCAGATTGACCGCCAGGAACGCATGCTCGCCTACGAGGGCTCAGCCGATAACGTGGTCGGCATGCTGTTCACGCGCGATGTGCTGCTCCATCCCGAGGTGGAGCTCCACAGCCTGCTCCGCCCGGTGAGGTTCGTGCCGGAGACGCAGCCGGTCGAGGCGCTGCTGCGCTACTTCAGCCATGCGCGCGATTCGGTCGCCATTGTCGTGGACGAGTACGGCGGCACGGCCGGCCTGGTGACGCTCGAGCATATCCTCGAGGAGGTCGTCGGCGAGATCCGCGAGAAGCCGCGCGTCGAGGAGTCGTCCGTCCGGAGACTCGACGAGGATACCTACGTCCTCGCCGGGAACCTGGGCACGCGCGACTGGCGGCCGCTGCTGGGCGCCGGCTTCGACCCGGCCGGCGTCGAGACGTTGGGCGGATTCGTCATGTCGTTGTTCGGCCGCGTCCCGAAGGAGGGCGAAAGCATCGAGAGGCGCGGGCTGCGTTTTGTCGTCGAGAAAATGTCCGGCCGCCGTGTCGCGCGCGTTCGAGTCGAGCGTCTTCGGCGGGAGGGGGAGGCATGATGACCGCCCTCTGGGTTGCCCTATCTGTCGTCGTGGCGGCATTTTACGCCGCAGCGGAGACGGGCGCATATCGCCTCAATCGAATCCGGCTTCACGGCGAGGCGAAAGGCGGGCGGCGAACGGCGAAGCTGACTGAAAGTGTCGTCGCGGACATGGAACGGTACGTCTGCATGACGCTGACGGCGCACAACACGGCGGTTTACTGCGGCACGGTGTTCTTCACGGCGCTGGTCGCGCGCTGCTTCCAACGACAGTTGGTGGTGGAACTCGTCAGCACGGTGACGCTGGCGCCGGTGATGCTGATCCTCGGCGAGGTGATTCCCAAGAGCGTGGCCCAGGTGCTGGCGGACCCGCTGATGCGCTGGGCGAGTCCGCTGCTCTGGCTGACGAACAAGGCGCTCTGGCCGGTGGTCACGCTGCTGCTCGGCCTGGTGGCGTTCTGGCGGCGCCTGCTCGGAGGCCGGGCCGAGCCGCGCAAGACCGTCGTCACGGCACAGTATCTCGGCACGCTGCTTTCGGCAGGCGCGCAGGAAGGCGTGATCACCCCGCAGCAGGACGTGATCGTCCGAAACATCCTGCACTTGCGAGGCCGGCCGGTGCGGGAGCTGATGACGATGCTGTCGCGCGTGCAGATGCTGGCGGTGGATGCGGACCCGCAGCAGGCGCGGCGAGACATCGCGCGCTTCACCCACGCGCGGCTGCCGGTCTACGAGGGCGACCGGTCGAACGTCGTCGGGAGTTTGCGGGTCCTCGATTATCTCTGCGGGGATGAAGGCGGCGACATCCGCAAGCTTCTTCATCCGCCGCTTTTCATCCACGCGGAGACCGGCATGGACGAGGCGTTCCGCCGCCTGCAGGAGGGCGCCCAGCGCATGGCCGTCGTCGTAGGCCCGCACGGCCGCGCCGTCGGCGTCATCACGATTGACGACCTGCTCCACGGCTTCTTCAGCACTCTCGGCTCGTTCTAAGTGCAGCCTTCCGCGGCCCTCCAAACCTCCCGCGCCGTACAGCGTTTCAGAAGTCCATGCGGTCTTCTGGAACACTGTACTAAGGCCGGCTTCGTCAGACAGGATCGCATTTCGCTGGCATAAGCCGGCATTCTGCGCGTCTTTTCGTGACGAGCGGACAAGCGAGAAACCGCTTGACAGCGGCAATTGGACCATATAATCTGACGTTTGAAAGCCGACTATCCTCCGGAGCACGGTCAAATGGGAAGTCCCGGTCTGCTCCGCCATAGCCGCTTGGCCCGGAGCCCCTCTGTAGATGCGCCATTTCCGGGGGATGGCCGATATGTCCGCGCGATTCCGAAATGGTGCAATTAACCTCTTGTAGGAACCACAGCGATGCTGGACCCCGGTACTGTCGGCCTGGCGACGGCGGTATTCGTCGCTTCCTCGGTCGAGTGCGTGGAGGCGTTCACCATTGTACTGGCGGTCGGGATGACGCGAAGCTGGAAGTCCACCATCGTAGGCTCGATCCTGGCCCTGCTGGCGTTGAGCATGATTGTGGCCGTCGCCGGAGTGGGCCTGCGCAACACCATTTCACAATCGCTGCTTCAATTGATCATTGGCGCGCTTCTGCTGGTCTTCGGGCTGCAGTGGCTGCGCAAGGCCATCCTGCGCGAGAGCGGCCTGATGGCGAAGCATGACGAGCAGAGCATCTACCGTCGGGGACAGGAGGAAGCGCGCCAGGCGAGTCAACCGATGCGCGGCGGCCTCGACTGGTTCGCGTTCGTCGTGTCCTTCAAGGGAGTTTTCCTGGAAGGGCTCGAGGTCGTGTTCATCGTGATCACGTTCGGCCTGAGCGCGAGTCTGCGGAATCCGCACAGCATGTTCATCGCCTCCATGGGCGCGCTGGCCGCGTTCGTGCTGGTGTTGATCGCGGGCGTCATCGTCCACAAGCCGTTGTCGTCCGTGCCGGAGAACCTGCTCAAGTTCGCCGTGGCCGTCCTGCTGTGCACTTTTGGAACCTTCTGGTCCACGGAGGGCCTGGGCTATTTCACCGCCAGCGGCGAAAGCCTTGAATGGCCGGGCGGCGAATGGGCCCTGCTGGGGGTGCTCGTGGCCTGGATCATCGTATCGTCTCTCTCCGTTCGCGCACTGCGCCGCCTTTATCCGGTCGGAGCCGCAGTCCCGGCCGTCACGGGAGCGGAAAAATGAGATATGTGCTCGGCTTCCTGCGGTTCTGGTATGACTTCATCATTGGCGACTGCTGGCAGATCGCCGCGGGCGTTCTCATCGTGCTCGGGTGCGGGGCGTGGTTGGCGCACTCGCAGATCATCCGCTCCGGTCTGATCCCTCCGGTCGAAGGGCTCGGTGTCGTCCTGGTCGCGGTCATCAGCCTGCTCGCGACAGCCCGAGACCGCGCACGGTAGACTGCGCAATCCGGTTCGGTCGGGCCAAACGGGGCGAATCGAACCTATGTTCCATCTGACCCGCCGCTCTTCCACAACTTCCGCAAGAACCGGCCACCGGAGGAGAAAGAAGGCGCGGTGCGCTAAAATCCGGCCCTCCTTGCATCTTTCAGGGGCAAACGATACATTCTCTTTTGCTCGCGGCGGTGGCCGCGGCATGATCTTCAAGACAAGAGCAGCCGGATGATACGCGAGAGTGCCATCCTGCGGCGGAGGAGAATCAAGTGACGCTTTTTGATCGTGCCCTTTGCGTTCCGGCAGAGGAAATCCAGATTCTCCTGCACGGCCATGTTCCGGTGGTATGGAGCGACTTCCGGCTAAATCGCCGGCGGATTTGCGGCAGTGATTTTCTGATGCGCTGGTCAAGGGGTATTTGGAGCGAAAAGCGTTTGATCAGTGCCGTTGACGAAACGGGCGTCTATTTCGCTCTGCCTTATGGGCCAAGCAGCACCGCACCGGATGATGATGTCCAGTCGTTCGAGTTGTATTTCGAAAGGCTTGAGAACGCCGGACTGGCTGCTCTGAAGAGACCGGCCCTTCTCCTCTTTCGAACGCTGGACAGGGCGACAATAATGAACGCCGTAGAACGAATAGGAGGCGAGGGCGAGCTTCCATTCATGCCGGAGACCCACCCCGACATGCGTCTGCTTCTATCACGCGCAATCCTCGCCGTCGAATGCGAGAACAGTCTCTGGATCGCCAGGAATATGCCCGACTATACCGCGAAGTTAACGCCGATGAAAAGGCTCGGCGGCAAACCGGGCCTCAAGAAGAATGCTGTTCTTCCAACGGTGATACTTAAGGAAGAGGACAGGTTACGCCTGTGGGATTGGCAGAATAAGAATCGCGTCCCGATCCACATCTGGCACGTGTTTTTCGATGCCGCCTTTGGCCTGTCTTTGGCAGAGGCCCAGAGATTAGTTGATAGTGGGCTCATTGGCGCCACCGAACAGATTTTTCAGGCACCAAGCGGTGCGACAACGAAAAAGGTCATTTATAAGGTCTTTCACCAATATGCTTACCCGCTCGCAAGTTCGATGGAAGCGCCGGAACTGCGCGCTAACTTCATCGAAGACAAGAACGGGCATATTCTCCCGTACGTGAAGTTCGTCGGCGGCTCATTGTCGCTGGGTCGGGAAGCTTCAAAAATCCTCGGTGAGGCCGCCATTGCGAGACAAGCGCGCAAATGATCGGTTGCCGCCGAGCAAAAAGTCCAACGCCCGCGCCGCGGCGGCCATTGCCGTTGATCTGGACGGGACGCTGCTCAATAGCCAGCGCATGTTGAGCGCGCGAAATTCAGCCGTCATTCTCAAGGCCGCTGAACTCGGTTGGACCGTCATCATCTCCACTGCGCGTCCGGTGCGTACGATCAAGCTGGCGTTGCCGGCGACGTTCCATTGTTTTTACTGGGCCGCATGCAATGGGGCATGGCTCCTCAAAGACGGGCGGATTCTTCAGCGCCGGGAAATTCCCCATGAAATGGCCAATCGACTGATAAGTCTCCTTGCGAGCCGACAGCGCCATTTCGCGGTGGAGGCGGACGACTTGTTTTTCACCGACTGCGCCGTGCCCCCCGGCTTCATCGGGGACTTCTATCCTTTGGCGAAGCTGGGCCATCGCGACGCTTGCAAGATCATTGTCAAGGTCGCCTCTAAGGACGAAGCGCGAAGCGTTCAGGAGATGCTGCCCGAAAATTGCGTCGCGGTGATCACGGACAACGGCAGCCTCGTGCAGGTTTCTCACGCTCACGGCAACAAACTGGCGGCAGTAGCGTGCGCCCTGGAGCAGGAAGGCGTCGCTCTCGAAAACACCATTGCATTCGGCGACGACAACAATGACATCTCGTTGCTCGAAGCGGTGGGTTGCGGCGTGGCGATGGGAAACGGCACGGCGGAACTTAAGGCCGTCGCCGATCACGTGGGACTGACGAACGACGAGGACGGCGTGGCTGAGTTCCTTGAGGAGTATATGCGAAAAGTGAAAAGTGGATAGACAAGGGCTCACCGCGAGAGACGTCATTCTGAGCGCAGCGAAGAATCCCCTACGCCGCGCTTGTTCTGGCCGCTTGGTTTGAGATGCTTCGCTTCGCTCGGCATGACAGCCCTCATAAAAAACGTGTCACCTCAAAACGTAGTTGAAAGATTTCGTCCTACCCGCTAAATTCCTGTATCCGGCCGCGCTTGCGCCGGCTTTATCTCCAAGGGTGAGAAATGTTCCGTCCCGTCGAAAAGAACTTCGATCTCGTCGCCTGCGAACACGAAATTCTCCAGTTCTGGAAGGACACGGACTCGTTCGAGAAGCTGCGCGCGAAGAACGCGGGGAAGCAGAAGTGGTCCTTCCTCGACGGCCCGATCACGGCCAATAACCCGATGGGCGTCCACCACGCCTGGGGCCGCTCGCTCAAGGACTGCTACCAGCGCTTCCACGCGATGAAGGGCCGCGAACTCCGCTACCAGAACGGGTTCGATTGCCAGGGCCTCTGGGTCGAGGTCGAGGTCGAGAAGGAACTGGGCTTCAAGTCCAAGCGCGATATCGAGGCGTACGGGCTCGAGAAGTTCATCAACCAGTGCAAGGAGCGCGTGAACAAGTTCGCGCGCATCCAGACGGAACAGTCCGTCCGGCTCGGCTATTGGATGGACTGGGACCGCGAGGAGGACTGGGGCAAGGCGCCGGGCGAGCGCCGCAGTTATTTCACGATGTCCGACGAGAACAACTACACGATCTGGGCGTTCCTGAAGAAGTGCCACGAGCGCAAGCTGGTCTACAAGGGGCTGGACGCGATGCCGTGGTGCCCGCGCTGCGGCACGGGCATTTCCGAGCAGGAGCGCCGCGAGGGATATAAGCGGATTCTCGACCAGGCGGTGTACGTCAAGCTGCGCCTCCGCGCGCGGCCGGGCGAGCACCTGCTGGTGTGGACGACTACGCCGTGGACGCTCGCCGCCAACGTGGCCTGCGCGGTGCACCCGGAGATGCCCTACGTGAAGGTCCGCCAGAACGGCGAGATTTACTATCTCGCGCGCGAGCTCCTGCGCGCGCTGAAGGATCACGGGCCGTTCGAGGTTCTCGAAGAGCTGCCCGGCAGCCGCCTGCTCGGCCTGGAGTACGAAGGGCCGTTCGACGACCTGCCCAAGCCCGCGGAGGTCCGGGGCGCGCATCGAGTGATCGCGTGGAAGGAGGTCATCGCCACCGAGGGAACCGGCATCGTGCATATCGCGCC
>Ga0181533_1001774_pt1 | contig 26914 bp, 22 predicted proteins | sample PEATcosm2014_Bin_45_FD_119772 | JGI IMG/M metagenome (GOLD analysis project Ga0181533, IMG submission 119772) | Peatland microbial communities from MTU Mesocosm Facility, Houghton, MI, USA - PEATcosm2014_Bin11_60_metaG | ecosystem: Environmental > Terrestrial > Soil > Wetlands > Peat | place...
AGCCACCAGCGCCACAGCGGCGGCTGGGAGGGAGTCTTCGAGGGCGGGGGCGGGTCGCGGGGCGGCCCCGAGTTGGCTGAGCTGGTGAAATGGCGATTCTGCATCATGAGGATCTGTCACTTGTTCGGTGGTTTCCGGGAGCGTACGTCGTCACCACGACGGCCGCGCATGACAGGCTGACGCCGTGCTGGTCTACCTGATCGATGGTACCTACGAGCTCTTCCGTCAGTACTTCGGCCGACCGTCGAGCGCGGCCCGGGACGGCACCGAGATCGGGGCGACCAGAGGTGTCCTCTGGTCGGTGGCCTCGCTCCTCTCGCAAGGGGTGACCCACCTCGGCGTCGCCACGGATCATGTCATCGAGTCGTTCCGTAACGACCTGTGGGCCGGCTACAAGACCGGGGCCGAGGTGCCACAGGAGCTGAAGTCACAGTTCCCCCTGCTGGAGGAGGCGCTCGAGTTTCTCGGTGTGCGGGTGTGGCCGATGACCGACCTCGAGGCCGACGACGCCCTGGCCTCGGCCGCTGCCGTCGCCTGCGATGACTCCCGCGTCGATCAGGTGCTCATCTGCACGCCCGACAAGGACCTGGCCCAGTGCGTCGTCGCCGGGCGCGTGGTCCAGCTCGACCGGCGGACAGGGGTCGTGAGCGATGAGGGTGCCGTCCGGGAGCGTTACGGGATCGGTCCAGCTTCGATACCCGACTGGCTCGCGCTCGTCGGCGACAGCGCGGACGGGTTCCCCGGCCTTTCCGGCTGGGGCCGCCGCTCGGCCTCTGTGGTCCTCGCCCGCTACGGCCACATCGAGGCCATCCCCGACGAGGTGGCGGACTGGGACCCGGAGGTCACCCGCGCCCTGCGAAGCGCCCCGAGCCTCGCTGCCAGATTGGCTGCCGAGCGGGAATCAGCGATGTTGTTCAAGGTGCTCGCCACCCTCCGGATCGATCGGACGCTGCTCGGTGATGTGGACGAGCTGCGCTGGCGGGGCCCCACCCCGGGATTCGGGGACATGTGCCGGTATCTACGCGACGAGTCCCTGGCCGGGCGCATGGCGACCCTCGGCGAGCCCTAAGACCCTTCAGCTCCCGGCGCCGAAGACCCGGGCGAGCTCCTCGGGCACGGCGACCTCGAGCTGGGCGTAGGTGCACGACTCGGGCCTGCGGTCGGGCCGCCAGCGGCGGAACGATGTGGCATGGCGGAACCGGTCGCCCTGGAGATGGTCGTAGGCGACCTCGCACACGAGCTCGGGTGCCACGGGCTCCCAGGACAGGTCCCGGCCCGCGTTCCACCGGCTTGGTGATCCCGGCCGGCGCGTGCTGTCCGCGTCGGGGGCCATCGCCTCCCAGGGATGGCCCGCGGCGTCCTCCGACCGGTACGGGGCGAGGTCGTCCACGAGGCTCTTGCGCAGGGCCACGGCAAAACCGGACGCCACCCCGACATGGTGAAGCGCCCCGTGCTCGTCGTACAGGCCGAGGAGCAAAGAGCCGACGCCCCCGGCGTCCTTGTGCCAGCGGAAGCCGCCCACGACGCAGTCGGCCGTGCGCTCGTGCTTGACCTTCAGCATCACGCGCTCGCCCTCGCGGTAGCTGAGCTCGGCGGGCTTGGCCACGACGCCGTCGAGGCCGGCACCTTCAAAGCGCGAGAACCAGTCCCGGGCGACGGCGGGATCGGACGTGGCCGGGGTCAGGTACACCGGTGGCTTGGCCCCTGACAGCGCCTGCTCGAGTGCGGAGCGCCTCGAGGCGAAGGGCGCCGGGCGCAGGTCGTCCTCACCCAGCGCCAACAGGTCGAAAGCGACGAAGGAGGAGGGAGTCGACGAGGCGAGGAGCCTGACGCGCGAGGCGGCGGGATGGATCCGCTGCAAGAGGGCATCGAAATCGAGGCCCGAGGGGCCGGCGATCACGATCTCACCGTCGAGGACGCAACGCTCGGGCAGGTTCGCCAGCAAAGACTCGACGAGCTCCGGGAAGTAACGCGTGAGCGGCCGCTCGTTGCGGCTGCCGAGCTCCAGCTCGGGGCCGTCGCGGAAGACCACGCACCTGAAGCCGTCCCACTTCGGCTCATAGACGAGGCCTTCGCCCTCGGGCATCTGCCGGCAGAGCTTCGCCAACATGGGCGACACGGGTGGCATGACCGGCAGCTGCACCGGAGAATCCTACCGGTCAGGGCGCTCGGCACGAAGGGAGCGCCGCGGGGCGTCGTGGCTCGCCGTCCACTCCAAGAGGCGGTCGGCAGGCCACGAGTTCACGACTGAGGCGGCCTCGACCCCGGCTTGGACTGCCTGCTCGCAGCCGAGCCCGAGCCATTCGAGCTGCCCGGGCGCATGGGCGTCGGTGTCGATGCTGACCCGGCAGCCGAGCTCGAGGGCGAGCCGCAGCAGCTCCTCGGGCGGATCACGCCTTTCCGGGCGCGAGTTGATCTCGACCGCCGTCCCGGTCCGCGCGCAGGCGCCGAACACGGCGGCGGCGTCGAAGCTCGAGGGCTCCCGGCCCTTTCCAGTCACAAGCCGGCCCGTTGGATGGCCGAGGATGTCGCTGTGAGGGCTCTCCACGGCCATGACCATGCGCCTGGTCATCGCCGGCGCCTCCATCCGCAGCTTCGAGTGAACGCTCGCCACGACGACGTCGAGCTGGGCCAAGAGCGCCTCGTCCTGATCGAGTGAGCCGTCCTCCAAGATGTCGACCTCGATACCGGTCAGGAGGCGAAACGGTGCCAATTGCTCGTTGAGCTCCGCGATCACCTCCAGTTGTTCGCGGAGGCGTTCCGCGCTCAGTCCGTGCGCGACCGTCAGGCGAGGGCTGTGATCGGTGACGGCCAGGTATTCGTGGCCGATCAGGGCAGCTGCTTCGGCCATCTCTCGAATGGGGCTGCCGCCGTCGGAGAAGTCCGAGTGGCTGTGGCAATCGCCCCTGAGCGCCCGGCGGAGCCGCAAGGCACCGGGGCTGAGCGTCGGGGTCCCGGCTGCCTCCAGCTGTTGGAGGTAGGCAGGCACCTTGCCCGCGACGGCCTCGGCGATCACCCGCGCCGTGGTGTCACCGACGTTCGGAAGGCGGTTCAGGGCGCCCGAGGACACGAGCTGCGCTAAACGCTCCGGGTCCAGCTCGTCGACGGTGGCCGCCGCCCGCCTGAAGGCTCGCACCTTGTAGGTCTCGGCGCCCTCGCGCTCGAGCAGGTAGGCGATGCGGCGAAGCGCTTCGCCTGGTTGCAACGGCCTCGCCTCCTCAGTCCTTGCGCGCCCGGCTCGGTGCGACCCGGCTGGGCTCGTCGGGCTGCTTGGGGTACTGCGGTGGCCAGGGTGCGTCGTGGAGACCCGCCGCCTTGTCCCTTGCGGCCATCTCCAAGAGCGGCTCTAGCGACTGTGGCTGATCGGGCATCGCCGCCCAGGGATCGCCGAGGCGTCGGAGCCGGCCAGGCACGGTCGCGATCGTCAGCTCGTCAGGGTCGACGGCAGCGGCGTCGTCCCAGGAAAGCGGCGTCGACACCTGGCCGCCCGTGCGCGAGCGCGCCGACCAGGTCCCGAAGACGGTCTTGTGGGGCGCGTTCTGGTTGAAGTCGACGAAGACACGTCGGCCCCGCTCCTCCTTCCACCAGTTCGCCGTGAGGAGATCGGGCCGGCGGCGCTCCAGCTCGCGGGCGAGCGCCACGGCCCCGGCGCGGACTTCGGTCGAGTCCCAGCGCGGCTCGAGGCGGGCATAGACGTGCAGCCCGCGATTGCCGCTCGTCTTCGGGAAGGCGAGGATCCCGAGCTCGTCGAGGAGTCCCCTGACGCAGGCCGCGGCCTCCCGCACCTGTTCGAAGCCGACCCCGGGCTGAGGGTCGAGATCGATGCGCAGCTCGTCGGCGTGCCCGGGATCCTCCACGCGAAACGGCCAGAGGTGGAACCCCAGGCAGCCCAGGTTGACCGCCCAGATGACATGGGCCATGTCGGCGATGACCACTGCCCTCGAGGTCGTGCCGTTCGGCGTCGACACCTCGACCGTCTGCAGCCAGTCCGGAGCGCCGGCCGGCACGCGCTTTTGATAGAAGGACTTCCCGAGGGCGCCGTCCGGGAATCGCTGCAGCATCGCGGGCCGGTCGCCCGTCGCGCGCAGGATCGGCTCGGCAACGGCAAGGTAGTAGCCGACGAGATCCAGCTTGGTCGCCCCGAGGCCGGGGAAGAAGACCTTGTCCGGGTTGGAGATCTCGACGCTGTGGCCCGACACCTCCACGCTCCGGCTGGCGGCTCGGCTGTCTGGGCTCGCCATGGCGACAGGTTATCGGTGCGCTCACGAGGCCCCGCCTGGTCGTTTCGGTGGGCCGCCCCCGGGGAGCTACCGGCTCGTCAACTGGAGAGATGGACGATGTCGGAGACGACGAGGGTCATGACGAGCACGATCACCGCGCTGTAGAGGGCGGTGATCGGCCAGCGCCAACGGTGGTTGGCCAGCCAGAAGCGCCGGATCCCCCGCACGTCGAACACCAGGGCGACGATGCCGATCGGGAGCCCGATCGCCGGGCCGGCACCGGCGGCCGCTCCGAGCATGGGCGTCAGGATCGGCAAGACGACATAGCCGAGCAGGCAGCGGAGGGCGGAGATCAGGATGGAGGCGCTGAAGATCCGATGTGCCGAAGCGTCATCGGCCGAGGGCGGACCGTCCGGGATGCGCAGGAGGCGGCGCATGGCGAAGTCTGCGGACGGGACGGCGGGCCCGACAGGTCCCGCGCCGGGCGCGACGGCAGATTGGCTCACCGCTTCGAGGTTACGGCCTTCAGGCCCGCGTCTCCAGCCGCCCCCGCCGTCGCTGCGCGGCGGAACGGCGGACGTGGCTGCCCCGGGGCGAGTCGAACCTGTCCTTGGTAGGGTCGCGAGACGTCGCGATCGTCCCTGCAGCTGCCAAACTGACCGTTGTGGCATCCGGAAACGGCTCGGCAGCAGCGCCGCCGCCAGCGTCCTCGGGGCAAGGACCCGGCCAGAGCCCGCAACTGGCGCGCTTGCCCGGCACCGAGCGAACCAAGCGTTTCCGCCCGAGGCTGCGCTGGGAGCTGATCGGCTGCGGCCTTCACGGCCACGAGCTGGTCGGCACGGACGCGGCCGAGGTGCGCCCGGAGGACCACCTGTTGGTTCGCGAGTCGGACGGCCTGCGCTGGTACAGGTGCCTCAGGTGCGACTCGTGGTTGCCGCTCACCCCGCCCGTCTCGGCCCCGAACTGTTTCCCACCGGGGCGCGAGGAGATCCGCTTGCCCCTGCGAGGCAGGCCGCTGCGGAACCGTTACGTGCTGCGCCTGATCGCGCTCGACAGGGTGCTCCACTTCTTCGTCCTCGCGGTCTTGGGCGCCGCCATCATCTTGTTCGCCGGGCACCAGAAGGACCTCCGCGGCGACTACATCCGGATCCTGAACTCGCTGCAGGCCAGCGCCGGCTTCGTCTCCAGCCACAACGGCTTTTTGAGGGAGATCAACCACCTCGTCTCGCTCCCCACCGGCAAGCTGTATCTCTACGGCTCAGGGTTCTCCGCCTATGCCGCCCTGAACGTGATCGAAGCCGTCGGGCTGTGGGGAGAGCGGCGGTGGGCCGAGTACCTCACCTTCGTCGAGGTCACCGTGCTGCTGCCGCTGGAGATCTACGAGCTCACGCTCACGATCAGCCCGTTGAAGATCAGCGCCCTCGTCGTCAACGTCGCCGTGATGGCCTACCTGCTCTGGGCGCACCGACTGTTCGGGTTCCGAGGGGGCGGGCGTATGGACCGCATCACGTACGAGAGGGACACCGGCTGGGGCGCTCTCGAGCGCGCGACCCCTGTCCCGAGCCAGCTGCCCACGGTGGCGAGCACGACTTCCCCCGCGCGAGTCGACCCGGCCGCTCGAGTTCCCCCTCACTTGTCGCCCTGAGCAGGGCCGTTTGCCGCAGGTGCTGGCGGAGGGATGCCACGGCTGTCCGCTAGCTCGGCCCCGGCTCGAGGGTTCGAGGCTTACAGCGAGGACGATGCGCTGGCCGGTCCTCCGCCTGCGGTCGTTCCGGCACCGCTGTGGGCGCCCCAACCTGCAGCCCCACCGAAGCCCCGGAAACTGCCAGGAGCGGCCGAGCCGCCGGGCATCCCCGGGCGGCCGAAGCCGAACGGTCCGGGCCCGCCCCCGCCCCCTGGGAGAGCCGGGGCGGCCGAGGTGCTCGGACCGACATAGACAGTCACGGCAGCAAAGCTGTTGTCCGAACCGGGAGTGCCGAAGGCTTGCACGAAGTCTCCTTTGGCCACCGAGGCGATCGTCGTCGTGCCGCTCTGGTCGCGGAAGACCGTGCTCGAATCGGTGGTCACGCTCTCGGACGTCCCGTTGAAGCCCGTGATAGTTATCGTCGTGCCGGAGACGTCCGTGACCCGACCCGAGACGGACGGTAGGACGATCTGGATCGTCGTGGCGTCGATCTCTGTGTGATCGGACGACAGTGTCCCCGTCACCGAGACAACGGCGCCGGCTTGCAGGTCAGAGGAGGGCACCGACTGTCCCTCCTCCTCGTAGGTCGTCGCCGAGGAGGTGTTCACCGTCACGTTCAACCCGTCCTGTTGGGTCACGGTGACGACGGAGCCGACCACGCTGAAGACCTTTCCCGAGACGTGCGGCAGGACGATCACCACGGCCCTCACGACCGTGGAGCTGCTCGGGCTCGAGGTTGTCGGGCGAGCGGCCGGGAGGAAGATGACCTCTTCGCCGGTGGCCAGCGCGGTGCGGTCAAGCTTCTTGCCGCCTTCGCTGTATGTGGTCGACGAGTTGGTGGTGACCGTAACGCTCGCACCGAACTCAGTCTCGACCGTGATCGTGGTCGCGCTGAAACTGGTGATAGTGCCCCCCCGACCGAAGGCGCTAGGGCCGCCTCCGCCTGTCCCGAAGTGCCCGAAGCCACCCGGGCCGCCCAGGCGCGGGGGGCGGCGGGCGGGCAAGGTCGTCGACGGTGTCGATGAGCCGGGGCTCGGTGCGGTGGCGAGGCTGGCAAACCCCGCCACCGCACCGTGGCTGGACGCGCCAGAGGCGATGCCGTAGCTCCCTGCGGCCAGTCCACACGCCACCACCGCGGCAACAGCGGTGCGCAGACCAAGCGAATGCCACCCACGACCGCCGCCCGCTTTGTGAACGGCGACGGCCGGCTCGCCGGGGGTCTGTTGAAGTCCTGGATCGAAGCCACTCATCTCGAAGCTCTCGTTTCTCACGCCCTAGGGAGGGATGAGCCGACCCTGAGCTTGATCGGCCCACCCCTTACTGAGAACCACTCTGCCACCCCACTCTGTGAAACACCTTGGAAATCGCTACGAGCTTGGTCACAGAGACGACGCGCCCGTGCCCGCTCAACCGACGATGGCCGAGTAGACGAGCTGCTTCAGCTGGCGGCGGATCGGATAGGTGCTCGACGGGAGCAGCTGGGTGAAAAACAGCACTGTCAGCTCCTCTTCCGGGTCGACCCAGAACAGCGTGCTCGCTGCGCCACCCCAGCCGTACTCGCCCACACTGGAGGTCACCTTGAGCGCGGCAGGGTCGATGACGACCGAGAATCCGAGCCCGAAGCCGACCCCCGCCTCGGACTCCTCTCCGATCGGGTTGCCGAACTGGGCCAGCTCCGCGCCCTCGGGCAGGTGGTTGCGGGTCATGTACGGGACGGTCCGCGCTCCCAGGATCCGCACGCCGTCGAGCTCGCCGCGACGCAGCAGCATCTGGGTGAACCGGTGGTAGTCCGCCGCCGTCGACACGAGCCCGCTGCCGCCGAGAGGCGCCCTGGGAGGGTGCAGCGCGACCTCGCCCATGTGCACGGCCCGCGTCGCCCGACCGGACACGAGATCAGGGCTGTAGAGAACGGCCAGTCGCTCTGCTCCCTCGCCCTCGACGCAAAAGCTCGTCTCTTTCATCCCGAGCGGGCCGAGCACGCGCTCGGTGAGAAACTGCTCGAACCGCTGGCCGCTCGCAATCTCCACCACACGGCCGAGCACATCGGTCGCCACCGAATAATTCCATTCGGTGCCGGGCTGGCAACGCAGCGGAAGCCCTGCCAATCGGCTGCAGCACTCCGCGAGATCAAGGTCGGGCGGCGGGTCCCAGTCGAACCCGGCCGAGCGGTACATGGCGTCGACGGGATGGTTGTACATCCAGCCGTAGGTGAGACCCGAGGTGTGGGTCATCAGGTGCCAGATCCTGATCGGCTCCGACATCGGGGCCGTCGCGGGACGGAAAGACGATCCCCCGGCGAAGACCCGAGTCTCGGCGAACTCCGGGATGAACTTGCTCAACGGGTCGTCGAGCGCGAGCAGGCCTTCCTCGTAGCAGATCATCGCCGCCACCGAGGTGATCGGCTTGGTCATCGAGTAGATGCGAAAGAGCGTGTCGGCCTCGACCGGCACACCATTCTCGAGGTCGCGAAAGCCGCCATGGGCGACATGGGCGACCTTGCCGGCGCGAGTGACGACGACGAGGAACCCGGGAAGCTTCCTCTCCGCCACGTACCGGTCGAAGCGACGGCCGACAAGAGCAAGCCTGGCCGGGTCGAGGCCCACATCCGAGGGATCGATCTCGGGAGATATCGCGGACATCACGACCACCTTATGACCTGCGAAGATGGATCCATGACGAACTTGCGCGGACGCGATTTGTTGAAAGTGACGGACCTCACAAGAGAGGAGTTTCTCTACCTCGTCGACCTCGCGGTTCGCCTCCGGGAGGACAAGCAGGCCCGGCGCGAGCGCCAAAGGCTGGCGGGTCTCAACATCGCCCTCATCTTCGAGAAGGCCTCCACTCGCACGATGTGCGCCTTCGAGGTGGGAGCCCACGACCAGGGGGCGCACGTCACCTATCTCGGGCCGAGCGGGTCCCAGATCGGCCACAAGGAGTCGATCAAGGACACCGCTCGCGTGCTCGGCCGGATGTTCGACGGGATCGAGTACCGCGGATCGGCGCACGCCAACGTCGAGGTCCTCGCCAAGTTCGCCGGCGTGCCGGTCTGGAACGGACTCACCGACGAGTGGCACCCCACCCAGATGCTGGCCGACATCCTCACGATGCGCGACCACACCGACCGGCCGCTCGAGGAGGTGGCGTACTGCTACCTCGGCGATGCCCGCAACAACACGGCGAACTCTCTGCTCGTCACCGGCGCCCTCCTAGGCATGGACGTCCGGCTCGCCGCCCCTCAGGCGCTCTGGCCTTCTGCGGATGTCCAGTCGATCGCCCAAGGGCTCGCGTCCGGGTCGGGGGCGCGCCTCACGCTCACCGAGGACGCCGCGCAAGCGGTGCACGGGGCCGACTTCCTCTACACCGACGTCTGGCTCTCGATGGGTGAGCCCGAAGACGAGTGGGACGCACGCATCAACGAGCTTCTCGGGTACCAGGTCAACAGAGCGCTCATGGAGTCGACCGGCAACCCCGATGTGAAGTTCATGCACTGCCTTCCGGCGCTGCACAACACCGAGACCGAAGTCGGCCGTCAGATTTTCGAGAAGCGGGGCATCGCGGCCCTGGAGGTGACCGACGAAGTCTTCGAGTCGAAGGCCTCCATCGTCTTCGACGAAGCCGAGAACAGGCTTCACACCATCAAAGCGTTGATGGTCGCCACCCTGACCGAGGAGTAACCCCGCCCGGCCTTCCGGTCGGCGCCTGCCGCCTGACCTCGGCCGAGAACGACAGCGCGAAAGGAGCCGGAAGATGAGGGTCTGGCCCGGCGGCCCGCTCCCCCTCGGTGCCACCTGGGACGGCGAGGGGGTCAACTTCTCCCTTTTCAGCGAGCATGCCGAAGGAGTCCAGCTGCTGCTGTTCGACGAGGAGACGTCGAGCCGTCCTTCGATCACGATCAGCCTGAGCGAGAAGACCGACAACATATGGCACGCGTACCTGCCCGACGCCCGCCCGGGCGCACTTTACGGATACAGGGTGCAAGGTCCCTACGAGCCCGAGCGGGGACACCGCTTCAACCCGAACAAGCTCCTGATCGACCCTTACGCCAAGGCGGTGAGCGGGCAGATCCGCTGGAGCGACGAGCTCTACGGCTATGTCGTGGGCGACGTGCGAGAGGACCTCTCCTTCGACGCCCGTGACTCCGCGGGAGCCATGCCGAAGAGCGTCGTAGTGGATCCCGCCTTCACTTGGCAGGACGACCACGCCCCCAACACGCCGTGGAACAAGACCGTCATCTACGAGGCCCATGTGCGCGGCTTGACCATGCGGCACCCGTACGTGCCCGAGCACCTGCGCGGGACCTACCTCGGGATCGCCTCGGACCCGATCGTCGACCATCTGCTGGGGCTCGGGGTGACGGCTATCGAGCTGATGCCTGTCCACCAGTTCGTGGCCAATCGCCGTCTGGTCGAGCAGGGCCTGACGAACTACTGGGGCTACAACTCCATCGCCTTCCTCGCCCCTCATGTCGGGTACGCCACCGGCGGGCTCGGCCAACAGGTGAGCGAGTTCAAGTCGATGGTGCGAACGCTGCACCGGGCCGGGCTCGAGGTGATCCTCGACGTCGTCTACAACCACACAGGTGAAGGCGACCATCTCGGGCCCACCTTGTCACTGCGCGGCGTCGACAACTCCCTCTACTACCGGCTCATCTCGAATGACCTCCGTCACTACCTGGACTACACAGGCACGGGCAACAGCCTCAACATCTTGCACCTCGGACTTGTCACTGACAGCCTGCGCTACTGGGTCACCGACATGCACGTGGACGGCTTCCGTTTCGACCTCGCTCCGGTGCTTGCGCGCGGATACGAAGCCAGGCACCCGAGCGCCTTTTTCGAGATCATCCAACAGGACCCGGTGCTTTCGCAGGTCAAGCTCATCGCCGAGCCGTGGGACGCCAGCCCCGACGGCTACCAGTTGGGCCGCTTCCCCACCGGCTGGGCGGAGTGGAATGGCGCCTTTCGCGACTGCGTCCGCCGTTTCTGGCGCGGCGACCAGGGGATGGTTCCCGAGCTGGCTTCGCGCCTCGGCGGCTCCAGCGACATCTACGCAGCGAGCGGCCGGCGCACTTACGCGAGCATCAATTTCGTCACCTGCCATGACGGCTTCACCTTGACCGATCTCGTCTCTTACGAGAACAAGCACAATGAGGCCAACGGCGAGGAGAACCGGGACGGCAGTGACAGCAACTACAGCTCCAATTGGGGCGTCGAAGGCCCGACCGATGCGGTACGGATCCAGCGGGCCCGTGACCGCATGAAGCGCAACATGCTCGCCACCTTGTTCTTCTCCCAGGGCGTGCCGATGCTGCTCGGGGGCGACGAGGTCGGGCGCAGCCAACAGGGCAACAACAATGCCTACTGTCAGGACAACGAGATCAGCTGGTTCGACTGGGACATAGGCGAGACGGGCTGGGACATGTACAACTTCGTGCGGGACCTCATCGAGGTGACGCGGTCGAACCCGATCCTTCGCCGCCGCGCCTTTTTCACCGGCGAGGCCCCCGCGGGCTTGCACACCAAGGACGTCACGTGGATAAGGCCGGACGGCACCGAGATGACCGAAGAGGACTGGGCCGCGACCGACAGACGGAGCATCGGGATGCTCCTGCTCGGGCAAGCCGCCGACGAGATCGACATCCGCGGCCGAACGGCGTTCGGTCACACCTTGCTGTTTCTGTTGAACGCAGGCTGGCGATCGCGCTCTTACGCGCTTCCCCGCTTGGAGCTGCCCGGCCGCTGGGAGGAGGTCCTCAACACTGCCCACCCGGGACCGGGGACGCGCCTTGCGCGCAACGACGTCGTCAACTTGACCTCGCACTCGGTTCTGCTGCTTCGCCACAACGAACGACTCATAGAATGACAAAGGATTCTCTCGGATCGACCCACTCGCGCCCGGCGGCCGTGCGGCTGCGATGCCTCGGTAATGAACAGGTTGTCCACCCCCTGTGACTATTGACATGGCTGAGTCATGTCTTCGCCAAGGCACTTGGAATCGGCCATTCGCGCCCGGGGGTTTCGCCAAGGCCGTTCTCGGGAATGTCCCGAGCCGGATGGCTGTTGTCCCGGATGGCTGTTGTTTCGTCAGAGGGCAGTCAGGACAAAGCGAGGACAGACGTGGGCGCTCAGGCGACTGTACGCGCCGAGGCGCCACCGATGAGATCGAAGGCCTCCCACATCGACGCGTAACGCCCTTGAAGGGCGAGCAGCTCGTCGTGAGTGCCCACCTCCACCACCCGGCCCGAGTCCATCACGGCGATGCGGTCCGCCGTCCTAGCGGTCTGCAGTCGGTGCGCGATCACCACGGTCGTCCTGCCATGCGACACGCGCTGCATGGCGGCGGTCACGCGGGCCTCGGTTGCAAGGTCAAGGTTCGACGTCGCCTCGTCGAGGAGCAGGATCGCAGGATCCACGAGCTCGGCGCGGGCGAGGGCGATCAACTGGCGCTGACCGGCAGACAGCGACCGGCCCCGCTCGGCCAGGACGTGGGCGTAGCCGCCGGGGAGTCCGAGGATGAAATCGTGGGCGCCGACGGACATCGCGGCCGCCTCCACGTCCTCGGCGGAAGCCTCCGGCCGGCCGTAGGCGATGTTGTCACGGACTGTGCCAGTGAAGAGGAACGCCTCCTGGGGCACATAGCCGAGCTGGCAGCGGTACTCGTGCAGGTCCAGCGAGCGCAGGTCCAGGCCGTCGGCCAGCACCTGACCCTCGTCGGGATCGTAGAAACGGGCGAGCAGCTTCATGACCGTCGACTTACCGGCGCCGGTCTCGCCGACCAGCGCCAAGGTCTCGCCGGGGTGGATCTCGAGGTCGACGCCCTTCAGCGCCTGCGGCAAGGGGCGCCGGCGGGCGTCGTCGCTCACGAGGAGCTTTGGGTCGGCGGGACCGCTGCGGGCAGGACCCTCGTCTGACCCGGCTCGCTTGAAGGCCGAGGGGTAGGCGAACCTCACGGCATCGAGGCCCAACTCGCCTCTGAGACGCCCGGGCTCGATCGCATCTAGAGCTTCGGGCGTGAGGGTGTCGAGCGACATGAGATCAGCGATGCGGCGGACGGAGACACGGGTCTGCTGCCAGGAGTCGAAGACCTGGGACAGCTGCTGGATCGGCGCGAAGAACAAGTCGATATAGAGCACGAACGCGATCAGGGCGCCGGTGGTGAGATGGCCGCTGGCAATGAGGCCCGCCCCCACGCCGAGCACGAGGGCGTCGGCGACGTCGCCGAGGAAGGCCACGAACGGGAAGTAGGTGCCAACGAGACGCTGGGCCGCCACCCGGGCCTGCAAGTATTGCTGGCCGAGGTCACGAAATCGCTGCGTGGCGAGATCCTCGTGCACGAACGCCTGCGACTCGCGGACCCCTGACAGGCTCTCCTGGAAATCCGCGTTGACGACGGCAATGCGCTCGCGGGCCTGTTCATAGGTGCGAGCCGCTTTGCGGCGGAACACGACCGTGGCGAAGGCGAGCGGGACGACGACGCTCAAGGTGACAAGGGCGAGGTGCGCGTTCAGCACGAACAGGGCCACGCCGACCCCGACGAAGGTGCACATGGACACGAGAGCGGAGAGGAGCCCGTTCTCTATGAGGGATTCGAACTGGTCGACGTCGGTCGTCATCCGGGTCATGATCCGGCCGGCCATCTCCCGCTCGTAATAGTCGAGCGACAGGCGCTGCAGTTGAGCCCAGATACGGATGCGCAGCGACAACATGATCCGCTGGGCTGTGCGCCCGGTCACGAAGGTCGATCCGATCTCGTCGATCATGTCCGCGAGGGTGATGAAGAGATAGATCGCAGACGCGACCATCACGACGGTCACCGAGCCGGTGGCGACGCCCTTGTCGATGCCCTCTTTCACCAACACGGGCCCGGCGAGGGACGCCAGCGCGTCGAGGGCGACCAGCAAGAGCCCGAGCCCGAGCGGCCGGCGGTACTCACTCAAGAGCTTGCGGAGGCTGAAATGGCGTTGATGGCGGGTCTCGGTCTCGACCTCGACGCGGGGGAAGTCGCGCACCGGCTTGAGGGCGGCGACGCGGGCCAGAAGCTCGGGAGTCGGGGCCAGGTTGAGGCGCCACCCGCCTCCTGTGCGCAGGCCCGGGCCCATGCTCGGCACTCCGAGGCTGCGGTAAGCCGTGGCAGTGGCGGTGCGCGCCTGCGGCGGACGGACGGGAGCAAGAGGGCTGATAGTGGCGAGCAACTCGATGCGATCGCCGACCGCCTTCGCCGCGTCCTCTTCCAGCCCGGAGAGAAGCGAGCGGTAAATGGCGCTCTTGTCGGCGAGCTCCTCGTGCGTGCCAATCTCGACGACCCGGCCCCCGTCCACGACCGCGATCCGATCGGCAAGGTGCAAACTCGAGCGCCGGTGGGCGACGAGCAGCGTCGTACGACCCTGCATGATCTGGCGCAAGGAGGAGTGGATGCGCTCTTCCACCTTGGCGTCGACCGCGCTCGTGGCGTCGTCGAGGATCAAGATGCGCGGGTCGGACAGGATCGCCCGGGCGAGGGCGACGCGCTGGCGCTGGCCACCGGACAGGGTGAGCCCTCTCTCTCCGACGACGGTGTCGTAGCCACGAGGCAGCTCTTCGATGAAATCGTGCGCCTCTGCCGCCCGTGCGGCGGCCTCGATCTGTTCGAATGTGGCGTCCGGTTTGCCATAGGCGATGTTCGCCCTCACGGTGTCGGAGAAGAGGAAGCACTCCTCGAACACGACGCCGATCTGGCGGCGCAACGACGCGAGCGTTACGTGGCGGACGTCGTGCCCGTCGATGCGCACCGCGCCGGCGGTCACGTCATAGAAACGTGGCACCAGGTTCGCCACGGTCGACTTCCCGCTTCCGCTCGGGCCGACGAGGGCCACTGTCTCGCCCGGCGCGATCCGTAGGCTGAGCTCGCTCAGCACCGGAGCGCTGTCTTCATAGGAGAAGTCGACGTTGTCGAAGACGACCTCGCCCACGATCGGCGGCAGCTCGGCGGCACCGGGAGCATCGACGATCGCCGAGGGCATGTCGAGAAGCTGGAAGATGCGCTCTACGCCGGCGCGGGCCTGCTGGCCTATCGTCAGGATCCCTGCCAGCATGCGGGCGGGCGCCACGAGCTGGGTCAGGTAGGTCGAGAAGGCGAGGAAGGTCCCGAGCGAGATCTCGTGGCGGATGGCGAGATAGCCGCCGAGTGCGAGCACGGCAACCTGGCCCAGGCTCGGGACGGCCTCCAACAGGGGCTGGTAGCGCGACTGGAGGCGCACCGCGCGCATCTGGGAGCCGTACAGGTTGGTGGCGGCCTCCACGACACGGTCAAGCTCGCGGCGCTCCTGCGCGTAGGCCTTTACGACGCGCACCCCGTTCACGTCCTCGTCGACGATCTGGGCGACGTCGCCCTCTTTCTGCTGGCCGTCCCAGGTGGCGGGGAAGACCCGCCAGCGCATCCGGTAGGAGATGAACAGCAGGGTCGGGGCCACGAGAACGCTCACGACGGCGAGGAGCGGGGAGAGATAGATCATCACCGCGAGCGACAGGACCAGCATGAGGATGTTGCCGCTCATGATCGGCAGGAAGCTGAGGAGGCCTTGCACGAGCATCGAGTCGGAGTTCGCCCGCGAGACGAGCTGGCCGGTCGGCATGCGGTCGAGGTTGGCGAAGTCGAGCCGTTGCAGGTGCTCCTGCATGGCATTGCGCAGGTCGTACTGGACATCGAGGGCGACGCGGCCGCCGCGGTAGCGGCGGAAGTAGGCACCGACGAAGGTCACGACGCCCAGGCCCAGCAGCGCCACCAGCCAAGGCGCCAGCGGTGAGGTGTGCCTCAGGATCACGTTGTCGACGATCTGGCGCTCGATGAGCGGCACGATCACCTGGGCGACGCTTCCGACGATGGCGCCGGCGAAGGCTATGAGGAGATTGCGCTTGTGCACGAGCACATAACCGCCGAGGCGCCGCACCCAGCCACCGCGTCGTCCGGCCGCCTGGCCCCCGGTCGCCTGCGCCGGTGCCTGTCCGGGTGCGGCCTTGGCGGCGGTCGTCGCCGGCTTCGTGAAGCTCACTTGCGCCGTTCCGCCGCTGCCTGGTCGATCGCCGACCCGAGCGCGACTAGGGCGTCGATCAACTCGTCTCGGCGACCTGTCCGGGCGGCGAGATCCTCAAGAGCCGACGTCATCGCCCGGTGTGCATCCTCGAGCAGCTCCGTGCCCGCCTTGGTGAGGCGAAGCTGGACCGCCCGCTGGTCGCCGGCGACTCCCGAGCGGATCAGCAACCCGCGCGCACAAAGCGCCTCGACCGAAGCGCTCACAGTGGGCTTGCCGAGAGCCAGGCGAGCGGCGACGCGACTGGCGCGCTCGTCACCTGCCGCCACAGCCGCGAGCACGCGGTAGTGGGCGAGGCTCAAGCCGCCCGAGGCCCGCTCCATCACCTTGGACGCTCGCGTGAGGGCCTGGACCGCTTCGACGGTGCGGGGATCGGGCGTGGAGCCTGTCGCGTCGGGAGTGGAGTCGGCCGCGGACTGGGCGGCCGGGCCGCCACCTGGCTGGGCGGCACCGGTAAGCGAAGCCTTTGAGGGCACGGGAGTCAGTCTAGGCAAGGTAGTTCGATGTCCGAACCATCGCCGGGTAAAGGCTACGCGAAACGGGCACCGAGGCGCTTCTTGGGATCGTGAGCGCGAAACGTGTCTCGGTCCTCGCCGCAAGCCTCGTCCTCGCGGGCGTTGGTGGCGCCCTCGCGGGCCTGATCGGAGCATGCGGCTCCAGGCCGATGACCCGGCCCGGGTCACCAGAGGCTCCGTTTCGGTTGACCTCGAGCGCGCATCCGAGGTCCCCATCACGGAGCCAACTCGCACGCAGTGACGCGGCTCTGCTGCTCACCTTCATCCGGCTCCCGCCGGGGTCCGAGCGGGTCGCGCGCGAGCCGAGTGGTGACGCCGGCCTCTTGAGCTCACCCGGTGAGACCATCAGCGGGAACATCGTCGACCTGCACCGTTTCTACGTGGTGGCGGAGGACCCGACGCACGTGGACGCCTTCGTCATGAGCCACCGGCCGCAGGGGTCCACCAGGGCCGGATACGGCACGGGCGGTGTCTACGGCGACACCGACCGGTGGTTCGTCTCCTACAGCTGGCCTCCCGTAAAGACGCTCCTCGACAACCGAGTCCTGGTCATCTCCATCGCGGCGCTGACCGACGACCGCAGCGGGGTCCGCGTGGACGCCGAGGTGACCTGGCTGCCGGCAAAGCCGGCCGGCGACATCATCCCGACGGGCGCCAAGGTGCTCACCCCGTCCTCTCGGCGGGTCTGAACCCCGGCGAGACCGGGCACGCGCCGGTCACGACGACCGATCCGGAGAAGATCGAGGCGATCCGGGACTTCATAAACCGCCTCGGGGTGTTCCCGCCGGGCGCCTGGCACTGCCCGGCGGACTTCGGCCAAGACCTCACGATCAGCTTCGCCACGAGCCCGGCCGCGACGCCCTTCGACGTGGTCGTGGCGGGCACCTCGGGCTGCGAGGGCGTCCAGGTGCAGCACCTCGGCCGGACCGTGCAGCCCGAACTGTGGGGCCTCGAGCCTCCCATCGTGCCCTTCGTCGAAGGCGAGCTCGGCTTCTCCTGAGGAGCCGGCGCGGCCGGTCTGCGCCCCGTTACGATCCACTGATCGGCGCCGGAGCCGAGTCTCGAAAAGGGGGATCGCCGGTGAGCATCGGGAGCACGGGCCGAGAGAGAGCTGGCGCCCTTGGTGGCACCTCGGCGGGGCGATGGCCGTCGCTGCCGGTCGCGGAGTGGGCGCCGACTCGTGACACCCTGCAGCTGTGGACCCAGATCGTCGGCAAGGTCCGCATGGTCAACACGCCCCTCGTCAACCACTGGTGGAACGTGCCTCTCTATGTCACCGTCCGTGGACTGACGACGTCTCTCATCCCCCACCCGCACGGGCCGAACTTCCAGATCGACTTCGACCTGCGGGACCATCAGCTGCAGGTCGTGACCGACGCCGGCGAGACTCGCTCCTTCCCCCTCGAGTCGCGCCCGGTCGCCGAGTTCTACGCCGAGCTCATGGCCCGCCTCGACGAGCTCGGCGTAGGCACGCAGATCTGGCCCATGCCGGTCGAGATCGAGGGCGCCATCGCCTTTTCAAACGACCGGTTGCACGCGAGCTATGACCCCGATCAGGCGCACCGTTTCTGGCTGCTCCTGGTCCAGTCCCAAAGGGTGTTCCAGGTCTTCCGCGGTCGCTTCGAGGGAAAGGTGAGCCCGATCCATCTCTTCTGGGGGGCCCTGGACCTCGCCGTCACGCGCTTTTCGGGGCGACCGGCCCCGGCGCACCCGGGAGGGGCGCCCAACTGCGGGCCCGAGGTCATGCTCGAGGCCTATTCCCACGAGGTGAGCAGCTGTGGCTACTGGCCGGGCGGGCAAGGAGAGGGTTACTTCTACTCCTATGCCTACCCTGAACCGCCCGGGTACCGCGAAGTCGCGGTCAAGCCCGGCGAGGCGTCGTTCAGCGGCGAGCTGGGTGAGTTCCTGCTTCCCTACGAGGCCGTGCGCACCGCGGCCGATCCCGATGCGCTCCTGCTCGATTTCCTCCAGTCGACCTACGAGGCCGCCGCCGACTGCGCCCGGTGGGACCGGCAGGCACTCGAGCGGGAGGTATCACATCGGTGAGTTGTTCTTGCACCTCGATGACGAAAAGAGGGGGGACCGATGGCGACGCAATGCACGCACCTTGACACGGTCGAGGACGTGGAGCCCTCGAGCTGGGGCTGTGAGGACTGCCTGCGAACGGGCGGCCAATGGGTGCACCTCCGCCTGTGCATGCGCTGCGGTCATGTCGGTTGTTGTGACAACTCCCCGGGCCGACACGCCACCGCCCACTGGCACGAGCACCCGGACCACCCGCTCATTCGCTCCTTCGAGCCCGGTGAGGACTGGTGGTGGTGCTACCTCGATGAGCTCTTCTTCGAGGTAGAGGGCGCGCCGCCGTCCCCTTCCCATCCCTGAGCGCAGCACCTGTTCACCCCGGTGCCGCTCACCCGGTCTCAGCTCCGATCGGGGCGGGCCGGCAGCTCGACGTCGCCTGCCTGGCGGTGGGGCAGCACCTTTGCGGGGACGGTCCCGAGCCTTCCGGCCTGGTAGTCCTCGAAGGCCTGGACGATCTCGGCCCTGGTGTTCATGACAAACGGGCCGTAGTGCACCACAGGCTCGCCGATCGGTTGGCCACCGAGCAGCAGCACCTCGAAGTTCCCACCGGGACCCTGGATCCTGTCCGCGGTCAGTGTGAGCGCCTCCCCGGGTCCGTAGACGGCGAGTAGACCCAAGTGGAGCGGGCGGCGTTCGCCGCCGACGCTTCCGTTTCCGGCCAGGGCATAGGCAAGAGCGTTGAAATCGGCCCGCCAGGGCAGGCGAACGCGGGCACCCGGGCTGATGGTGGCATGCACCATGACGATCGGCGTGAACGTGGAGCCGGGACCCACCTGGCCGCCGAGGTCACCAGCGATAAGCCGCAGGCGCGCGCCCCCGTCGGTCGTCGTGAGCAGCGCTGCCTCGCGCCCGCGAATGTCCTGATAACGAGGGGGGTTCCACTTGTTGGCGCTCGGGAGGTTGACCCAGAGCTGGATCCCGTGAAGCAAGCCGCCGCTTATGACGAGCTCCTCCAGCGGCGCTTCGATGTGCAGGATCCCAGCACCGGCGGTCATCCACTGGGTGTCGCCGTTGGTGATCCGGCCTCCGCCACCGTTCGAGTCCTGGTGGTCGAAAGTGCCGTCGATGATGCAGGTGACGGTCTCGAAACCGCGTGCCGGCAGGCCCCGGGAAGCAGCCGCCGCCGAGCAGAGAGCGGCACGACTGCTGGCCCGTTGCGAAGGAGCCGCCACGCCCCCGGTGGAGGCCATCACCGCCCGCGTGCGTCTCACGCCGGGCGAGCTCGAGATAGCCGTGCAGGCCGCCGCGGGGCGAACCAACAGGCAGATCGCCGATCAAGTGCATCTCTCGGTCCGAACCGTCGAGAGCCACCTGCAACGCGCCTACGAGAAGCTCGGAGTCTCCCGATGCCAGGACCTGGCCGATGCACTGCGTGACCAGCCGACTGCCTGACGGTAAGGGCGCGAGAACCCGCTAGGAAGAAATCCATGGACAGGACGCGAAGCTCGCCTCCCTAGACTGCGGTGAAGTGGGGACCGAAGCAGGGGGGAAAATGAGCAACCCTCAGCCTGGTGTACTCCGCATGGCTCTGCAGGAGTACCTCAGCGGTGGCGATCTCGAACCCGCAGTACGCCCCGAGGTTGCGGCCTCATGGCATCGGTCGCTGACATCCGATCTCTCGCCCGACCGGCTCGAAGTGCCGTATGACCCTGAGTCAGGCGACAACGGTCGCCTCCTGCAGGCCGCTCGGCCCGTCCTCGAACGGATGGCCGAGGACCTCGCATCCGTCTCGATGAGTGTTGTTCTCGCCGACCCGAGCGGACGCATACTCGACCGCTCAGTCGCAGACGCCAAGCTGCGCGGACAGCTGGACAGCGTCAACTTGGCGCCCGGATTTCGCTACAGCGAGGATGATGTAGGCACCAATGCTCTGGGAATTTCCCTCCTAAAGAGCATGCCGGTCATCATTGCAGGCGACGAGCACTTTGTAGACGCCCTCACCCTGATGACCTGCGCCGCAGCGCCGATTGTAGATCCGGCCACCGATGTGGTCCTCGGGGCCGTCGATCTGACCGGTCCCAAGGGGGCGTCGGACGCCTTGATGCTTGCCCTCGCCAGGCAGGCGGCTCGCAGCATCGCAGAACGGATGCTCGACAAAGCCACGGTTGCCGACCGTGCGCTCCTGGAGTATTTCCTGCACGAGCGACGAAGGGCACGCGGGCCGATCGTGGCGATCAACGAGCGGGAGATGATCACCAATGCGGCCGCCGCGCGGATCGTAGGCCAAAGCGATCACGGCCCTCTCTGGCAATGGGCCAGCGAAGCACTTTCGGCAAGCAGTTCGCAGATCCGAGACCTGGAGCTCAGCTCCTCCACGTTCTCGGCACGCTGCCAGCCCGTGCACTCGGGCAGTGAGCTCGTCGGCGGAATAATCCGTTTCTCTCGACGGGATCAGCACCCAGCAAGCAAGACCAGGCGCGCCCGATCCTCTGGCCGGATGGCGATCGGATGGTCAAGCCTGCGCGAGTCAGAGCTCGGGATCGCCCGACTCGTCGCCGAGGGTCTGACCAATCGTGAGATCGCTTCCCGCTTGTTCGTGTCCGCCCACACGGTGGACTTCCATCTCCGCCAGATCTACCGCAAGCTCGGCATCTCGTCACGTGTCGAGCTCACCAGGCGAATCATCGACAGCAAACACGGTGTTGATCTGACGTAAATGCCGTCGTCCTCCCCGATTGAAGTCCGCTCGGGTGGCGCCAGGCTCTCAGCCGAACAGCGATGAAGACTTCGGCTGTCACTGAGCGCAGTTACGCTAGGCGCCTATAACAGCGGTGTCGACGAGGTACTCGGCAACGGACGAGACTTGCGATTCGTGTCGACCGAGCATGGTTCTCAACAACTCGTTGGTCCCATCATCTTGACTCGTCGTGGTCGCCGCGATCGCGTCCTGAATTCTCCCGATGATCAGCTCGTGTGCCTCCACAAGCCGCGACAGCATCACGGCAACCTGCTGTCCGCCCTTCGGCGGACCGGCCGTCACGGCCAACTCTGGGACCGGGAGAGGCCCCGTCGCGACACCTCCGAGCGCCTGCACCCGCTCGACGATGAGGTCGATCAACTCGCGCTGCTCATCGCTGTGCTTGTCGAGGAGGAGCTGCAGCTCACGCGAGGGATGATCGTTCAGCACCCGGAGATAGGTCTCGTAGTGGTCGTGGAGGATCATCGAGTCGGCAAGTAGTTGGTTGAGCAGTTCGCAGCTCAAAGCGCGCATCGCTCGCCGCTGCGATCGGGAGGAGCTACGGCGTGCCTTGGTCTCGAACCTGAAAGCCCTTTTAGGAAGCGGGGGTTGGCTTCTGGCTCCGGGGATCCCTGAGGTCGCTGGTGAATGCATGCGGTCGCGCTTCGTATCGAGGTCCATGGAGGACTCCTTCGTTGGTCATGACGCCCGGGGAGGGGTCCAGTCACTTGGAATGCTCCTAGTGTGCGCTCACGAGCTCCCGACAACCCCACGCGACCACGTAAGGAAAGGTCCGCGAACAGAGATGCGCCCAATGTCCGCGCCGTAGCTCCAGGTCGTCACTCACGGCCTGCGCCTGCCAGACGGCCGACCAGCGTTCGCGTATGCTCTCCGGCACGGGTTGCGCGTAGCAATTATGGACAGAGCATGGAGAATTGTCCCTCGTTGAAGCGCAAAAGCCCTGGTGGAGAGGTGCGAGAGCGGCCGAATCGGACTCACTGCTAATGAGTTGACCTGGGAGACCGGGTCCGAGGGTTCAAATCCCTCCCTCTCCGCGTTGTCGTAATTACAACGTTCTCCCTGTTAGCGGACAGTTTCCATGTCCGTTCGTACACGCAGTAAGTGATTCACGTTCGAACCCGAGACGGAAGCGATTCCACACCCATCAGGAAAGGCTGCACCGACGCTCGGCCCAGCGGTTCCACCGTTGTTCCCCGCAAAAGCTTGCGCTGTGTGACACCAGAGCCATCGTTCCGGGCGCCGGCAGCCTCGCGGGCATCGGGTTTTCTGCGTGGATGTTCTGGGGCGGTCCCGATGGCCTATAGGCGGGCTATACAGGGCGTCGAGATGTCCTTGCGGGGCCGCAGGTGGATGGCCTCGGATGCTCGATGGCGCAGCTCGCTATGGCCCGGGGAAGACCCGTCGGAGCACGTCGAGGACGAGACCTTCATCATTGTGGGGGGTGTGTTGGGGGTCGAGGCGTCCGTAGACGAGTCGGGCCAAGGCTTCGGCGGTGAGCTCGATGTCGGCGGCCGCCTCCACCGTCGTAGGGGAGAATGTCACCGACTCTGGGGTGAGCGCGATGGTGAAGCCGCGTGGGGGCTCGGTGGTGGCGACGGTGATTGTCGTGGTGTCGCCAGTTGGTTTGGCGGTGTAGCGGGCGATCAGCTCGAGGTTGTCGACGACCAGCGCCGCGACCTGCTCGGGGATGGTGGCGGCGGGATCGACGGCTACCTCGATGTCCCAGGCGTGGAAGGCGTGTTCGTTGAGACGCATCCCTACGAAGGCGTCGAAACCGAGGCTCATCGGGCCCATGTCCAAGCTGAAGGCCTCACGTTCGTCGGCGGTAACGCTGTCGATGCCGGCCAGAAGGGCGGCGTCCGCGGTGAGGGCGTCGTCGCGCTGGGCGGTCGGTGTCTTGGCGTTCCAGGTGTCCCAGACTCCGGGAGCGAAGTCGTCGGGGGTGTCCAGGCCGGCGAGGACGTCGTCGAGTCGTCGGTTCATGATGACCGCGCCGGAGCCGATGTGGGAGAACACGTCGGCGATACTCCATTCGCTCGGGTACGCCGGGCGGGTCAGGTCAGCGTCGCTCATAGTCGACACGAGGTCTCGGAGCCGGGCGACGGAGGATCGCAGGACTTCGACGTGTGCGTCAGCCATTGGTTACGACTCGGACGGGGGTGAAGGCGGCGACGACTCGCTCGCTGCCGGGGGCGTCGAGCACTTCGACCGGGGTGTTGTAGCGGGCGGCGAACTTGGGGAGCAGCGCCTTGTCAGGGTCGGGAGCGAGCTCGACGGTGGCGCGGATCTCCACGGTCCTGAACGGGTTGGCCGGGTCGACGATGAACAGAGTGGCCCTCGGGTTGCGGGTGAGGTTGCGGTACTTCTGCCGGTCGGTGGTGATGGATCCTTTCAGTACCCCGTCGTCGTCGATGAGGAACCACACGGCGGTCGACTGAGGCTGGCCGTCAGCTCCGACGGTGGTGAGAACGGCGGTGTTGGGCGCCTCGAGGAGGTCGGCGTGGCTGGCGGGGATGTCGATTTTCTCGGTCATGACCTGTCCAGCATATCGGAAGTGGGGAATATTCCCCAGTTCGGCTAGGTTGGCCCACCCGTGGAACTTCGAGCCGACGCTGCCCGCAACCGTGCTGCGATAGTCGAGGCCGCCCGGGAGGTGTTCGCCGAGGAGGGTCTGGACGCCCCGTTGGATGAGATAGCCCACCGGGCCGGGACGGGCAATGCCACCCTCTACCGGCGCTTTCCGAGCCGCGGGGACCTGGTGTCGGCCGTTTTTGCCGAGCGGATGGCCGAGCACCTCGCCGCCGTCCAGGCCGGCCTCGCCGATCCCGACCCCTGGCATGGTTTCGCCTCCTATGTGCAGACTGTGGCCGCCATGCAGTCCCGGGATCGGGGGATAGCCGACCTGGTCACCATGGACGTGTCGAGTGCCCCGGAGATTGAACGGCTCCGCTCTCAAGCGTTCGACGGTCTGGTCCGCCTGGTGGAGCGGGCCCGCTCCGCCGGTGTCCTGCGCGCCGATTTCACCACCCAGGACGTCGTCGTGCTCCTCATGGCCAACGCCGGGCTGGTCGAACGAGCCCTTGGCATCACGGCGGAGGCGTCGGCCCGGCTCGTGCACGTCCTGCTCGACGGGTTCCGCTCGACCGCCGCCACCGACGGACCGAGCGCCCCCAGCCCGGGTCGGATGCGCCTGGCCATGCGACGCAACGGCGAACGCCGCCTCGGCGCCACCCGAATGAGGCGGTGACCATGCAGTTCAGCACCTTCTCGCTCCGCCAGGTCCGGGTGCAGCCCTGCTACCGCAAGCCTGGAGCGCACTGACGGGGTCGTTGGTGGCGCGGCACCGGCCGGCCGCTTCGGTGCAGACCTGTCCCGCTCTTTTCTTCGCCTAGCCAAGGAGCACCTCACATGAACTTCGAGCTCGGTGTCTACTCTTTCGGCAACACCCCCCGCACCGCCGACGGCGGCCATGGCCCCACTGCGCAGGCGATGCGTGACGTGCTCGAAGCCGTGCATGTCGCCGAAGAGGTCGGCCTAGATTTCTTCGGCTTCGGTGAGCACCACACGCAGTCGATGCCACTGTCGTCGCCGACAGCCCTGGTCAACGCCGCCGCCGCATCCACCCGCCGAATCGAGCTCGGCCACCGCGACGGTGCTGTCCACCGACGAACCGATCCGGGTGTTCCAGCAGCTCGCCACCGCGGCGGCGATCGCGCCCGGCCGGATCGAGGTCGTAGCCGGCCGGGGATCGTCCGCCATCACCTTTCCGATCTTCGATCTCGACGAGCGCGACTACGACATGCTCTACAGCTCCAAGCTCGACCTGCTCCTCGAGCTCAACCGCCACGACCGTGTCAGCTGGGCCGGCCGGCACCGGCGCCGACCCCTCGAGGACACACTCGTCGTACCCCGACCCGAGCAGCCGCTGCGAATCTGGCTCGGCACCGGGGGCAGCCGCGGATCGGTACTGCGGGCTGTCGAGCTAGGTCTGCCGATGTTCTTAGGCATCCTCGGCGGCACCCCCGAGCACTGGGCCCAGTACGGCCGCGCCTACCGCCAAGCATGGGCCGCGGTCGGTTACCCCGCCGACACGGCCGACATCGCCGTGGCGGTCCACGGCTTCGTCGCCGACAATGACCGCCATGCCAAAGCCACCTACCTCGACCACGAACTGCGCATGTTCCAGGCCGGCATGGCCGAGATAGGACGCAGTGGCCCGCCCCCGTCGGGCCGAGACGGCGACTACGAGCCGGGCGGAATGGTGTTCGCCGGTGGGACCAACGAGATCGCCGACCGCATCCTGAACCTGCACCACCTGCTCGGCCACACCCGCCAGATCCTGCAGATGGACGTCGGCGGCATGCCCCAAGCCACCTTCCTCAAAAGCATCGAACTGCTCGGAACCGAAGTCCTCCCCCAGATCCGCAAAGAGCTCGCTCCTCCCACGCCGGCCTCCGCCGTGGGAGGAGCGACGACCGTATCGCCGGCCTAGCCCGCGTACCCACCGCCCACCTACTCCCTCGCCGATACCCCCCCAGGCCTTCAGCGACTTCGCCGCCGGCACTCTCGGCAAGCTCGCCATCACGACCAACTGAACCAACCCCGAGGAGAAACCATGACCACCATCGCTGACATCCAGTCGCTTGTTCGCGACAGCCAGGGCACATGGACGCTCGACCCGGCCGGATCATCCGCCGAGTTCCACGTCAAGCACTTCTGGGGTGCCATAACCGTCCACGGCCGGTTCGAGCGCCTCGCGGGCGAAGGGACCGTCGCCCAAGACGGCACCCTTACCGGCGCCATCCGCCTCGACGCCGCCTCGCTCAACACCAAGCAGAAGAAGCGTGACCAGCACCTGTGCTCCGCAGACTTCTTCGACGTCGACCACCACCCCACCGTCACCATCACCGTCGAACGGCTCACACCAGATGCCACCGGGCGCCTCGCCAGCCAGATACGCCTCGAGGCCGCTGGGCAAAGCCAAACCATCAGCCCCACCATCGAAGTCGCGCAAGTCCAGCCCGACGCGGTCACCCTGCGCGGCAAGGTCACCGTCGACCGCGCCGCCTTCGGGATGACCTGGAGCCCCCTCGGCATGGCCGCCCGCCAAGCCCGCGGCATCATCACCGCTCGATTCACCCGGGCCTAACCGCAGCCCCGCTCCCACACCGCCCTGCACTCGTAGGCAACCGAGACCATCGCCTATGTCCGGCCCCGGCGGCCACCCAGCTCCGGCCTCGCAGGGCTCTTCTCGAAGCCCCTGGGCGGAGCACCCCTAGGCCGGTTACGAGAATGGCAACCCGGGACCGGTCGTGGGGGGACGCCGAGTCGGCAGGTGTGGACTCGGGACCGATCAGCGTCGCGAAAGGAAGCATTAATCAAGCCAGGGAGCGCCCCTCGAACGGATCGGGTTTGCAAGCCCCGCGAGTCACCCACCTCCTGGAGGCGAACTCACAATTCCGGGAATCGCGCAGCTACGCTCATCAAAGGAGGTTCTTGATCAGCTGTCTCACCTGATCCCAGGCGTCCTGGGTTGCGGTAGGGACCGCCCTTCCGGGCGGCCCCCCGCACAGATCCCAGCGTGCGCAACTAACGCACTGGGCTCCTGCCTCGGGTGTTGGCGTCGAAGCGCACCGAGGGGAACGGGTG
>Ga0181533_1001775_pt1 | contig 26910 bp, 21 predicted proteins | sample PEATcosm2014_Bin_45_FD_119772 | JGI IMG/M metagenome (GOLD analysis project Ga0181533, IMG submission 119772) | Peatland microbial communities from MTU Mesocosm Facility, Houghton, MI, USA - PEATcosm2014_Bin11_60_metaG | ecosystem: Environmental > Terrestrial > Soil > Wetlands > Peat | place...
AGTGTGACATCCTCATCCCCGCCGCTTTGGAGAACGCGATTGACGCCACCAATGCCGGCGCAGTAAAAGCCAAGATCGTGGGGGAGGCGGCCAACGGACCGGTCACGCCGGAAGGAGACGCCATCCTGGAGAAGAACGGGGTGTTCGTGATCCCCGATATCCTCTGCAATGCCGGTGGCGTTACGGTCTCCTACTTTGAGTGGGTGCAAGACGAGCAACACCTGTTCTGGGAGGCGCAGGACGTTTACAACCGCCTGGAGCGGGTGATGAAGAACAGCTTTGCCGAGGTGCTGAAGATTCACCTCGATCGCAAGGTCAGCGTCCGAACTGCCGCCAACATGCTCGGCATCAGCCGCGTTGCTGAGGCCACCACGTTGCGCGGTCTCTATCCCTGATGTGAAGTGGAATCCCATTACGGACAGGTCAGGGGCCGCGCCATCCCATGGCCCCTGGCCTGACTCCTTTTGTCCAAATAATAACGAGAAGGTTTCTCTTCGGGGATTTCAAATTTGAAATTTGAAATGCCCAACCGTTGCTCCGTACCGGCGCTACGCGGTCACGGTTTTGCCGTCGTCGTTCAGCACTGCCCGGGCTTTCTTGTGATAGGCGATGTTGGCCAAGTGGAGCGAGCGGACCGCCTGATGGCCAAGCTCAATGGGGGCGTTGGGCTGTTGCCGTGTGCGCACGCACTCCAGGAAGTTCTTGATGTGCGGCCCGGTCCGCGTGACGCCGCCCGGAAGTTTCTCCTTCGCGGCCGGAGGACGATCCCAGCGGCTGCCCGCCCAGGGTTCCAGGTATAAGCGGTAACCCTGTTCGCAGAGTTCGAGCGTCCCCTTCTGCCCTTGGAAGACAATCCCCCAACCGTTCTGGAAAGAGTTGGTATAGGTCAGCGTCCACGTCGAGGTGAAGCCGGGGTATCCAAACATCGCGCAAAAGGTGTCGGGCGTCTCCCCCGGTTGAAGCTTGTATACAGCGCCCGTACACTGTGCGGCCTGGGGCCCCGACACATGGGTGAACCACTCGATGACGTCGATCAGGTGGGTTCCCTGATCCGTCATATTCCCGCCGGAGAAGTCCCAGAAGTAGCGCCAATAGCGAAAGCGATAAGGGTCAAAGGGTTGCTTCGGTGCGGGGCCTACGAAGCGATCCCAATCAAGCTTGCTCTGGAGCACCGACCGCGGGGGAATGCCCACGTTCCAGTACCACTAGGCGCGCACCAAGTTGATTTCTCCCAGCGCCCCCTGGTCAATCAGGGCTTTGCATTCCTGCACAATGGGGGAACTGCGCCGCTGCATGCCCACCTGCACAACGCGGTCGGTCTTGCGCACCTCGGCCACCATATCGCTGCCTTGTTCGATGGACCAGGAGAGCGGCTTCTCACAATAGGCGTCCTTACCGGCGCGCACGGCGTCCACCAAGTGGTTGTGGTGCCAACTGGTTGCCACGGACAGTGCATTTCTGTCCGTGGGCTTTTCTCAGGCGCGACATCCCAAGGGCAATCTTGCGTATTCAATCTGAATGGGGCAGGCCGCCACCGTTACCTTGTCCAAAGTGAAATTGGACCACCGCCGGAAGGACCCACGGTCAGGACTGCCCTGACTGTGATGGCTACCCGCTGAACCGTTCCGGCCATCCACTTCATTTGCAAGGAGCAGAATCTACCTTGAGCGAATACTGTACCGCTTCGATTTGAGGCTTCTGATTAATTTCGCGACGCACATCGCGATGGAGCATTCTGGCTCCGCCGTGAACAAGAATGCCGCGCGGCTTCTTCCCGGTCTCGCGGCAGAGGTTCTTCATGTAGTTCCGAATCTGCCGCACGTGTTCGAGGGCGGGTGCGCCCTGCTTGCACTCAACAACTACCGGTCTCTCGTTCCGGTCAATCAACAGTACGTCGGAGCGCGACACGCTCAGTATTCGCGCGTGGTCACTATGCCCGGCTGCGGCACAGGATATCTTCCGTTGGCATCAGCGATTAGTGGAGCCGGGGAATCCATGGTGAACTTGTCGATGCCCGGCGCCATTTCGTGCTCGCAGTTCAGCATTTGGTCAAACGTGATTTCCTTACCGGTGTGGGCAGCCATGCGGCCCATGCTCGAGACCAGGCTGGCTTCCACCCCGCGCTTAACCTCGTTGTAAGGCTTGTCGTCGCGAATGGCATCTACCAGGTCGTTCCATTCGTTTTGATAGGGATCCTTCTCTTCCGGGTTCACCTGAGATTCCCAAAACATGTGGTCGGTTGTCATCTGACCCTTGTATAGGCTGGAGGGTTGTCCACAATCACCGTGCTTGGAAGCGATCCCCGATCCTTTGGTGCCGTGCAGGTAGCTCGCATAGATCTGCTCGCATCCCGCGATGGTCCGCCCGTCGAAATAAAACTTCGTGCCATCCGCATACGTGTATTCCACAGAATACGTATCGAAGTTCTGATCCACGTAGGCGACGCCTTCGGGACTCAGCTTGTAATGGCGGCCGCCCAGCGCCTGGGCCTTGACTGGCCACTCGTTTTTCATCCATCCGAGATGATCGACGATGTGGATATAAAAGTCGTTGAAGCAGCCGCCGCTGGCCCAGATGAAGCTGTGGAAGCGCTGCACCTGGTAGAGAAGGTCGCTGATGTCGGGCGGCTTGGGAAGCGAGGAGAAATATCCGCCGGGTCCATGCATCCGGTAACCCCGCTGGAGGATGATCTGGCCGATCTTCCCGTCATGGACGCGCTTGGCCAGTTCCTGGAGCGCCCGGCTGTGACGCGACATCAATCCCACCCCTACTTTGAGGTTCTTGGCCGAGGCGTCTTGCGCGAGGCTGAACATGCGTTTGCTGGTGGGGCCGTCGGCCGTGACCGGCTTCTCCATGAAGACATTGAGGCCCTTCTCGATGGCGTAGGTGAAATGCACCCAGCGAAACGCCGGGGGCGTGGCGAAAATGGCAATATCACCCGGCTTCAAACAATCCATCGCTTGCTTATAGGCGTCGAAGCCGAGGAACTGGCGATCCGGCGGCACGTCCACCTGGCCCGAGAACTTCTGCTGCAAATTGTTCAGGTCTTTCTGCAAGCGCTCCGGGAATATGTCGGCCATGGCGACCAGCTTGGTGGGGCCGCGCTTGACGGATAGCGCGTTCGCCGCAGCGCCACCGCCTCGTCCACCGCAGCCGATCAGGGCGACTTGGATCAGGTCGGTGCCGGCAGCGTGGACGGCGGGAATGGTCACGTTGGCCAAAGCTGAAACAGCCGCCAATTTGCCGGCGGTTTCAATGAATTTACGGCGGGTAGTCGAGGTTTGAATGGAAGAGTTCATGGCTGTGCAGGCCCTCCGAAACGTGTCGTTGCCTTTTCGCTCGCTGGGAGAAAAAATCCCTGGCGCGCGGTACACGATTCTAGCGTGAGTTCCCTCGTCGTCAAGAATAATCTTACCCGGCCGCGAAGCACCTAGCGTGGACCTGTTTTTCAATGGTCTGCGGCTTTTCAGCCTTTCGGACCGGTGTTCCGTGGGTGGCGCATACTTTGAAGTTTATGTATGCGCCCTCTTTTGCATCCTGCGGGAATTGGGCACCGGAGTTGAGGTTTTGCAAACGCCAATTGGGACGCATACATGGAAAGCGATGTATGGTGTGCCAGGAGAAGCCTGGCTGACATAGTAAGCTGAAAGGAGCTTACCTTGTAATTGCTCATTCAACAAGTAGCCGAGCCAGCGCGGAGCGGAGTGATCCGCCGAGCGAAGCCTGGCGGAGCGAATCCGTGAGCCGTAGCGCAAGCGAACCCGATTCGGCCTCGTTATGCAAACTGAGAGCGGCCAAGCTGCCATACGTGACGAAGCCTGACGCCGGTGGTGAAGCAAGAGGCGAGAGCAGCCATCGGGCTCCCCGGGGTGGTTGGGGACAGCACATGGAGACAGATAAGTCGAGGAACCTGGGAGACCTCGCGAAGTGGACTCGTTTTATTAGGGACCAACGTCCGAGGGGAATGCATAACCCTGGGGCGGCTTCGATGGGGAGTCGGACCGGCGCATAGTAGCGGGGAAGCGGGTAACGACCGTGGAGCGAAGGGGCCGGAGCAGAGACATGGGGAGTGAGAGGAGGGGAGAGCCGCTTGGATGAGAATCCCACTACGGGAAAGCCGCAAGGGGCGAGTCTGGACTTTCTGGGATTTACGTTTCGCTACGACCGGTCGCGCCCCGAGTGGGGTCGGCATCGTTACCTGAATGTGGTTCCGTCAAAGAAGGCCCTGGCGCGGGAACGGGCGAAGCTGCGCGAGATGACCAGCGCGCAGCAGAACGGCGTCCCGATCCCCCAGTTGATTGGGGAGTTGAATCGAAACCTGAGAGGCTGGGGCAACTACTTCCGTTACAGCTATCCGCGGCACGCTTTCAACCAGATCAACCGTTACGTGCAATGGCGCCGGTGGAAGCATCTGCGGCGCCGCAGCCAGCGTCCCTATCGGCCCCCGAAAGGCACGACGGTCTATGCTCAGATGAAACAACTGGGTCTGATCGCGTTGTGACCGGACGGGGCTTGACCTGTGCATGCTTGCGGCAAGAGTCTCTGCGAGAGCCGGATGCGGGAAACCCGCACGTCCGGTTCGACGAGGGGAGAGGAGTGCTCTTCGCTTCCTCTCCTACTCTACCGCCACCCGTCCAAATCTCAAATCACTCAATCGCCCAATCACCCGATGGCCCGATGACCTGATCTCCGGGGGCGGGCGCAGAATTTGAGGTTCGACATTCCCGAGACAGAAGACTTCATCCCGCGCCCGGGTTTGGGTTAATCTAATAGCTCATCACTTTGACAGGGGGTTGGTTATGACAACCGAATTGAAGGACAAAGTCGCCGTGGTCACCGGCGGGTCGCGGGGGATCGGCTTCAGCATCGCGCAGGCATTGCTGACGGAGGGCGCGAACGTCTTCATCTGCGGGCGCGATCCGAATTCATTGCTGGCGGCTTTGGAAAAGCTTCGCAGCGCAGCTCCGGCCAATGTGGATGGCTCGGCGGCAGACGTCCGCAGCTACGAAGACTGCCGCAAGTTGGTACGCGCGGCGGCGGAACGGTTCGGCGGCCTCGACATCCTGGTGAACAACGCCGGCGTGGGCGTCTTCAAACCCGTCGACCAGCTCAGCGTGGAAGAGTGGGACGCGACGATTCAGACCAACCTTTCCGGGGTCTTCTATTGCTGCCGCGAAGCCATTCCCCTCATGCGCAAGCGCGGCGGCGGGTACATCTTCAATATCTCGAGCCTCGCGGGCGTCAATCCCATGCCCAGTGGCTCCGCTTACAACGCTTCCAAGTTCGGCCTGAATGGTTTTAGCGAGGCCATGATGCAGGACGTCCGCTACGACGGCATTCGCGTCAGCTACCTGATGCCGGGCAGCGTGGATACGGATTTTGCTGCCGCGCCGGGCTCAAAGTCCCGCGAAAGCTGGAAACTGACCGGCGACGACGTCGCCAAAGCGGTGATCGATCTGTACAAATTTCCCCGCACGGCTTTGGCCAGCCGCATTGAGATGAGACCTTCACAACCGCCCCGGAAGAAATGACGAAAGGCCGAAATTCGAAAATCGAAGATCGGGGCGAGTTTCGAACTTCGAGTTTCGATTTTCGTCTCTTCGGTGTCAGTCAAGCGGCACTTCTTTCAGCACGTCGTCCCAGTGGCCGACGGTCAGCTCCCAGCGCCGCTTTTCCTGACGGGCGAGTTCCTCCTGGTCAGGGTAAAGCTCACGCTTGATCTGGGGATCGCGATGATGCGCTTCTTCCAGCGCCGCCCAATCGCGCCAAACCATCACGATTTTGTAATCCCACGCCGGCGTCTCCGCGTGGAAGCGCCGATCATAGAGTTTTTCGCTCTTGAGGATTCCCTCTTTGATGAGTTGTTGCAGAATCGGATTGTGATTTTTCTTGTAGAGCGCCAGCCATTCCGCGTCCCCGCCCGGCGCCAGCTTGTAGTAATACTCGATCACTACCGGCGTGCCGCCTTGCTTGGTTCCTTTAGGTTGCATCGGATCTCCTTTTTCTTAACGGTGTAGTTCCACCACATCCTTATCTTCGAGCACATGATCGCGGTTCACCATTTGGCCTTCGAATCGTCCCTCTCTCCACAGGCGAGCATACTTGAGTTGGGCCAGAAAATCCTGGTGGACGTGGCCGGCGAGGTCGATCAGGCGCGAGCCTCGCTTGAGGACATACGGCGCGGTGCGCTCCAATTTCTTTCCCGGCGCCTTAGTGTAAACGCGAATGACTTCCAACAACTCGAACACTGCATGACGAAATGATTCTAGGCCCTCGCCGGTTTCCGCGGACACTCGGGTCAAGGCGAACCGCTCGCCGTACAAGTCACCCAGAATCTCCAAATCCTCCGGGGCGCCGCTCGCGTCAATCTTGTTGGCCACCAGCAGAGTGCGCTTGCGAAGCCAGCCGGGCGTATTCGGTAATTCGGCCTGGTCGAGTTGCACCTTGGCGTTCGCGACCTGGCCGAGCGTAGTCTCGAGATCCTCCAGCAGGTCGGGGTCGCTCAGGTCGACCACCAGCAAGGCGGCGTCGGCGTTGCGGATGATCTGGTAGAGCCACGACTCGGGGAAGTCCGGATGCACCGGAGGCAAATCCACCAGTTGGACTTGCACGTCTTCAAACGGCATCATTCCCGGCAGCGGCACGCGCGTCGTGAAGGGGTAGTCGGCGACCTCCGGCATCGCATGGGTAAGACGCCGCACCAGCAGCGACTTGCCGCTGTTGGGCGGCCCCACCAGCGCCACTTGCCCGGCCCCTTCCTTCTCGACACGATGAATGGTGCCGATGCGGCTGGTGGGCCGGCGGGCCTGCTCGGCGCGCAGCTTGGAGAGCCGTCGCTTCAGGTCCGCTTGCATCTTCTCCGTGCCCTTGTGCCGCGGAATCGTGGCCATCATTTCTTCAAGGGCCGCGATTTTCTCCTCCGTCGTCTTAGCGCTCTTGAAGCGTCTCTCCGCTTCCAGGTAATCAGGAGTGAGGTTCGCAGGCATGGCAATCCACCGCGCGGGCGATGCTTATTATGCGCCGAACTGCGGCTTGGAACCAAGCGGGGGATTTCTGCGTCACGTTTCTGTAATTCGCCCATGCTATGATGCGCGTCGACAACGAATTCGATTCGGGAGGGGCGAGCCATGCGGCCGCGATATGTCCTGTCGGTTCTTATCGCGCTTTTGACTTTCATTGGCCAGGTAGAATTGCCGCAGGCGCGCGAGTCGCAGCAGATTTCCGGCTCCTTGTTGTCGGCGCCGGCGGGAGACCGGCCGACCAAAATCGATCCCCATGGGGAGAGCATCCTGCCCAACGGGCGGTTGATTACGCCACTCGGGAGGCAGGTCAAAGTTGCGCCGCATCCTTACGGCTTGGCAATCAGCCCGGACGGTAAGACGCTGGTCACCGTCAACAGTGGCACAAAGCCATTTTCAGTTTCGATCCTCACGGGGCTCGACGACCCGCAGCCCCAGGTGCCGCAAATTCCCCCCGGCTTCGATTCCGCCGATGCCGATCCTGAAAGCGTCTTTTTAGGCGCCGCCATTGCCTCGGACAATCGCACGCTCTACATCTCCGAAGGCGACAACGGGCGAATCGGAGTCTTCGACCTGGTGACGCACCAGCGGCTCTACGCACTCAGCCTCGACGGGACATACCTCGGCGCGACTTACAAGAACAGCCTGACCGGCGCTATCCTGCTCACGCCGGACGGCCGCCACTTGCTGGCACTCGACCTCGCGCATTTTCGCCTGGTTATCGCGGATACGCAGTCGAAGCAAATCCTCTCCAGCATTCCGGTGGGGCGTATGCCGTTTGGGCTGGCGCTTTCCCCGGATGGAAAGTGCGCCTATGTTTCCAATGTGGGGATGTTCCAGTACTCGCTGGTGCCCGGGTACGATCCGAAAAATCCCGGGATGACGGGCCTGGAGTTTCCGGCTTTCGGTTTCCCCTCGCCCGAGGCAGAGAAGGGCGCGGTGGTGGAGGGCAAGCAGATTCCCGGGTTGGGCGATCCCAATGTGCCCGATTCGAATTCCATTTTCGTGATCGACATTCGCGACCCGGCGCAGCCAAACGTGCTGGCCAAAGTTCGCACCGGGATTCCCGTGGGCGAGCGGTCCGTCGGCGGATCGAGTCCCGGCGACGTGGTGGTGGGGAAGAAGAACGTGTTCGTGTCCAATGCCGCCCAGGACAGCATCACTATCCTCGACGCACGCACGAACCAGATGAAGAGAACGGTCGTGCTCGAACCTGAAGTATCCGTCAAAGGCCTGCGGGGAGTACTGCCCTTCGGCATGGCCCTCAGCCCGGATGAAAAGCGGCTCTACGTTGCGTGCTCCGGCATTAACGCCGTTGCCGTCTTGGACACACGTAAGGGAATTGTCCTGGAATATATTCCCACGGCGTGGTTCCCCGCCCGCGTGGCCGTCAGTGCCGACAACCGAACGCTCTACGTTGTCAACGCAAAGGGATTCGGTGCCGGGCCCAACGCCGGACCGAATTTCCAGGAGGGCTCGGAGGGGTCTTACATCGGGGACATCACCAAGGGGGTTATTTCGATTGTCCCACTGCCACCGGTGCCCTTCACCTCGTGGGTGCAGGCACCTAAACAGCCAGGGGTGTGGACTGAACAAGTTCCAATCCAGTCTGATTCCCCACCTAACACCGATCGGGTCATGGTGAATAACGGGTTTCTTCGTTATCCGGATTATCTTCCGTCCCCTCGAAACCGCCCGCAAACCGATGCTTGGTCGCGGCGAAACGCCCTCCCGGCAATCAAGCATGTCGTCTTCATCGTGAAGGAGAACCGCACCTTCGATGAAGTCTTCGGTGACTTGCATCCCAGCGACGCATCATTCGATGGCCTTCTCTCGCTGGCCCGCTGGGGCGCGACCGCGCAAGTGAAAGACAAGGATGAGCCCACGGTCGAAGATGCCCACGTCACGCCCAATCATCATGCCCTAGCGCGCCGCTTCGCGATCAGTGACAACTACTACGTGGACTCCGACGTCTCCGTCGATGGTCATCACTGGCTGGTGGGGAACTATCCCAACGAAATCCTGGAAACCGCATGGCCAGCGGCTTACGGCAGCCAACTCCATTTCCGGGTTGACCCTGACGCGCCCGGGCGCCTCGGCATCGGGTCCACCCATCCCTTCCCCGAGACCTACCTCGAAGCCGGCTCCTTGTGGGAACACCTGTCGCGCGGCCACATCAGCTTCCGCAACTACGGTGAGGGCCTTGAAGTCGCGGGAGAAGATGAAGGAATCGGTGACCAGCCCACAGGAGTTCGCGAGGGAACTAACATGCCGATGGCGGAAGCGTTGTTTGAAAACACTTCGCGCGATTACGCCACCTTCAACACCAACATCTCTGACCAGTACCGGTTCGGCCAGTTTGAGCGCGAGTTCCAGATTCGTTATGCCAGTGGCAAGGAACCGCTGCCGCAATTTATTTATATCTGGCTGCCCAACGATCACACTGCTGACCCACGGCCCGCAGATGGATACCCGTACCGCGCCTCCTACGTTGCCGACAACGATTTGGCTTTGGGCAAACTGGTGCAACTGTTTTCGCACAGCCCCTTCTGGAAAGACATGGCGATTTTTGTAACGGAGGATGACGCTCAGGGCGGGCGCGACCATGTGGACGCGCATCGCAGCGTGTTGATGGTGATCAGCTCCTATGCGGCGCCCGGTCGAGTCTCGCACGTGCACACGAGCATGGCCAGCATCTTGAAGACTTTCGATTTGCTCTTCGGCCTGTACTACCTCAATCAGTACGACGCAGCCGCCACCGACCTTGCTGATTTCTTTACCGCTCAGTTGGACTTTACGCCTTACGACGCGCTGCCCAGCGACCTGCGCATTTTCGATCCGGCCAAGGTGCGCGAGCCGGGATTGGACTTGAAGGCTCATCCCGGCACGCCCCTCGACGATCCCGCCACGATTCGCCGCGAAATGCGGGAGCACGACCACGATTGAACTGGCCCACGCCGCACTCGTGCGCCTGAGAGCGCACTTGGTCGGAGAGGCGAAAGTCCTCTTCGAGTCAACGTAACTTGGTAACCGAAGGTAACTGCGTCGTCGCGAGACGGGGTGGAGAGCAACCGGAGGTGAACGGCCAGTCACTACGAGCAGAAACGCGATTCGGCGGGGGTGGATTCCCAAGCTGGGCAGCAAAGAAAAGCGCCCACGGGGAATTCCCACGGTACGTGACCGGGTGGTGCAAACCGCGCTCCGCGCAGTGCGGGAACCGATTTTCGAGCGGGACTGCGTGGCGCACAGCTACGGGTTCCGACCGCATCGGGGCGGCAAGGATGCGTTGCGCCGGGTCGTTGACCTGCTGAAGGCAGGATACAGTTGGGGGGTCGATGCCGACCTGAAAAGCTATTTCGACACGATTCCGCACGCGGCGCTTCTCGACCGAGTGCGGGAGGCGGACGACTTCGTGATTTTGTGCCGGAACCAGGCGGAAGCCCGCCAAGCGTTGGCACGGGGGCAGAGTTGGACCGCCCCGGCGGGACTGAAGCTGCCTCCGGCGAAGACGCGGATCGTGGACGCCACGCAACCCGGGGGCTGCGATTTTCTGGGCTATCCCTTCGAAAGGGGCACGCGATGGCCCCGACGAAAGAGCCTGGAGAAGCGGAAGGACAGGCTGCGGGCCAAGCCCCGGCGTACCAACGGGCAAAGTCTCGCAGTCATCATCACGAACTTGAACCGGACGCTGCGAGGCTGGTTTGCGTATTTCCAGCACAGCCACCCGCCGACGTTGGTGTCGCTCGATCAGTGGCTGCGAACGCGGCTGCGCAGCATCCTGCGCCAACGTCGGCGCCAACGGGGTCGCGCTCGGGGCGCCGACCATCAGCGCTGGTCGAATGCCTTCTTCGCGGCGTGCGGGTTGTTCTCCTTGGTTACAGCCCATACGACGGCCTGTCAATCCTCGGGGAGGTAAAACCACCAACGGGAGAGCCGGATGCGGGAGATCCGCCTGTCCGGTTCGGAGGGAGGGGGAACAGAATCCAATCCGTTCTCCCTACCCCTATCAAAGCTTCGCATCCGCACAAGCTAACGTGGCACTCGGCGCTTGCTGCTCCAATACATCAGCTACAATCCGCTAGCGAGGGCGCCCGAATGCTCTTGTTGGCGAGTCCACGACATGACGTTGGCGGGAGGGCGTTGGTGGCGGAGTTCGTTGGCCATAAATCTCATGTAGGGGTCGACGTGTTGGAAGAAGAGTTTGTAGCCCGCGCACAGGTAATTCAATCCCGGCTCGCCGTCGGGGGTCGAGATGAAGCGATGCTTGGGGCACTCGCCGTTGCAGGCAAAGCGCACGTCGCATTCACGGCAGTAGCGCGGCAGTGAGTCGCGTTTGTCGAGGCCAAAGCGCCGTTGCTCGGCGGAATTCGCCAGCGCTGGGAGTGGTTGCTCCAGGATGTTGCCTAACTTGTTCTCAGGGTAAACGTAGTGGTCGCAGGAGTAAAGGTCGCCATTGTGCTCAAGCGCCATGGCGGCGCCGCAGGTTGGCCGGAAAACGCACAAGCTCGGCTCCAATCCCAGCCAGCTCTCCAACGTGACGTCAAACAATTGGACAAAATAATTTCCCACGTCCTTCCGCACCCATTCGTCGAAAATCGTGCACAGGAAGACGCCGTACTGCCGCGACTCCACCGACCACTCGGCGACGTCGGCGGAGTGCGGGTGGCGCGGAGAAATCAGGACTAGGCCATCGGGGTTCGCCGCCCTGGCCACCCGCTCCACAATGGGAATGAACTGCGTGAATTGGCACCCGATGCCTTTCAGGAATCGATACACGCGCAAGGGGTGCTGGGAATTCCGGCGGTTCACCACCGTGAGGGCGTTGAATTCGACCTGATGCTTTTTCAGGAAGCGCAGGCCGCGCATGACGCGGTCGAACGTGGGTGCGCCGCCTTTATCCACGCGATAGAAGTCATGGAGATCGGCAGGACCGTCAATCGAAAGCCCGATCAGGAAATGGTTCTCGGCCAGAAACTCGCCCCAGCGATCGTCGAGCAGGACGCCGTTGGTTTGAAGAGCGTTCTCAATCTCTTTTCCGTGGGCATACTTGTTCTGAATGGCGATGACCTTGCGAAAGAAGTCCACGCCCAGCAAGGTGGGCTCGCCGCCCTGCCAGGCAAAGGAAACTGCCGGCGTATCCTGCGCGCTAATGAACTGCGAGATGTACGACTCTAGAACCGCGTCGGGCATGGCCCAATCGTGCTTCTTGCCGTAGAGGTTTTCTTTTTCGAGATAAAAGCAATAGCGGCAGTTCAGGTTGCAAATCGGGCCCACGGGCTTGGCCATGACGTGAAAGGCCGTGAGGGCTTGGGCCGAGTTCTTGTTGCGCTTCTTCATCGGTCAGAGAATTAAGCTCGTTGCAGCCGCGGCGCAGTGGCCGGATCCGGCCCGTGCTCCCGCCCGCTGGAGCCGTCCCTGCGGCGGCGGGGGAATCCGCCTTCTGGTGGCGTGAAACAGGATTCCGAGTAGCGGGATTCTCCCGCAGCGCTCCCCGAGGTCTGTAGAGCAGTTTGTGAATGCGCCCGAGCCCGAATCACCCTTTGAATTATGGGGTCAGACTGGGGTCTCCTTCAAGTCCCAAAAGTTTAAACTCCCCGGTACGATGCTTCGCGGGTCAGCGGTACGTGGAGGTCAGGGCTGGCCAAATGAGCGAAACATTTGAGCTCTCAACCCAGCCCGGTCGTAGGACACTGCCCATCGGACCAGCCGTAACTTGGGTAAGCCCGCTCACAAGAGGCGTGGTAGGGATTCCAAAGCGCAAGGACTCGGGAACTAAATTCGGAGCTAGAAAGGCGGGGCGCATGTGCTAATCTATAAGCACCCATCTGGTTGGAACCATGGGCCTGTAGCTCAGACGGATAGAGCAACGGTTTCCTAAACCGTAGGTCGGGGGTTCGAATCCCCCCAGGCCCTCCATTATTCTCCATTTGATTTCGAATGGATAAACCCACCTCTGCCTCCACTCGGAAAACCCCAAACGGCCCGACGGCATGCCGCCCACAGGGCATCCGGGTTGACTGTGGACGTTTCCCGGGAGAACTCCAGCGCCGTAGTGTCTCAAGAAGCATTTCCGTCACGTCATCAATCCCCAAAGAGGTCGGTTGATTATCCGTCCTCCTAGATGTAACCTTATGCCATGCCTGATGACACACGATCAGTTAAGCGCCGGTCGGAGCGTAAGCAGGTCCAAATGGCTGTGACGCTTGTGATAGAGGGCGACGAGGCTGAATACCTCGCGACTACCGTTGACCTCTCTCCTCATGGCTTGCGACTGCAATCCGACGCCACTCTTGCCCCGGGCCAGCCCGTGGGCCTCCTTCTTGCTACCGATCCTGACTGCTTCGTTAAAGCGCGCATAGTCTGGGTAGGCAAGGCCGACTCGGCCAATGCTGGTCAGGGAGGATTCGAATTCTTGAACCCCCTTCCAGGGCCAGTGTGCTGAATATCTCCTCTCCAGTCAGTGGGCATTTTCCAGCGCAATCGCCCGGGGAAACAACATATTGTTTTCAAGGTGAATATGCTGGTGTAGATCCGCCTCAAATTCCGTCGAGGTTTTGTAGAGGGTTTGATAGCTAACGCAAGCGTCGGGTGGAGCGAGGTAGCCGTTACTGGATGCGCGAAGGGCACGCAGTGCTTCGCCGGTGGAATCATGCTCATGCTCCATCATCCCCACGGGATTTCGCACGGTGCCGAAGGGCGGTGGCAGGAGGGGCTCCTTCTGGATCACTGACTCCTCCATCCTCTCCATATACGGGAACAGGCCCATCTCCTCTTTCATCATGTGTGTGGTCAGTTCCTGAGCCAAGCCCTGGAAGGTGGCGCGAAGCTGGAAAAGTTCGGGATGGCGCTCTCCGTGGACCGAGCAAACCTTGTCGAAGAGAGGGCCGATACGAGGAATCTCTTCGCGGGTGTACTTGTGGTGGGTGTTCTTAGGGCCACTCCCCGAACTGAGATTTGCATACCGGCGCGGCGCGGTATATGTTATCAGCCGGCCGGGAAGCAAAAAGGTGAATCCCCGGCTAACCCCGCTATGGCGAAAGACGACCTTACTGCTTCATCGACCCATGAACCCGAGATTCCGTTTGGCTTGGGAGGGACGTGGCCTCTCCAGCTCAGGAATTTCATTGTCCGATATCTGGAAGTTCTGTTCATCTTGATTGTTGCCATTATCGTGGTGGCAGTTTTCTATTTCCTGCCGTACAAAATCGCCTTTCTGAACTTTTTCTATCTCCCGGTATTGTCGGCGGCCTATTTCCTGGGGAGGCGCAAAGCGGTGTTGTGCGCGGTGCTCTGCCTTCTCTCCGGCGTGTTGTTCGCTTATTACCAACCTGGTTGGTTTACGGTCGGCGGCACGCGCCTGGACGCTTTCCTGGTGCTGGGCGCATGGGGTGGTTTCTTGATTCTCGCCAGCGCTTCGATTGGCACTCTCCAGGAGAAATTGGAGAAAGGTTTTGAGGAAACCCGGCAGCTTTACGAGGAGTTAAAGCGCAGTCGTGGGGCGGAAGAAATGAAGGAGAAAGTGGAGAAAACTCTTTACGCCACCATGGACCCGGTCGTCGCCAAGCTGGCGACGGAAGGAAAGCTGCGCTTCGAAAAACGCGAAATCAGCATTATGTTCACCGACCTCACCAACTTCACCACCTTTTCCGATAAGAACCGGCCGGACGTGGTGCTGGAGGAGTTAAACCACTTCTTGGGCTACATGGAGCCCATTGTGGATTTATTCCGCGGGCACATCGACAAGTATATGGGTGACGGCGTGATGGTGGAGTTCGGCGCGCCCGTGGAATACGACCAGCATGCCCTCCTGGCGGTTTTGGCAGGTTTGAGAATGCAGCAAAAGGTCCAAACGCTTGACCTGCCTTGGCGCATGCGCGTGGGGATTGCCTCGGGGAGCACCATCATTGGCATGTTGGGAGTGCGGCGTCAGGCCTATAGCGCTCTGGGGGATCGCGTCAACGTCGCCAAGCGGCTTGAGGAAATCTGTGGGGCGGGAAAGATTTACATCGATGAGCCAACCTTTAACGCCATCGAGCCTTTCGTGACGGCCACCCAGGTTCGCAACCTGGGCCGGAAGTCAGAGCAGGAGCATTTGGAGCACTTGAGCTTGCTGGAGGAAAAACTCCGCCGTGAAGGCGAGACCGCCCCCTTGCTCTACGAGCTGGGCCAAATCAGTTTTAAACTTCGAGATGCTGCCGCCGCCATCGAATACTTTGGGCGCGCGCTGACGCTTGAGCCGGACTCGACGGTAATTAAGCTCGCGTATGCCGACGCCAATATCAAGCGGGATGATTACGAAAAGATTCAGCTCAAGGGTAAATTGCAGAGGATCATCGTTTACGAAGTCAGAGGGATCAAGGACCGGTGGAAGGATCCCAAGGTGATACCGCCGGCCGTTGCCGCGAAATACACCCCCGCGGAATCCTTCCTCGAAGTTCCGGAGGACACGGTGCTGGCGGTCGAGGCGCTCGATGGCGCCGTGGGCCATTGCCGCGTTGTGGCCCTGCTTTCTTACGCCATTGCTGATCGGCTGGGATTGAGCCCGGCGATGAAGGAGACCATTCTGCGGGCGGGATATCTCCAGAGTCTCGGCAAGGAGGCGGTGCCGCATCATATCTTGAACGTTCCGAGGAGTTTGACCGACCAGGAGGCCAATCTCATTGAGAAGTACGTGCACGGAAGTGTGGCCGCTTGCCGCCGAATGGGTTATGTCGATCCTCAGCTTCTCGATATCGTGCTCCATCATCATGAGGCGTGGAACGGGAGGGGTTACCCCGATCGGTTAAAGGGAGAGGCGATTCCGTTGGGCGCCCGCATTACCGCTGTGGCCGAGGCCTATAGTGCGCTCACATCCTGGCGGCCCTACCATGAGGTGTGGGATTCGCGCGTAGCGCTGAGTGAAATTCGCAGCGCCGTGGAAAGAGGGAAATTCGACCCCAAATTGGTGGAAGCTCTCCATGAGGTTTTTCGGTTAACCTCGTAGACCCAATGCTCTTCACTTTTGCGGAATTCAGGGCGCTACCCGGCGGAAGCGCGTTTGGCGCCGGAGACCTGTGCTTCCAACTCCGCGATGTCAAGCACGATGACCTTGCGGCGTTCCAGGCGGATGATGCCCCGGTCCACAAAGCGCCGCAAATTGCGCGAAACCAAGTCACGCACGGTGCCGATTTCCGCGCCGATTTCCTGGTTGGTCTCTTCCAAAGGAAACTCGATCCCGCGCCGAGTGCGGACGCCCAGCTTCAGCGCCCGGTCACGCAGGAACCGCGCCAGGCGGTGGCTGACTTCTTTGAGCGAAAGCTCCTCCACCAGGCTGGTGAGGTAGCGGAAGCGCCATGCCAATGAGCGAATGACGGCGAAGGCCACCTCGGAATTCCGTTGGCACAACTCCAGAAATTCGCGCTTGGGAAGAAAGAGCAGAGTGGAATCCTCTGCGGCCAGGGCGGAAGCCGGAAAGGTTCCGCCATCGAAAACGGAAACTTCGCCTACCGTCGAGCCCGCGCGCTCGATCACCAGAACCTGCTCGCGGCCGTTTTCCGCCATCTTGAAAAGTTTGATGGTCCCCGACTGCACCACAAACAGGCCCTCGCACGGATCGCCCTCGCCCACCAGGATTTCGTCCTTCAAGATCCGCCGGACCACACAATGGCTGGCGAGGATCTTCAACTCCTCCAGCGGCAACACGGCGAAGAACGAGACCCGGCGCAGAGTCTCTACCGGATCCAGAGCGGGAATCACCATCGTCCTTAGCTCGGCGGGCATGGCGCGCGACTCGACCTCAATCGTGGGAATAATAAGAAGAAGCCCGAAGAAATCAGCTTATCAAAACCTCCCCGGAAAGGCACGACTTAAGTCATCGCGCCGCGCCGCGCGGCCACGTAAGCTCATTACTGCGAGGGCCGGCCCCGATCGGCGAAATAGACGGGCCCTCCGGAGGAAGCTTCATGGCGTATATCATCGCTGAGCCTTGTATCAACACCAAAGACACCGCCTGCGTGGACGTTTGCCCGGTTGACTGCATCCACCCGCGCAAAGACGAAGGGAACTTCGCCGACATGGCGCAACTCTACATCGACCCGGTGGAGTGCATTGACTGCGGCGCGTGCGTCCCGGTCTGCCCCGTCTCCGCCATCTTCCCCCTGGATGACCTGCCGGAAAAGTGGAAGAGTTTCACCGAGGTCAACTCGGCGTATTATCAGAAATAAAGAGTGACTCCTGGGGACAAGAGGCGCCTGGCGGGAAGCTTGCGCGGCGCCCTGCGCCGGGATTATCTCGCGGCGTAAGTGCCCAACTCGGGTGCGCTCCACGTTTCTATAACTTCCTGCCCACGAAAAGAAAATGATCGGACTGGCCGATGCCCTCCGGAGTCTGGCCGGTCTCTTCCACAAGGTCCAACCACAGTTCCGCCTCCGCCGCCGGAAGGTCGCTGAAGAGCTTCTGGCACGGCGTGGTGAAGGACTCAACGCCCAACAACGCCACCGCTTCGAATCGACCCTCGAACAACGCCAAGAAATCCGCGGCGGTGGTCAAGTGCGCGTAGCCAATAGGCGGCGCGTGCTCAGGGTCCAAATTTCCATCTCGCAGGTACTGCTGGTGGAAAGCCACGCGCTCGGAGACAGGTGCGAACTTCAGGCGCAGCAGATCGCGTAGATACGATAGGCGATTGATGCCCGCGGCGAAAAGCGTGCCGCCGCGTTTCAGAATTCGGGCTGACTCCCGCACGCTGCTCTGGCGTTCGGTGAGCGATTGCAAGTGATAGAGCGGTCCCATCAAGAGCGCCAGGTCAACGCTCTCGGAGGGCAAACCTTCCAGCCTCGCGCCGGAAAGGTGATGGCGGCCCGCAACGCGCTCTTCCAGGCCGGCTTGGCGCAGTTTTTCTTCGGCCGCGTCCAGCAGGCGCGCGGAGACGTCCACAAGGTGCAGACGGCAACCCATGCGCGCCAGAAATTCCGTGTAGTGGCCGCCCCCTACGCCGATCTCCGCTGCGACGTCCCCTGCCTTCGCCACGCGCCCGAGCCATCGGCGCGTCACCGCCAGTTCCACGGGACAATCTTGCGGCAACCGCCCCCGTTCTGCTTCGAATGCGGTCTCGTTGTAATGCCTTGCGACGTTGGATTCTTCTTCGCTGAATTGGGCCATGGTAGCGAGAGTGTACGCCGGGTTCGCCACGAGTTATAGCTCATCCCTCGAGGCGCGCGCTGATATATCCTTGCAGATCTCTTTCGTCGCTGTCGTCGAGTTTCAGAAACTTAATTCCAATTCCGTTCGGAGGGACCTCGCGGGCCACCAGGGCGCGCATTTTGGTGATATGGGAGATGTTCGGGAGATGAAAGGCCACTTCCAACTCTTGCCCGATGGCCAGTCCACCGGGAGGAGTCAACTTCATTCCGCCCTCACTGATGTTCAAGCAGGAGGAGCGAAAATGCTTCAGAGGCTCGGTCCCCCAAGTGCAATCAACCTCCGTGCGGTAGGGGAGTCGCGCGTAGCGCTGCCGCTCTCTCAGCATGAGTCCGCGGGTTGCTCCCAGCAAGTTGTAAACCCGTTCTCGGGTGAAGGGTTTGCCGAGAAAAAAGTTGGCGCCCGCTTCAAAACTCTTGCGCATGGTTTCGGCGTCGTCCAACCCGGTGAGCATCACAATCGGGACGCGGCGGTTCAGCTTCGAATGGCGCGCCCGCTGAGTCAGGATGAAGCCATCCACATGGGGCATGAACACATCCACGAACAGTCCATCAATTTTCTCTGTCTCCAACCGCGCTAACGCCTCGCGGCTATCCCCGACATCAATAACTTCGCACCCCAAGGATTGCAGTTGGGCCTTCAGCATGGTCAAGACGGCAGGCTCATCATCCACAGCCATAATTCGGACTTTCACGTTTATCCTCCCCTTGCCGCCAGTGCTTCACTGCGGGCCGTGGTTTTAGCAGGCTGCTGACGAGCGCCTGCTGAGTAACGTCTCGGCTATTATATATCGCCTCGACCCTCAGGTTACAACTCCGGCAGGGAAGAGTGCTGTCCTAATTTGAACGTAGCGCCGCCATCTTGGCGGCTCAATGCCGGCTGGAAGCCGGCGCTACATCTGAAATTAGGACAGCACTCATGGAAGCGCAAACTCGCCGTCCGCTTTTCCGGTTTGAGGAGGATCGAATCCGGAGCACCCATTACGCGGAGGCCAAAACCTTCGCCGTTTCTCGCGCCACCATCAGTTCCTCGTTGGTGTAAACCACCACGACTGCCACGCGCGAAGAAGGCAGCGAGATGACGCGGTCGCCATGAGCGGGGGCGCGGTTGGCTTCCTGGTTCAAGTGAATCCCCAAATACTCCAGCCCACTGCCTACCTGCTGGCGGACATGCCAGGAGTTCTCACCAATGCCTCCCGCGAAGGCCAGTGCGTCGAGTCCACCCAGGGCCGCAGCGTAAGCCCCGATGTACTTCTTGACTTCATAGATGAACACCTCGAGGGCCAATGCGGCGCGCGCGTTCCCTTCCTCAGCGGCTTTTTCCAAATCACGAACGTCGTTGCTGATCCCGGAGATGCCCAGCAGTCCGCTCTTCTTGCACAGCAGTTGCCTGACTTCCGCCGTGGTGAGGTTTTTCTTCTCCATAACGTGCAAGACCACAAACGGGTCCAGGTCGCCGGAACGCGAGGATTGCTCCAGCCCCGATTGCAGCGAGAAACCCAGGCTCGTATCCATCGACTTGCCGCTGTTAATGGCCGTGACCGAGGAGCTTCCGCCTAAGTGGCAGGAGACGAGCCGCAGCCCCTTCCCCGGACGGCAGAGCAGCTCGGGAACGCGCTGGGAAATATACCGGTGCGACGAACCGTGAAACCCGTAGCGGCGCACGCCGTATTTCTCGCGCCACTCATAGGGGACGCCGTAAATGCTGGCGTGCTCGGGAATCGTGGCATGAAAACCCGTTTCAAATACCGCCACCATGGGGACACCCGGCAGGATTTCCCGGAAAATCTGCATGGCTTGGATATAGACCGGATTGTGGACGGGCGCCACGGGAACAAAATCCTGCATGGCGGCCAGCAGATCGTCATCAACAACAAAACTTCCGCAGTAGCGGGGGCCTCCATGCACGGCTTTGAAGCCGACGGCAGCGATTCCGCCGCCCGCATCAGCCCCGGTCCCGAGGCCGGCGAGGCGGTCAATCAGAATCTTGATGGCGCCGCGATGATCGGGCACCTGCGCCGCGCTTCGCCACTCCTGCCCGCTCCCTGTCTCCCAACAGATGATTTGCGACTCAGCGCCGCCGATGCGGTCGATCTTGCCCCGCGCCAGCACGGTTTCGTTTTCGGTCTCAAGCAGTTGGTACTTCAGCGAGGTCGAGCCGAGGTTGGGAACCAGAACTCTCACGGCAATCCTCCTCGTGGCAGGGGCTTCCAGACCGTCGTGGGCATCCGCAACCGCTGAATTAATTGCGCAAGGGAGTCATACCGCTTCAGGTGGAGCCCCACGGCGCCGCCACCCGGATGAATCTCCACGAATTCCGGGTCAGGCGACAAACCAAAGCGGCGATAGAACGCCGTGCGGATGAACTGTTTTACGTCACTCAAAGGGGTCTGGTGGGTGTCCACATGCACCTGGAAATAATCTCCCTGGCCCGCCGCATTCACTCGCACGGCCACGGCCTGCCTCCCAAACGCCCTTTTGAGCATGACCTCGGCAAGGTCAATCAGGGCCAGCCCGCGGAAAAAATTTGATCCCTCCAGCCGGTGGAATTCCTTTTCAGGCGAAAGCGCATCGTCGTCGAGCCCCTGGTTGAAATCAAAGGGCGTCGCGCCGTGTCGATCGAGCCAGAGGTTCAACCGTTCTGGCCCCGTGGCTCCCCGTTCCCACTCCAGTTCCCCTTCCATGGCCTCGCGGGAAGGTAGACCGTCCGGGTCGATCTCCACCGAACGGTCACCACGCTGCGACAGCGTGACATATTCGATCCACTCCCCGGGATGGTGGACGAGGTAGAAGTTCTTGGCCACTTCGCCAAACAGGTAGGCGACCATCGCGCGCAGGGGAACCCCGCATTCCTCGATCACGGACCCCGCCGGCGTAGCGCGCCGCAGCAAGGGATCTCGCCAGCCCGCCAACACTGACGCCACCATGGCATCGGTTTTCTGGGTTGCCGCACTCCTGTCGAGGTCATTCACTTCCATCAATTGTCCAATATACCCATCGCGATTTGCCTCCAGGCGCCACCGCAGGTCTTCCTGCTTGGCCAGAAGCGGAAGCTGCCGCAGGACCGAACAAATCCAGGCGCGGCTGTCGCGGCTCAGCAGGCCATCGTCCACCAAGTCATCTTCGATCTGCTGGAAGAAATCGGTATCGATTGGAAGCTGCGTCAGAAGCGCGGCCATTTCCGCCGCCTTCCCGGTGAGCTTGCGCATCTCTCCGGTGGTCAGCGGGCCGGAAGCGCTGCCCTCACCATAGGCGCCCCACGACCAGCGCCAGGCGCTGCGGTCGCGCTCCGCGGTATACGGAAAAATAATCTGGAACCGATCGGCCGGAACCAGATAAGTCCCCATGATCCGGTAGTTGTCCTGCGGGTTGGAGGATATCAGCGTTCCCTGTCCCGGCCGACCCTTCTGTTCCGTCGCCTGATCGAGCGATCCAGCCCGCACGCCGGTGCCATACTCCGCCTGGCTCGCCAAGTGCACAAGAACATCCGGGGGTATACCCATTTTCCACAGCGCATTAATCGCGTTCTTGGTGGCTAGGGTCAGCGCGGAAGAACTGGAGAAGCCACCCTGCGCGATATCCCCGGTAGAAACCAGTCGTAGTCCCCGGAAGTTGTCCCGCCCCAGATGTTCCCGGATTTTTGCGCCCAAGGTCCCGCTGCGCAAGGTGCGCATGGACGCGATGGCATTGCCGACCAGCGCGAAGGGACGCCGCATGTTACTGCCCACCCACAAGGAGGGTGGCGGCAGCGGCTGGCCCTTCTTCCGCCGCGCCTCCAGTTCATCCTCATTGAAGTACCCCAGGGAGAGCAGAAGGCTCTCGCTCATTCGCGTGCCGAACAGCTCGTACGCATGCAAGTCTGCGACGTCCTCGCTGGGGTACATCACCTCATTGTCGGAAGGGACAAAGTTGATGCTTTCGCGGTACTTGGGGTTTATCGGAAACAAGTGGATGCGCCCGTCGTCAGCGCTCTGGAGGAGCACCACAATCTGTTCCCCCCCCTGCGCGTCGGCGGCCCCGATGGGCATTTGCCACGCTGGACCGAAAAACCGGACCATGTCGGGGTGCATGAAGGCAATGCGTAATCGCCCCCCCGAAATGCCAATGCCGATGGGCCGGTCGGGGTGGAACCCAAGCTTCTCCTTTGCCACCGCCGACATCAAATCATCCAACTGGCGCGCGATGGACGCCACCTGCCCGGCCGGACGGTCAGCGATAATCGCTTGTGCCGTTTCTTCCACCTCCAAATCTTCCGGAAACAGCAGGCCGCGCGCCGATGCCAGCAGGCCCTCCAAGAGGGCAAGATCCATCGGGCGGGTCACGTCGGAGCAGAGCAAGTCATACTCCGGGTCTGTCACCGTCGTGGTGACCGTGCGCACATCTCCCCGCTCGCGGCTAATGGCTTCGATGACGTCCGTTAGGTAGTACTGGCCCTGAGCGTTGTTATTGGTCAGCCCCAGCGCCTGCCGGTGCAAGGTGGCCGCCCGGATGGCATAGAGCGGACAGTTTCCTTCCGTCACCTCCAGCAGCGCCTGGCGCGCGGGCCCGTCCGCTTCCCGGGCTATGTCCCCTTCCTCAATGATGCGCAGCACGCGGCCGCCCTCGCCGCGCAGGACTCGGCCTTTGCCTCGATTCTTCGGCGGCTCGTATTGCGCCGTCAGAAAGGTAATGTCCGCCTCGCACTCCCCTGAACGGTGGGTCTGGTACAAGCGGCGGAACACGGAAGAGGGAATAATCCGGTCGCCATAGGTGATGATGAGTAACGGGTTCCGCTCCAACAAATCGGGGATGCTGAACCCTTCGAAGGCGGCGAAGGCGGTTCCCCCCGTGGGGTTGTCGGATTGAACGTAGATGTTGTCCTGTCCCAACGCCTCCATCACCTCACCGGCGCGATAACCCACCAGGCAAATCACCGGCGACGGGTGGAAGCGCCGGAAAGCGTCAATCGAATGGCGGACCAGCGGCGTCCCATACACCGGTTGAATGCATTTGGGATCCTGCCCGAATCGCGTGCCTCGGCCCGCGGCGAGAACCACCAGGACAGGCGAATCCGCGGTAATGCCGCCGTAAAGGCTAAGGCTGTTGGGGTTGAGGATCTTCTGGCGCGACAGCTTTGCCGCGTTTCCAAGTTGATTGGATGTCGTCAAGGGCGATTTTCCTCCACCGAAGGCTTGAGGTTTACTCGTGGTCTGCTACCTTCAGCTTCGATAGTAGTGCCGCTTCTCCAGTGTAATAAAGTGCTGTCGAGGCAGGTTGCAGAGTCACCCGAAATTCGCCGGTATCCCGCGCGACCGTACGGCGTTCAAAGAGGTCGTAGACTTCCTCCACTTGCCGCGGAAGGCAGAAAGTTCGATCACCACCTGCCACCGTGTGGACCGCCAAAAGATCCCGGCTCGCATACAAGACATCGCCATCATGGTTGTACAAATGAACCCCGGCGAAGCCCGCGATGCCACGCAACACGGGAGCAGGCACATTGGGAGCGGCAACGTAGATCGAAGTCCATTGGGGGAAGCTTTTGACACCCATGCCGGGCTTGCAATTTCCTTGGGAAAACACCACTTGCCCCAGCACCCGGGCCTCCGGGTCATCCAGGTAAAAGATCGGACTCAATTTGTTGTTGGTTCCCCAGAAGATGTCCTGCGGCAGATCCTTGGTGATGGGGTGGGTGAAATCGACGATGTGCAGAAGCGGTCCCCAGGGTTGCTTCCCCATGGCGAACTTGAACCCCGTCAGTTCCCGCATGTGTTCCAGGGAAGGCTCATCTTCAAGGTATCCGGGCGCATAAATCCAGAGCGCCACGCGACCATCCTTGCGTAGCTCCAGACTCAAGGCTTCCCGCCGGCGGAGGTCCAGATGTACAGGATTCAGGAAAACGTAGAGTTTATGGGGCATTAGCCCTTTATCCACAAAATCCTGCAACAGGTAGACGTCAAAAGGTGCGCCGATCCGCGGCAGTCCCCAAAGTCGCTGTTGGAAAATCAAGGGGAGATCCAGGTTCATTCGGTCGGATTCATAGAAGAAGCTTTCGTCATCCAACAAAACGGCGATTTCAGCGCTGGGCGCGCGATCGGTTTGAATCAGAAAGTCGCCAAGTTCCCGAAAGCTCCGGAGCCAAGGCGCAAACGCCGGTTCGCGGGCGGGATCGATCGATTCAAACAACCACCACATGCCCTGACCATGAGTGACCACCTGAGCAAAGTTGCGCTGCAATAGGGCGACGCTTTCGGGAAGGGAATTGACATGTCCGTAATTAGGGTCGTGGTTGATGTGTGTCCGTGTGTCGTCTTCAATAATGCAGAGCTTGCCGTGCAGCCGGACCGACTCAGCGGGCTGCATCGCGGGCGCGTCACCCCCGATTCCGCGAAAGCCATAGCTGTAAGGGCCCACCAGGAAATCCACGTAGGGCGATGCAAGAACACGTCGCAGGCCCAAATGACCGCTGCGTTGATAGGTGGAGTAATCGCTTTCTGGCCTCTCCGCGAAGAAGCCTCCATTCCATGTCAGGTCCATCAAGTAGCCATAGAAGGCGCCTGCCAGCTTCGTCCCGTCCGTCGCCTCTTTCGCGGTACGGCAGAAATCGATGACCAGGTCAGCGCTCAGATCCGCAAGGCACTGGTAATAGTCGATGACGTTGCGTTCTCGCGCCGGATCGCGGAATGAGTAGAGCCGGGCCTGGAGTTGTTCGTCCGCAGAGGGAACCTCCGCCACCTCGAAGTTGATCCCCGGATGATGCCAGGCGGCTCGGAGCTCGGCGAGATCGTCGTGATAAGTGTGACGGAGCCAGGAGCGGAAGTGTCGCCTCATCGGCTCGCTATAGTCACCGCATAGCGAGTACATGGAAGTCTCGCCCTTCACCCATTCTCCGGTGTGCCCGGCGCCGGGCTGAAAGGCCGTGATCCGATGGATGAGGCCAGTGCGGCTGAGGTGGGCAACGAAAGCCTTGAGGAATTCGTTCACTTGCTTCCGCCATACTTCCGAAGCAAAGGACTGGCCGACCGGCCTTCCGTCCGACGCCATCTCGCACTCCGCCGGGTAAGCCTTCATCCACCAATCGCCCGGCTGGAATTCGAAGTGTAAACGGAGGTGGAAGCGGGCAAGCGGGTCAACGTCGATAATCCTTCCGTAGCGAGCTTCTACCGTGGAGAAATCGAAAGGGTCGGTCCTCCCCGCTCTGGGCTCGACCCATTCGAAATCTTTCCCCGCGTCGAAGGAATAAATGTGAATCCCCGCCTTGGCCACCGCGCGGGCGTGTTCGCTATCCCGCCAGCCTTCGGTCAATGGAGTGCTGACCCAGCACATCCCTGCGAAGGTCGGCTCGCCGTTGAGGAAGAGTGTTGGGGTTCCGTTGTGGGACCTGACTTGGGCCACAAGACGACTGTTCTGCATGTTCGCCGTGTCCCCCGAACTCTTTGAGCCCAGACTGACAAGTTCTGTCATTCCGGCAATCGATAGAGGAAGCACTTTCAGAACATCGCGTCTCTGCATGGGTGAATAATTTCCTCAAACCCCTTATGTGATTCGCACCGTCTCCACTTGCGCGCCGATCACACATCGTTGTGGGCGGGCGAGAGGTTGACGAACTCCTCACTATAATTTGGATTCTCCTGAAGGAAGCCGTGGCGGGCGGAGCCTCACACTCCGGTAGTGGTGCAGTTTGATTTTTGTGGCGGCGGTCTCTGACCGCCGTCGTCGATCGGAGATCGACGCTACAGTTGCCGGCGCTCGCAGAGCGCCGCTAAAGCTAACTGCACCCATACCCGCATTCCCTGCAACTTGCTTCCCCAAGTTCACTGAGTCCCTCCGGGCGCCAAGCCGTAGCCCGCCAGCCGACCCAGGCCCTCACAGTAAACCACCATTCTGAAAAGTGAGCCACTGCAAATTGGGATCTGCAAATTGGGATCGCAGCAAGTGGGAGTGGTAGGAGACCCATAAAGGCAGGATTTACCGCGGCAAGCCCTCGGCGCCTGCCCCGCCTTGGCGGGGAACGTCGGCTTTGTCTGAAAAGCAGGCTTGTAGATTAAGTCCGCGGCCGTTTATGGGGAAAGCCAAGAGCCGCGGAGCTAAAAAGACAACTCCGTGCTGCTCCTAAAAATCAAGAGTCCGAATGAGAATAGACCCATCCGGATCGGTCAGTCCCGCCAGGTATTTACGGCGCGCTTCCTCTTCGATTGCCCGCCGGTTCGATCTGAATACGTCCAGTTTGTCCTTGTTCTCGCCGTGGAAGTGGTCGTCCAGTGCTTCTCTGCTGATCTCGCACCGCACCCGCGTCTCCCCTTCCTCTCCCCAGAAAACAACGACCCCGCAGTCAGAATTATACTTCTCTTCGGGCTTCGGAAATTGCAGATAGCGTCGGTCAAGAGACCATCGCACCCGCTGCGCCACAAATGTGGAGAACGGTCTTATGTCCATGTCGGTGCTGGCACGATCCAGCGCACCCAAATAGGCATTGCGATCCTCGACCCGAATGACCGTCCAGGGATAGCCGCCCGAAGCCAGCATCACATTCATCAGAAAGCGTGCCATTCGCCCATTGCCGTCCGGATAGGGATGGATATAGCCGAACAGCCAGTGACCGAGCACGGCGCGCACCGAAGGCTTGACCTCCCTTTCGAGAAGGTCAAAAAGCACCGGCATGGCGTCGCGTACCGCCTCCCACCGTGGCGGCACATAGCGCGACGTCCGCAGATAGACCGGAATGTTCCGGTATCCGGCGA
>Ga0181533_1001781_pt1 | contig 26863 bp, 35 predicted proteins | sample PEATcosm2014_Bin_45_FD_119772 | JGI IMG/M metagenome (GOLD analysis project Ga0181533, IMG submission 119772) | Peatland microbial communities from MTU Mesocosm Facility, Houghton, MI, USA - PEATcosm2014_Bin11_60_metaG | ecosystem: Environmental > Terrestrial > Soil > Wetlands > Peat | place...
GCTTGCGGTTTGGGTACAGACGGAACCGGAACGCCGACTTCATGCCATCCAGAAGACAATACGTAGCCATTCCATTTAAGCCCCAATGCGATTCATCCCCGGATTGAAATCCGGGGCTTTCTCACGTAGTTCGGTAAAGGCAGCGAAGCTTCTGACCTGCCACGCGGCAATGATGCACGACAGCGGGCAAGAGTTCTTGAGGAAGCCGCGATGACAAAGCATTTCGCCAGCGAAACGACGGCCTGGGTCTGCGAAAGGGCGGCACAGATTCACGAGGGGTACAGGGTCAGCAAGCTTCTCCCGGTGGAAAGGCACCTGCGCGACGCGAAGATGCTTTATAGTCGAAGACATCTCAGAGGTCCAGCGTTGAATCCTCCCAAGGAAACTGCTCGACGCTCAGTGAGGCTCCCGGGATGACCAGGGTCGCAGTCGTAGGAATTGGGCATTCCAAGTTCGGCAGGCGGACCGACGTCAACATCGCCGAGCTCGCGTTCGAATCGATCAAGCAGGCGGTCGACGACGCGGGCGTCGACAAGAAGGACATCAAGAACGTAGTTGTCGGCAGCCTAGGTGGATGGTACGAAGAAGCGCTTCCTGCGGTAGTCGTCAACGAGTACGCGGGCCTAGAATCGGTCGGAACGATGAGGGTCGAAGCCGCCTGCGCCAGTGGAAGCGCAGCGGTCAAGGCCGCCTACAACAGCATACTGAGCGGGGAAGGCGACGTGGCGATGGCCGTGGGCGTGGAGAAGATGACGGAGGTCGACAATTTGACTTCAATTGAGCTTATCGGGAGGGCCGGCTCGTACATGTGGGAGTTCGAGAACTACGGCATGACCTTCCCGGCCTACTACGCGCTCCATGCCGTGTCCCACATGAACAAATTCGGGACTACCGAGGAGGACATGTCGAGGGTAGCGGTGAAGGCACATCACTACGGGGCGATGAACCCACTCGCCCAGTTCCAGAAGGAGATTACCCTGGAGAAGGCACTTGCTTCGCAGGTTGTGTCGTGGCCCCTGAAGCTGTACGACGCCTGCCCACTCACCGACGGTTCGGCCTCCGTGATCCTCGCTTCGGAGGAGGTCGCCAAGAAGCTGACAGACACGCCGGTCTGGATCAGAGGGGTTGGCTATTCCTCGGACTCTGCTAACCTAAGCCGGAGAGGCGACTACGTGGGGCTCCGAGCCTCCGTCGAAGCAGCAAAGAGGGCGTACGCAATGTCGGGAGCCACTCCTGGCATGGTCGACGTGGCCACCTGTCACGACTGCTTCACGATAGCCGAGCTGATGGCATACGAAGACCTGGGGTTCTGCAAGAAGGGAGAGGGAGCCAAGATGATTCGTGAAGGTCAGACGGAGGTCGGCGGGCGGATTCCCGTGAACCTGGATGGCGGCCTAAAGGCCAAGGGGCACCCGATCGGGGCGACCGGGGTCTCCATGACCGTGGAGATTACGAAACAGCTCCGAAACGAAGCCGGCAGACATCAAGCCCCAATCAGGAACGGGATAGGGCTAGTCCACAACGTCGGCGGGACCGGCCACTACGCTTTCGTCACTATTCTCTCGAGGGACTAGACTTGCAGGAAGACCCCATTCTTCATTCGCGCAGGTCGCTAACCCTGAAGTTCGACATCCCGATTTCGAGGACGCACGAGTTCTGGGACGCGCTTAGACAGGGGAGGTTCGTAACAACGAAGTGTGCTAAGTGCGGGCAGGTGAGCTTCCCGCCCCAATCCGATTGCCCGAAGTGCATGAACGGCGAGTTCGCGTGGGTGGACCTCGGCCGCGAGGCGACCCTCGTCACGTCCACGTACGTGGAGATCATACCCGCCAGCTTTGCAGAAAACGGCCACTACATCGTAGCCATCTGCGAGCTGACAAACGGCCTCAAGGTGCTAGCCTGGCTCGAGGGAATCGATTACGAGAAGGCCAAGCCCGGAATGAGGGTCAAAGTCGAGGGAAGGATGAGCAAGGAAGGGAATCCTTACTACGTGTTCGTCCCGGCTTAGAACTCCTTCGGGACGTCCCTCATCACCTCTTCGACCCTGATGAACCTGTCCCTGTACATCAGGATCTTGGTGATCGAACCCTTGAACCTAAGCTGGCCTTTCAGCACGGCCGACTGAATGTCCATTTCGCCCTTGACTACCTTGGTCCAAGCATCGTAGGTTCCATCGAACGAGAACTCCACCGGCGTCCCTGCCGCCACTTTCAGCAGCGTGGTCACCCCATTCTCCACGGTCAGGACGTAGTTCTGTCCAATGTCCGTCACGTTGAAGGCCATGGCAGTCTTGACCGACTTCGTGCTTTCCAGCCACTTCTGATCCTGAGAGAGGGCTGCTTGGACCTGTGAGAAGTACTCGTCGCTAAGGAACTTCGCCATCTTTCGTCGTCCTACTACCGGACGCTCTGTTTTTGAGTTTACCTATGGATCCTGAAGTCAAGATGGTCACCAGCCGCTTCCCTCCCAGGTGCAGCTCGCCGCTCGTCTCCCGCAGGAGCGGGGCCACAGCGTTCGTGGTCTTCACTATGACGGCTCGCGGGTTCTTCACTACGGGGATGATGGTCACTTTCCCGTGCCTCCTTTCCAGCATCACGGAAAGGTCTCTCCTGTCGCCGTCCGAGAGCTCTCCGTCGGCGACAAGAAGCACGTATCTCTTGGACATCTAGCTCCCACCGAACAGAATCTTCGAGTAGAACTCTTTCGCCCCGCCTCGGAGCAGGAAGACCCGGGGCTTCACTCTGATTCTGACGGGGTCGCCGGTCCCCTCCTCCAGCGTTCCTACGACCAGGCGCTGCTTGTCGAAGCGGAGGTAGAGGGCAGAATGCTCGTCCACGAGTTCCCCGATGCTTCGCTTCAACCTTTCTTTCGTCAGTGCCGGCAAATGGGCCGCGATGCTGCCGAGTGCCGCGGTCGCGTCCTCTCCAACGAGGTGATACCGCACTCTGGTGATGGCGTTTCCGAAGTGCCCCTCCATGCGTTCTTCCTCCGGTGCTGCGTCGACCGAAAGCAGGGTCGAAATCGCCTTCGCGAGGGTCTGAGGGTCTTCAGTGGCATGCACGATGTACGAGACCTCGATTGACTGAATTGAGCCTTTCAAGCCCGTCTGCGTTCCGCAACCGATAACTAATAGCAGTTTGCGAAGCTCTGTCGTGCCGAAGAAACTGACCGTGGAGGACATCCTTTCCGACGAGCTGAAGCGCGAGATGAACCTCGACACGGAGACATACGTCGTGCTTGACGACTGGGATTCCGTTATGCACAGCGTCTACCAGATGCCCATCGAGTACGCGGGGTACACTAACAAGGTCGGTGACATGAAGATCCTCAAAGAGATGATCGACTCGCTCGCCGGCTCTGACTTCGACCAGGTCAAGAGGAGCGAGAGCCGGAAGAAGCAGCTGGAACAGTTCACGAAGACGCTCAGCATGTATTACAACCTTGTTTTCACGAAGGGAGAGAAGAAGGTTGGATTCGGAGCTCTGATACACTTCCCGAAGCTGAAATCGAACCCTGACAGAAGTGGGGGGATCGTCCTCGCCGCCAAGATTGTCGTGTCGGGGAAAAAGCACACCGCGACCTTCGAACGGGGAAGGTTCGACGATTTTCTCGTCGAGGTGCTGCCGTTCATCAACCTCCTCGGCGACCTCTACCGACAGACGAGAAAGATGTAGCTCCCGATGAAGCAGTATGTCCTGGGCGTGGAGAGCACGGCTCACACCTTCTCCGTCTCAGTGGTCTCCACCGAGGGAGAGATCCTCTCCAATGCAAAGAGCGTCTACAAAGCCGCGGCAGGAAGCGGAATACATCCATTCGAGGCCTCCCAGAGCCATCTGAAGGCTGCCGGAAAGGTGCTCGGGGAGGCTGTGGAGGAATCAGGGATAGCTCTACATCAGCTTGAGGCCGTGTGCTATTCAATGGGACCCGGACTTGGGCCGTGCCTCAGGGTCGGTGCGGTGGTGGCCAGGACACTTGCGTCCACACTCGACAAGCCTCTCGTCCCGGTTAACCACGCGGTGGGGCACATCGAGCTCGGTTGCCTGCTAACCGGCGCAAAGGACCCTGTGGTCCTTCTCGTGTCAGGGGGGCACACGATGGTCATCGCCTACTCGGGAGGGAGGTGGAGGGTCCTAGGGGAGACTCTTGACCTGACCCTGGGCCAATTGCTGGACCAATTCGGGAGGCATTCGGGCCTTTCGTCGCCGTGCGGAGCCGCAATCGAGACCGCGGCGTCCAACTCTTCAATCTATCACAGACTTCCCTACTCCGTAAAGGGGAACGATGTGTCCTTCTCCGGGCTGCTCACGGCTGCGAAGAACATGACTGATTCAGGGGAGAGCTTCGAGTCGGTCTCGTTCTCGATTCAAGAGACCGCGTTCGCGATGGTCGTCGAGGTCACAGAGAGGGCTCTCGCTTTCACCGGAAAGCATGAGGTCCTGGTCGTAGGCGGGGTCGCCGCGAACGCGAAACTATCAGACATGATGACGAAGATGGCCGCGAGGCATTCCGCATCGGTCAGCTTGACTCCTATAGTGTACAGCGGCGATTGCGGTGCACAGATTGCCTGGACTGGCTTGCTGGCACACAGCAGGGGGGTCCAGGTGCCAGTCAGAGAGGCTAGCGTCCGTCAGTCGTGGAGGCTTGACTCAGTCGACATCCCATGGAGAAACTGAGAGTCCTCAAGGCCGACTCCTGTACCGGGGCGCAGAGGCCGATATCATCAGTGGGACGTGGCGGGGCCTCGCCGCAGTATACAAGGTCAGGAGACCATTGCCCTACAGGCTCGCTGAGCTCGACATCTCGATAAGACACCAGAGGACCCTTCACGAAGCCGAACTGGTTCATTCGGCAAGGAAGGCCGGAGTGCGTGCGCCGAGGCTCTACTACATCGACGCTCCACGCACGACCCTCGTCATGGAATACGTGGAGGGGCAGAGATTGAAAGAATTCGTGTCTTCGGCTCCTGAGGAAGAGGCGGGGAAACTCTTTCGTGCACTCGGCAGAGACGTCGCCCGGCTCCACTCCGCCGGGATAACGCACGGCGACCTCACGACAGCAAACGTCATCATAAGAGACAGCGAGCTGGTCTTCATCGATTTCGGCCTCTCCAATCACTCTTCCAGGCTCGAGGACCACGCGGTCGACCTCAGGCTGATCAAGGAGACTCTGGTCGGGGCCCATCCATCAATATCGTCTATGGCCCTCGAACGGCTCTTCGAAGGGTATTCCAGGGAGGCAGGGGCGAAACGGACGAAGGCAGTAACGAGACAGCTCAAGAGCATCGAACGAAGGGGGAGGTATGCCAGGCTCTCGTAGCATCTGGTTCGCGACCTCGAACGACCATAAGTTCGAGGAGGCCCGGTTCGTCCTTCAGGCGTTGGGGATCATCCTGCAGCGCCTTCCGTCCAAGGGTCCGGAGCTCCAATCCTGCGACCCTTCAGAGGTCGCAGTCCATGCCGCAGCCGGGGCCTATCGGACCTCACTGAAACCTCTCTTCGTGGAGGACACAGGGCTCTTCATCGAATCCCTCCGGGGCTTCCCCGGGACCCGCGCCTCTTTTGCCTTCCAGACTCTGGGGCTGGAAGGGATCCTGAAGCTGATGGACGGGATCAGCGCTCGAGGCGCCGAGTTCGTGAGCGCGGTCGCCTATTGCGACGGCTCTTCCGAGCCTCGCGCCTTTGTGGGTCGATTGAAGGGAAGGGTGGCGCTCCGCCCCTTAGGGGAGCGAGGGTTCGGTTTCGACCCTATCTTTGTCCCGACCGGAGAAAGGAGAACCTTGGCTCAGATCACCTTCGCTGAGAAGTGTGCCATCTCTCACAGAGCGAACGCCCTGAGAGCCTTCGCCGGATGGCTGAGCCTGAATCGCAGCAGGTAACCTTTATCAGCACAAATCAAAGGACTCGGCAGGAAGGTTACGCTTTGGCCCGCATTCATTCGCACAGGCACGGAAAGTCGCACCAGACGAGACCGCCCAGCAAGGGTCCTCCTAGCTGGGTGAAGTCCACCCCTGAGGAGGTGCGGACCACCATCCTGAAACTCGCAAAGGAGGGAATGCCGCAGAGCAGGATAGGCCTAACTCTGAGGGACGACTACGGAGTTCCGCTGGCGAAGCCCCTCCTAGGAAAGTCAATCGGCAGGGTGCTGGCTGAGGGGAAAGCCTCTCCGAAACTGCCGCAGGACCTCCAGGACCTCATCGAGCGCGCCCAGAGGGTCCAGAGGCACCTAAAGATTCACCACAGCGACAGGAAGAACGTCCATTCCCTCGAGCTGGTCGAAGCCAAGATCTATCGTCTCTCGAAGTACTACAAGGGAAGGGGTATGCTGCCCGCGGACTTCAAGTATACCGCGGTCGTCGCCCAGCTGGCCTAGCCGGAGGGAGACCTATATTGGCGGCCGACCTCGATGGCCTCCTCGGTCGGCACAGAGCTCTCGCTCCGGAGTTGCTGAAGCTCGCCCGAAGCGGACGGAGGATGCTCATCGTCACCCACATCGACGCTGACGGACTTGCGAGCGGTTCGATCGTCTTCGCCTCCCTGATGAGGAAAGGGGCCAACGTCACGCTGCGGACCGTTCCGGACCTGGATTCCAAGACAATTCGCGAGCTCGAGGCACAGCGGTACGACTTCTACATATTCACCGACCTCGCGTCCACACTCATAGCAGAGTTGGGGGCCGCCTTCGACGGGAGGTACCTTGTGATTGACCACCATCAGCTCTCCGAGGGTGACATGCTGAACCCGGCAGTCGTCAACGCCTGGGCGTACGGGTTCGACGGCGGCAGAGAGGCATGCTCGTCGTCGATGGCCTACTTCTTCGCAACTTCGATCGACCCCTCAAACAGGGACCTCTCTCCACTGGCGGTCGTAGGAGCAGTGGCAGACAGGCAGGACACTGGTCAGGAGAGGTCCCTGACTGGGCTCAACAGGGCAGCAATGGAAGAGGCGCGGTCGTCAGGTCTCTTGACCCTATCCAAGGACCTGATGTTCACGGGGAGAGAGACGCGACCCATTCATGAGTCTATTGCGTTGACTTCGACCCCTTTCCTTAAGGGGTTGACGGGGAGCAGGGACGCTGCGCTGTCGGTGCTCCACGAGTCCGGCCTCCAGCTCAAGGACGGGGGGACTTGGAGGACGATCTCGTCTCTATCTGCTGAGGAAAAGATGAAACTGACAGAAGTCGTCGCGAGCATGCTCGGACCGGCCGAGGGGGCGACCGACGCCATCGCTAGCCTGGTCGGCGAGGTCTACACTCTAGAGTTCGAGGACTCTTTCACGCCGCTCAGGGACGCCAGGGAGTTTGCCACCTTGCTCAACGCCTGCGGCAGAATGGCGGTCCCAGGAACGGGCATCTCGATTTGCCTCGGCGATAGGTCTGAAGCCTTGAAGGCAGCGATGAAGACCCTCTCGGAGTACCGCTTGGGAATCAACAAGGCCCTCGAAGCCCTGACAGGCGACACCTCGAGGCTCGAGCACCGCGGCCCAATCGTGTTCGTAAGGGGCGAGGGAGTCGTCGACGAGAAGCTGCTAGGGCCCGTGATTTCAATCCTCACTTCATCACCCGGCTTCAAGGACATGGTCGTAGTCGGCACTTCCTCCAGCCGGAACTCTGAGCTGAAAGTCTCTTCAAGGATCGGGGACTCCTTTCCTGGGACCGTGAACCTAGGGCTGGTGATGCGTGAAGCCGCGGAGGGAGTCGGCGGGGTCGGAGGGGGACATACGATGGCTGCAGGCGCGAGAATCCCGGCAGCAGCGGCCGAGGCCTTCTCAAAGGCCGTTGTGGAAAGAATCCTCCTATGAGAACCACAATCAGACTTTCGATTAGGTGCGCAGACGCCCATGTTTGTCGCCAGTTGGTCTCGGTCCTGACACCGGACAATGACGGGGCTCCTCGTGGAATGACCCTGAGGATGGGAGCGAGGAACGAGACCCTTGAGTTCCGGATAGCATCCGATTCCCCCTCGGGAGGTGTTTCGACAGCAATAGCGGTGCTCCACGATGTCCTCCTGTTTCAGGAGGTATGGCTTTTATCACGCGCCAGGGACGGCTGAAAGCGTGGAGGGACTCTTGCAGTGCTTGACGTAAGACTAGTCAGGGAAGACCCGAAGGCGATAATCAGCAGCCTCGAGAGAAGGGGGGCGCTCCAGAAGGTGCCTCTTGTCGATGAGGCTGTGAGGGCCGATGCGGAATGGAGGAGGTTCAAGACCGAGGTCGACAAACTCAGGCACAAGCAGAACGAACTGACCGCCCAGGTCGCTGCGATGAAGAAGAGAGGAGACTCGATCGAGGCGAAGCTAAAGGAGGTCAGGAGAATCCCTAAGGAGATAGAAGACCTGGAGGCGAAATCGGCCGAAAGGTACACACGACTGAACGGCATCCTGATGAGGATGCCCAACTTACTGCACGAAAGCGTCCCGACGGGGAAGGACGAGACCCAGAGTGCTGTCGTCAGGTCGGTGGGCAAGAAGCCCAAGTTCAACTTCGAACCAAAGCACCACATCGACCTGCTGGCCGGGCTGGGCATGGTGGACATGGAACGGGCGGCTAAGGTCGCCGGAGCCAGATTCTTCTTCCTGAAGGGGGACGCCGTGAAACTCGAACACGCGATAATGCAGTACGCACTCGACTTTCTCAGGGAACGGGGATTCACGGCTGTCGAGCCGCCCTTCATGCTCAACCGAGCGGCCTACGAGGGAGTCGTCAATCTCGAAGATTTCGGACCAGTAATCTACAAGATCGAAGGCGAGGACCTCCACCTGATCGCAACCTCGGAGCATCCACTCGTGTCGATGCACATGGACGAGATCCTGGAGGGCTCCGACCTGCCCATCAAGTACTGCGGGTTCAGCCCCTGCTTTCGGGTCGAGGCCGGGGCGCACGGGAAGGACACCAAGGGAATCTTCCGCGGGCACCAATTCTACAAGGTGGAACAGGTCGTCTTCTGCCGACCCGACGAAAGCTGGAAGCTTCACGAAGAGCTGGTCTCGAACGTCGAGAGGATCTATCAGGCCTTGGAGATCCCCTACAGGGTGGTCTTGCTCTGCAGCGGCGATACTGGCTTCATGTCGGCGAAGACCTTCGACCTCGAAGCCTGGCTCCCCGGTCAGCAGAACTATAGGGAGATGGCTTCCGCGAGCAACATCACTGACTTCCAGGCTCGAAGGCTCCACATCAGGTACAGGGAGAAGCAGAACGCTCCAACGACCCTGGTCCACACGCTCAACTCGACCGCGGTGGTCACCAGGACGCTGGTAGCTCTGGTCGAGAACTTCCAGCAGAAGGACGGGACAGTGAATATTCCCGAGGTTCTGGGCCCTTACATGGGGGGCATCGACTCGCTCCGCCATCAATGAGGTTATAAGCGGGACGGCGGCGGGGCGCCTCTAATTGCCGAAGAAGGTAGCGAAGGTAAGGGACAAGTGGAAGCTGAAGCCCTGGGTGGTCGTCACTGCCTCTCCTTCCTTCGGTAACGCTCCGATAGCTCGCGTCCCGCTCACGGACATAGAGAAACCCGCCGGCAGGGTTGTCGAGACGACGCTCTACGACATACTGAAACAGGACCCCCAGCACTACAGCTTCAAGCTCTACTTCCAGATCGACAAGGTCGAAGGCGAGACCGCCACAACGGTCTTCAAGGGACATGAGTACTCTCGTGAATTCCTCAGAAGCCTAATCAGGAGGGGTTCCTCCATGTCAGACTTGATCAAGGACTACACGACGAAGGACGGCTACGTCGTCAGGGTCTACTGCATCGCTCTGTCGCAGGGCCTGATGAACAGTTCGAAGAAGCACGACCTCAGGGTCGTGATGGACAAGGTCATCGCAGAAAGGGCCGCTAACCTCACCTACGACCAGCTGGCTCAGGAACTGGTCCTTCAGAAGGTGGCTTCGGATGTCTACAACGAAGCGAAGAGAGTCACACACCTTAGACACGTCGGGGTGAGAAAGAGCAAGCTGATCTCGAGGCCCGACCAGAAGAAGACGGAGCCGCTAGCCCCGCTTGCCGCTTGAGACGATCTTCACGATATCCCTGTTGCTGAGCTTGTGGTCCGCTGATAGCCTCTTTCCATTCCGCGCGTCGATGGCATAGAGGAAGCTGTCTGCCAGCTCCGTGTGAACCGTCCTCGCGAGGTCGAGTGCTGTCGAACCCCCCTTCATGACGTAGGCGTCGGGCAGGACGTTGCCCTCCTTGTCTGAAAGCTTCGTCTCGTCCTCGACGGGGAAGACCACCACCGCGCTGAGAAGCCCGAAGTACGCTTCGTTAATCGCATCTTGCACCCCGGTGCCGCCGAACGTTTTCATGACCTTTTCGTCCACCATCTTGAGGGCTCCGGCTTGAGCAGGGGTCAGCTTTTCGGGTGCGACCACCTTGAAACTTCCGTCGCCGGGCACGTACTGTATCAGTCCGTGTTCGGCGGCCCTTCTCAACAGAAGCTCGGCTTCTGATGCGCACGCGACCACCTTCCTGCCGGTCTGCTTCAGCCTGCCGATGTTGGGCGGAGAGGAGGGGAGGTCGGACTTGTTGGCCGCGATCAGGGAAGGCTTCGTCAGCTTCCTGACCTCGAGCACGAACTGCATGAGCTGGGCATCTGTCCACATGCTCGGCTTCTCCGTCCTCAGATGGCTGTGTAAGATAACCTGCTCGACATCGGCGAGGGAGACGGAAAGGCCGGAGAGCCTGTTGGCAAGATGGTCCACGATCTTCCCCCCTGTCTGTTCAAGCGCCTTCGAGACCCTCTCCCAGTCTTTCTTCAGGAGGCCATGGACCCAGAGGTCGAACTCGTGCTCGACCATTTCGATGTCCCTGAGCGGGTCGTTGGAACCCGGGGGGACCTTTCTGCCCTCGATATCCGTCGATCCAGAGGCATCCACCACCTGTATCAGGGCATCGGCCTGCCTGACATCGTCCAGGAACTGATTCCCGAGCCCCCTGCCTTCGGAGGCCCCCTCGACGAGGCCCGCCACGTCCACTAGCTTGACAGGTATCAGCCGTGTGCCGTCGACGCAGACGGAGTTCCTCGGCTTGTCGGTGACGCCCATCTCTTTGCACACACACCTCGTCCTGAGGTAGGCTACGCCGACATTTGCCTGAATCGTCGTGAAGGGATAGTCCGCGATTGGCACGTCCTTCAGAGTCGCGGCTGCGAAGAATGTCGACTTTCCGACATTGGGTTTGCCGACGACTCCCACGAGCACACCCCCCTCCGAGGCTCGGCCTGTTATAACCGTCTGGCCTGCCCATCAGCAGAGTATTCAATCCAGATCATCCGATGGACGAAACAGAAGGGGACAACAGGTTCAAACGATATATCGCCCATCACTGAGAGCGTGAGGGAGGGATAGGCACAGGGGATAACGCGATGGTCAAGGTTCTGATCTGTGATCCGGTGGAGACTGAGAAGCTGGCGCTAGGCGAAGGGATTGTTGTGGACTACCGTCCCACAATCAGCCGTGAGGACCTTCTACACGTCGTGGGCGGCTACGACGCACTCGTCATCAGGAGCAGGACCAAGGTCGACAGGGAGCTGATCGACAGGGCTTCCCAGCTGAAGCTGGTCGCCAGGCCCGGGACAGGGCTCGACAATGTGGACGTGGAGTATGCGAGGTCAAAAGGGATTACAGTAGTGAACAGCCCTGAATCCCTCGTCGAGGCCGTCTCCGAGCACGTCGCGCTGCTGATGCTCGCCCTGAGCCGCAACCTGGTGAGGGCCGACGAAAGCATCAGGGCAGGCAAATGGGAGAAGAGCTCTTTGATGGGGACGGAGCTCAGAGGCAAGGTGCTCGGCATCGTCGGCCTTGGAAGAATCGGGAAAAGGATTGCAGAGATAGCGGGGACGCTTGGGATGTCGGTGATCATCTATGATGTTATACCGATCCCGCCCGACGTTATCGCGAAGCTTCGGTGCCGGATCGTGTCCCTAGATGAACTGTTCACTTCTGCGGACTTCATAACTCTGCACGTCCCGATGACAAACGAGACCAGGAATCTCGTCGGCCCCTCCAGACTGGCACAGATGAAGAAAGGTTGTTTTCTGATCAACACCTCACGAGGTGGGGTCGTGGACGAAGATAGCTTGGCCGGCGCCCTGAGGGATGGCCGCATCGGGGGTGCTGCACTCGACGTCTTCGAGAAGGAACCCCCTTCAGGTGCTATACTAACAGCCCCGAGGACAATCCTGACACCTCACATCGGGGGGCAGACAGAAGAGGCTCAGGCGGACGCCATCACCATCATAGGAGACAAGGTCCGCTCTTTCTTCAGCCGCCCCTAAGCACCCAAGAACGTTTATTTGGCGACCGAAGGCGAGGCGCTCAGATATCCATGTACCGCCAGATCTCCAAGACCTATCAAGGCATCTTCCACGAGAAGACTGGAGACATTAGAGCCAGAGCGGTGCAGCTCAGAAAGGAGCCGGCGATGATGAGGGTCGAACGACCGTGGAGGCTCGACCGTGCCAGGTCGTTGGGGTACAAGGCGAAGGAAGGCGTCATCGTCGTGCGCGCGCGCGTTTCAAGGGGCGGGATGAGAAGGCAGCGCCCAACGTCTGGCAGGAGACCGAAACACATGGGTGTCTTGAAGATCAAGTCCGCCGTCTCGTCTCAGTCGGTCGCAGAGAGAAGGGTTTCGGAGAGATTCCCCAACATGAAGGTGCTGGGATCATACCCTGTCTGGGAGGACGGCAGGTTCGCCTGGTTCGAATGCATCTTGATTGATCCGCTCAGCCCAGGCATCAAGAAGGACTACAATTACAGACGCGTGCTCGGCGCAGTAGACTGAAACTACTTCGTCTCGCTGCTGTGGCCTGGGAAGATCTTTGAATTCGGATCCACGTACGCCTTTGCTACGTTGACGGCCAGCGCAGCCTGGGCATGACCTGTGGCGATGAGGTTGAGCTTCACTCCGTCGAGGGGACCTGCGATGTCCCCTGCCGCGTAGACTCCGGGGATGTTTGTCTCCATCCTTCCGTTGATGCGGATTTCTCTTCCCTCGATTTCGAGACCCCAGTCCTTGATTGGGCCAAGGTCCGCCCTGAAGCCTATGTTGACTAGAATCGCATCGACGTCGACAGTCGTCTCGGCTTGGGTCCTGTTGTCAAATATGACTGCCTGCGTCAGCTTGGTCCCGTCGCCCACCACCCGCCTCACTTCGTAGAAGAGCTTGACCTCGACGTTCGACTTCATCAGCTCTGTGACGCTCCCCTCGTGGGCCCTGAAGACGTCCCTTCTATGAACCAACGTTATCTTCCTCGCAATGCCCCTGATGTTGAGCGCCCAGTCTACGGCCGAATCTCCCGCTCCGACGATGAGGAGGTTCTTGTCCTTGAAGATACTCTTGTCCTTGACGAAGTAGTAGACTCCCTTGCCTTCGTATTCCGCCGCTCCTGGGGCTTCAAGCCTGTTCGGCGCGAAGGCACCCACCCCTGCGGCGATTAGGACGGCTTTGCTGTAGTGTTTCGTCCCCCTGTCTGTCCCCAGCTCGATGATTCCGTCCATCTTGCGCAGCGTCGTCACGCGCTCGCCGAACACTACCGTTGGATTGTGCTGAAGCCCCTGTTCGACCAGGTTCTTCACGAGGTCCTTCGCCAGGATCTTAGAGAAACCCGGGACGTCAAAGATGTATTTTTCCGGATACAGCACCGCCACCTGCCCGCCCGGCTCCTCGAGCGCATCGATCAGCTTGGTCTTCATCTGCCTCAGACCTGCATAGAACGTCGCGAAGAGTCCACTCGGTCCGGCCCCCACGATAGTCAGATCGTAGACATCCTGGGACAAACGATTCGGGACTGATTCCGAGAACCATGTATAAGCGTTGTCGCGATTCAGGCGAGCCCGCCGACGATAGGGTCGGTGGGTTTCATCACTTCCCGGAGCAGAACCGTCGCGTACTGCCCTCTGGCGAGGGTAAACGACAGGTCGGCCTTGTCGCCTGTGCAGACATACGAGGCATCTCCGACAGCGAGGTGAGGTCTCCTGAACCCTCCCTCAGCGCTCACTTCTTGCATCTGCTTTACGTAGAACTCCTTCGCCGAGACCCGCTCTTGGGCCATCACGTCTTCGAGGCATGAGTCGAACCTCGACCCATAGTTCCTGTAGGCGAATCCCGTTAGCTGCACCATCGGGACGGCGGAAGGAGGGGCGCGCTCCCTTACGCCGTGGACAGGAGACGTTGCTAGGCCGTCCTCGGAGACCTCGCTCCAGTTGTCTCCAGATTCACACCTAGAAATATCGAGCCCCTTCGCAAGGGCCAGGCTCAGGGTCCTGTTGAAGAGGAACGACTGATAGGCCTGCACGTACAGTCTTCTGAGCTTCACGGGGACTGCCCTCAAGGCTCTTGTCCAATCCTCGGGTTCCGAGGAAAGACGTCTGGCCACCATCCTTTCGACGTCCTGATGGGCCTGGAGCGTCTTCGCCCCTTCGGCGTACATGCCGTCGGCCATGGTGCCCCTTGCCGTGCGGGTCGCCTCGTCGTCGACGGTGCGCGGCTTGAGCAGTATGAGACTCACTGCCTCTTTGAAATCCTGTCGGACTAGAGCTCTTCCGATGAGATGAGTGCCCGCCTCCCTCGCCCCGAACCTCTGGAATCCGAAGAAGCTGGGCAGGCGTTTTGAACGCGCGAGCGCGAACGCTTCCTCTATGCGAGCCGACACGTCATTGCAACATCCCCTCAGGACTATCGTGAAACGGTTTCCTCTGATCATTCCCCGGGAAAGTGGCCGGGGAATGAAACCCATCAGCTGGGCGGTGAACCTCTCTCTGACGACTCGAGCGGGGCGCAGGGACTTCGTGCTCGTGGGGGTGACATACTGCACCGCCACGGCCCTCTTGTCCTTCAACCCTCCATAGCTGAGCCTGCTCCTGAGCGCCTCGCCCAGAGACCTCTCCATGTGCAGGGTATCGATTGAACGCTTTTCCACGCGGTAGAGAGGGTAGTAGTCAGGACGGTCCTCACCAGTAATCTCCAGCTTCGAGATGAGCTCCTCCACTCTGAAGTCCTCCTCTGATGACTTGGCCGAGGCTCTGCATGGCGCCCCCGTGCTCGCGTAGGTCTCTATGCCGATGGCCCTATCCGCTTCAGGGACAGCGATCAAAGCAGCTTGAGCTTCCCGGTAATCTTGTCAAGCTCTTCCTCGGGTCCCGGGCCTATTCCTAGGCACGTGACCGTCCCCGGCTCAAGCTGCGTGAGCCCCCTGTCCTCGATCAGGGCCGTCGGAAGCCTGGCGGCCTTCGCCTTCTTGTAGAGCTCACGGAGGGCCTCCTCAGTCTGGACCTTCAGGACGATCTTAGCCTGGCCTTCTTCTTTCCATTCGCCGAACCAATCCGACCGCCTGTCCATGGTCTCTTCCGCGGCCGAGAGCGAAGCGTGCGCGACCTGGGCTGCAAGCTTCCCCTTCCCCATCTTCAGGTCAGACCGCACGACGATGGCCTGTTTCATCCCTCTTTCGGTTGAACGGTTATTACAACTGTGAATAAGCCTTTGCGAATGGTTCTTCCTTCTTGGCGTCCAGGTTCGACGTGGTCGTCGCAGGCGGCAGCATAGCCGGTCTGACGTTCGCTGCTGAAGCTGCGAAGAGGGGTCTCTCGGTACTGGTAGCGGAGGAACACAGCGAGATCGGCGAGCCAGAGAAATGCGCTGGTCTAGTCAGTCTACGCGGTCTGAAGCGGTACGGCCATCCCCCGAGACCTGAGGTTGTTCAGAACGAGATTGTTTCGGGTGTAATACACTCATCTCTAGGCAAGCACTTCACAGTCGACGCGACCGCCCTTGATGTCGTCGTGCTCGACCGGAGCGCATATGACAAGCAGGTTGCTGACGAGGCTCGGGCCTGCGGTGCCGAGGTGGTGACCGGGGCGAGGGCCTCAGACTTCGTTCAGGTCCAGGATGGAGTATCAGTCGACGTCGGTCGGGAGACTGTGACTGCAACGTACTTTGTCGATGCCACCGGACCATCCTCGAGTCCAAGAGGCGGAATCCTTCCCGCAGCCAAGTACGAGCTAGAGGGAGACTGGGTCAGAGAGCGCGCCGTCGAAGTTTTCCTCGACGCCAAGCGGTTCCCAGGGTTCTTCGCCTGGGTCATCCCCTTTGGACGGCGCATGGCGAAGGTCGGTGCGGCCGGGTTCGGGATCAGCCCCTTCAAGGCGCTCGATTCCTTCCTTGCCGACAAACCTCACAGGATACTCCGCAAGGTGTCGGCGCCCATCTATGTCGGGGGACCTGCCCCTCGGTTCGTAAGCGGGAGAAAGGTACTCGTGGGCGAGTCGGCCGGCCAGGTGAAGCCCACCACAGCAGGCGGAATAATGACATCCGTGGCCGGGGCCGTGATGGCCGCACACTGGGTCAGTGAATCTCTCAGGCTGGACGACTCCAACCTGCTTGGAAACTATCAGCGCGAGTGGGAGGCTCAGTTCCTGCGGGAAATGAAGACCATGCTGAGGCTTCGGGGCGTCTTCGGGAGACTCTCGAACCCTGACCTTGATGCCTTAGTCGCGACGATTGCGACTCCTAGGATTCTTCGCAGGCTCTCTAAGGCCGACTTCGATTTCCATGCGTCTGCACTGCTGGGGGTGCTAGGGATTCAGGGCCTCGCGCGCATCGCAGGGGTGGTGGCTTCTTCCGAGGTCCGTTCTCTGCTCAGCGATAGCCGAGGAACTCCTTCCACTCAGCAATCTATATGAGCCAGGCTCCAAGGGGTTGTCAGAGAAATGTCGCAAGCCTCCGTCTCTCTCCCCCTGTGCGGCTCGTGCAACAGGCCCGTCAAGCCTGCCGAGAGGGCTTCGAAATTCCTTTGTCCCAACTGTCATGAGACGCTGATCTGGAGATGTGAGAAGTGCAGGAAGTTCTCCAGGCGCTACAGATGCGTGAACTGCGGCTTCGAAGGGCCCTAGGCGACCATGAATGGGCTCCTACGTAATACGGTTCAAGGTCCTACCACAGGACACAACCACCGAGCACCAGAGGATCATCGATTCAGTGGCCGGCGCCCTTCCTGGCCACGCGAAGATTCGAAGCCAGAGAATCGAACCCATAGCCTTCGGGCTTTCAGCTATAATCGTCGACGTCGTCGCGCCTGAAGAGGAAGGGGTCATCGAAAAGATCGAAGCGGCGGTCTCGGCGGCCCCACTGGTCGGTCAATCAGAACTGATGGGCGTCAGCAGAATGTCCAGCAAACTTCCTACCTGATGCGGCCTTCGGGATTCCTTTTATACCTCCTAAGCCGCCCTTTTCATTTGCCGTTTCTAGCACGATGTGTAAACAATGCGTTACCCTCTAAAGTATACGGCCTTCGAATGTATCAAGGAGAAAAAGAGCATCACCGACGACGATCTCATAGAGGCCCTCAACAAGAACGGGGGCAGGTGCTCCCCGGACGAACTGGACAAGCTCCTGATGCAGCTGGAGATCCTCGGTCTAGTCACCATCAGGTGGGTGGCGAAAGACAAGCGCAGAATCGAGATGGTCGAGAAGCCGAGCGAAGAGGCCCGCATACCGCACGTGAACGAATAAATCGAACTCACTTTTGGGAAAGCTCGGCATGGGCGTGGACTTTGGCAATTCCATACCGAGAGAGAAGATCAAGCTCGAGGACATCTCAGGGTGGAAGCTCGCCGTCGACGGCTACAACACGCTGTACCAGTTCCTCGCGATAATTCGCGGCCCAGATGGTGGCCATCTCAAGGACTCGAAGGGGCGGGTCACCTCCCACATCTCCGGCCTCTTCTATAGGAACGTGAACCTGTTAGAGCTGGGCATGAAACTCGTCTACGTGTTCGACGGGAAACCCCCGGAACTGAAGATGGAGGAAATCGAGCGCCGGTCCGCCCAGCGACGCGAGGCCAGGGACCAGTATCTAAGAGCGCTCCAGGCCGGCGAAATGGTCCAGGCTAGAAAGTATGCCGAGGCCTCCACCGTCCTGAGAAGAGATATGGTCGCAGACGCCAAGGATCTTCTGGATGCGATGGGGATACCATGGGTTGAAGCACCTTCCGAGGGTGAAGCGCAGGCGTCCAGGATGGCCGAGGAGGGGACGGTCAATGCGGTCGCCTCACAGGACCACGATTCACTCGTCTTCGGAGCCCCTGTGCTCGTGAGGAACGTAACGATATCTGGCAAGCGGCGTCTCCCGAGCAAGGGGATTGTGATCAACGTCCAGCCCGAACGGATTCGGCTCTCGGATGTCCTCGCCTCAACGGGCCTCACCAGGGAGCAACTCGTGGATTTCGCGATTCTCCTTGGGACAGACTTCAACCCCGATGGATTTGAGGGCGTTGGCCCGGCCACCGCCCTCAAGTACCTAAAGAGGTACGGCAAGCTTGAGGATATCGCCGAGCTGAAGGAACAGCTACGGAAAGTGAAGTACGAAGAGATCAGGGCGCTCTATTTCGACCCTCCGGTGGTGAAGGGGGTCAAGCCCGAGTGGAGATCTCCGGACAGGGATAGAATCCTCTCCTTCCTCGTTGACGAACATTCCTTCTCGCGTGAACGCGTCGAGGCAGCCTTGGGCAGGGTTCGACAAACGGAGTCCGCGCAGTCGGAGACGCTCGAGAAGTGGTTTGGATGAAGGAATCAGGTCTACCTCGCCTGAGGGACATCGAGGAGGCCGAAGCTAGGATTCGGAAGTACATCCCGCCGACGCCGTTGGAGAATTCAAAGGGCATTTCGAGCCTCCTCGGGCGCGATGTCTATCTGAAGCTGGAGACTTTCCAACCCATCCGCGTCTTCAAGATACGCGGCGCGCTAAACAAGCTCCAGTGCCTGAGCGACGCGGAACTCAGGAAGGGCGTCCTCACCGCCTCCTCAGGTAACCACGGGCTCGCCATAGCGTATGCGTCCCGCATTTTCGGTGTCAGGGCCTCCATCTGCGTGCCCGAGAACGTCAACCCGCAGAAGCTGAGGGCCATCGAAGAGCAGGGAGCCGAGATCATAAGGTTCGGCAGCGGGTACGACGAAACCTACGATAACGCGGTCGCCACTGCGAAGAAGCGGGACCTGACGTTCATTCACGCCTTCAACGACGCGGAGATAATAGCGGGCCAGGGAACGTGCGGTCTCGAGATCGCGAGGCAGCTGCCTGACATCGATTCGGCGACGGTGGCCATCGGCGGGGGCGGCCTTATCGCTGGGATTGCCATAGCCCTCAAGGAGTCCCTGGAGAATGTCCAGGTCTTTGGCGCGGAGACCAAATCCATCCCCTCCATGTACGAGTCCTTGAGCCAAGGGAGAATGGTCCACGTGGACCCGTGTCCGACTATTGCCGACGGCATGCAGGCGGCAATCCCAGGCGAGCTCACGTTCGAGGCCGCACGGAGATATGTCGACAAGATAGGGCTCGTCACCGACGAAGAGTTGGAGGACGCGATTTACGACCTGCTTCTCTTGGGACGAGTCACAGCTGAGCCGGCTGGTGCTTCCCCCCTGGCTGCGATGAAGGGACCCCTACGCCACGAGAGGGCAGAAAAGGCGGTCCTGGTCATCAGCGGAGGCAACATAGCGTTGGACCTCCTGAGTTCGATTCTTACAAAGAGAAAGCCAGAAAGCCCCGGAATTCATTCCGGGGATGAATGACGAAAAGAGCGAAAGGAAGCTCCTTAGGTCTCTGGCAATCAGGAACGGGTTCGCCTGACCTTCCTCCCGAAGCGTTCTCGACGGGACGTCCCCGTAATCATGACCCGGATACGTGAGAGTCGAACCGGGGAGCTCCATGATTGTGTGTATGCTCCTGAAGATTGACTCGGCGCCAGCTCTGCGCGCGTTTCGTGCCCATTTGATTTCGGGCTCAACAATGTTAGAGCAGGTTGCTCTTACACTTCCCGAGGGAATCTCAGCCCAGATGGGCGATTTCTCGGAGGTCTTCAGGTTCGACAGGATGCGGAGCGGCAACCCTGCGGTGTACCTCTTGAAGGAACAGTTCGAGAAGTTCGCCGGTTCTCCTCAAAAACTCGATGTCTGCGAATCGATTGCCCACTGCTTCTATCAGCTTGAACAGTACGAGGACGCCGCCAACTGGTACGAGACCGCAGGGCGGCTCATCTTGTCGGAGCCCAACACGCCACCGGTGCTCAAAGCCATGGCGGCCCTGGGTGAGTACGAGAGGGCGTTGGAGTGCTACCACCGCGACGATGACGACGGGAAGTTCACGGAGTGCTCGACCCTGATTGGGGAGCTCAGGCGGGCGTCCGCTTCGACCTGAGCTAGCAGCTAGTGCCTCGTTTCTTCTTCCTTCGTCCTCTGCCGGTTCATCATCTTGGTATAGCATTCCTCGCAGACGGGTTCTTCCCGTGGGGCAATCCTGAAGGTGTGGAGCACCACTTCGAGCTCCGAGTCGCAGAAGTAGCACTTGGGTTTCATGATGGTCCTCGCCTCGCCGCATAGACCCTTCGCCTCTCTATTTTGCCGCCGTCCTTGAAATGCCACACCTCGGCATCACCGTTCGAGTTCTTGCCCCAGCTTACCAACTCCTCAAGCTCCTCCTTCTTGACCCGAGCCCTTCCGCTCTTCACTTGGATCAGCAGCAACTTCCCTCCCTTCGCCGCAAAGACGTCGACCGCGCCGTGAGATGCCGCGCTCCTTTCGACCAGCCACCCCTCATGCTTGAGGATATTCATCGTTCTGTATTCTCGTTCCCTGCCTCTTGCGTATCTGCTAACCACCAAACGCTACGCGTCCCTTACTCGGTTGGCGTCAGTAACGCGCACGGATAAGCTCTTGCCACGGATCTCTACCCCTGATACGAGAAGGATCGAACCTAACACCGCGAGCGCCCCTGTCCATGCAAATGCAGTGAAGGTCTCCCCAAGGAATATCACTGAAATCAGGACGGCGACCACAATCTCTAGCATCAGGACCACAGCGGAGGAGCTCGCAGTGAGGTGCTTGAGCCCTTGCTGGTAGAGCACGAATGGTATCACCGTGTTGAAGACAGCAGTGAAAGCCACCGCCCACAGTGACTCCGACGACAGCGGTGGTCCGAAGCCCGCAGTCAGGGCCGGCGGCACGACAAGGATTGCAGTGACTGTGACGATGCACGCGGCCGAGGCCAAAGGGTCCCACCGCTGCTCGTCCATCTTCTTCTTGGAATAGAGTATGTAGCCTGCCCAGGAAACGGCAGCGATGAGGTACAACGCGTCGCCCAACCCCTGACCACTGGTCACCGTCCCGAAATCCCCATTTGTTGTTATCAAGAACGTTCCTGCGAACGCGAGGAAGATGCCAACCACCTTGAAGCCTCCTAGCCTCTCTCCGAGGAAGACCACCGCTCCGATCGCGGCGAGGATGACCGATATGTTGACGAGCAATGCGGCCACCGAGGCCCCCGTGTATTGCTGTCCGACGAATTGGCAGACGAACCCGACCGCGTTGAACAGGCCCACGACCCAGATGGCCCTGTTCTTGAGGAGAGGCATCACATCTCTGCCCAAGGTCCAGGCCACACCCAACATCACTGGCGCCGCGATTACAAATCTCAGAAAGACGAAGGTTCTGGGGTCCAGACCTCCCTTGATCCCCAAGGCGATCACGGGAAATGATGTCCCCCACATCGCAGCGGCGAGAGCCGTCTCAGCGAGTGCAATCCCCGCCTCCCTCCTCAAGTCCTCTTGCGGGCATGAAGTCCGCAGATAAGCCTTGAGCCAGGACGAGTAAGCTTATGACAAGGGTGGTGATGGCATGGGTCGCTGTATCATGGAAGAAGTAAGACGATCTATCAAGGACCTCGAGGCCCACTTTTCGGACCAGCTTGAGCGTCGTGACAGGCTCCTCAAAGAGAGCAGAGATGTCATCACCTCCAGCTCGAGGGCGATCATCAGCGTTCACCAGGGCAAGATGAAGGACGCCACCAGGGAACTCTCGGAAGCGAGAGCCCTTCTGAACTCGCTGAAGAAGTCGGGTGGGGGTCCCGTGTCACGGTATCTGATTTCTCCGGAGACCGAGTACGTGGAGGCGTCGGCGGTCTTGGCCCTGGCACAGGGGAAGACGATTCCATCAAGAGATGCGCTCGGTGCATCTCCAGAGGCTTACCTGCTCGGTCTGCTGGACACGGTCGGCGAGCTGAAGAGGCTGGTCCTTGATTCGATAATGGGTGGCAAGATGACAAAGGCGAAAGGGTGCTTTGCCATCATGGAGAATCTGTACTCAGTCTGTTCCCCCATGGCAGTGTATGACCACGTCGTGAACGGGACTCGTCGCAAGATTGACGTGGCAAGGATGCTCGTCGAAGACACCCGGGGCCTCATGACTGAGGAGGTCAGACGCGAATCGGTGAACTCATCGCTAGTGCGCCTGCAGAAGAAGCTGGACCGGGCGACCCGTCGCTAGAGCTCTTTCAGCAGCGCGCTGGTCTTGAGGTTGGGATTCGGCGAATCGAGTCTGACGACCTTCAACTTGATTCCGCGCGTCTTGCCCTCTTTCTCAATCTCTGACTCCATGTGATGCTGGTCGTAGCCCAAAGCGACCACGTCTGGTTTTACCTTCTCAAGCGTGTCGTAGATGTTCCCCTCGACGCCCAAGATCGCTGCGTCCACCTGCCTGAGAGACGAAAGCAACGCCACTCTCTGGTTCTCATCCGAGATCGGCTCTCTCTTCTTCCTTTCACGAATGGTGCGGTCCCTTGCCGCCACCACTACGAGGACGTCGCCGAGGCTCTTCGCCTTGCTGATCGTATAGAGGTGACCTTGGTGGATTACCTCAAACCCTCCCCCGATGAAGACGACCTTGATCTTCCTTCGCCCCTTCGGGGTGATTGAGACCCGCCCTCCCTGAAGTTTCACTAGACCCCTTTTTCTGAGGGCCTGGACTTTCCTCCGTGCGTCCAAAGTCCCGGTATTCATGCGTTCCGAAATCTCCATGATCGTCGGCTCATGCTCTCCCAGTTCCAAAGAGAAGACCGCGCCGAGAATCTGTTTTTCGTTCAAGTCTACCAGTCTATCTTCGCGACGCCCGCGAACGAGAGTGAGTCTATAAGACCTTCCGCGTATCCAATGCTGAGCATCGCCAATTCGTCTTGACCGTTCGCAAGGAAGTTCTCGGCGTCCTTCATATAGAGCTCTGCGTTCTCAATGACAGCCTCATACTGAGGTCCAAGCTTCCGTTTGACGGAGTCTAGGGCGTATCTCGTCTTTGCGACGTACTTCGGCACGAGCGTCTGGGCAGTCCTGAGGATTCCATCAGAGTTGCTCCTGATCTTGGAAGCGTCCGCACCGAAGATGGCCGCAATCGCCTCAGTCTCCGTGAAGTGAAGTTTCCCGGGAATGATAACCGAATGTGGAGGCTGGCCGTAGTTCTTCTTTGCCATGCTCGCGAGGTCTCCTGCAGCCAATGACCGGTCGACCCTTCCTAGCCTTGAAATCACGATGACTAACGTGGTGTCTCCCACCACTCCTCGTTTGAAGTTGCCTTCGGCCAACAGAAGGCCGGTCATTGCGTCTGCGGGTGAGACTCCTTCTCCGCTCTCTACGTCGTACTCAAGGAGCAGAAGAGTGTGGGCCCCCTCAAGCAGGTTCTGGTGGAGAATGTGGTAAGCCTGGGTGAGCCTGCCGATGGCTTCTCTCGTCACAGTAACTGTTCTCGAGAACTTATAGTAGTGAAGTCCAGACTCGCTTGCTGCGGCAGAGGCGATGGTGGCGCCATGCACTATCCGCGTCTCCACGCCAGCCCTCGCAGCCCTTGCCCTCAGTTCGCCGTGAGTGGTCGCTATCATCGGATCGCCTTGGACCGCGATGGCCACCTTCTTCATTGATGCCTCTTCGAGAATCTTGTTCCCATCCTCGACGAAGTCCCTGCCTACGATTGTCAGATGCTTTCCCACGACACCCTCCAGCTCTTTGAGAAGGCTCGGTTCGTGGGGCGAAGTGTAGTACTCTAGATACGCGACATCGGCCGACTTCAATTCCTCGGCGCCTTCAAGGCTGACTCCCTTCGGGCCTAGGCCAAGGCCCACGAACGTTAGTCTTCCCATCCTGTTATCGACCAAAGGATTCGGCGTGTGTCTTCAACATCATTTTCGTTCTCCTTCCCTCCATGGACTGTGTTGAAATCGGTAGAACGTAAGTTCGCAAACCCTCTTTGTTCTCCTAGTTAGGTCCTGAATGAAGAATCCCTTTAAATCCATTGACCGGGGCGCGTCGTCCGTGGGCCTGTGGCTCAGCCAGGTTAGAGCGAAAGCGGCTGAAGCGGCTGGCTCTTAGCTAGCTGTGGGAGTCACCAGCATGTCGTGGGAGGCGCGTCAAGCGCCCACGAATTCGAATCCCACCAGGCCCGCTCAAGATAAGCCCAGAATAGCCTCTGTTTGTCTAGTTTAGCTAGATTCTCGCTATTTGCGCGATTGGTTGCAAGGTTCGAAGTACATTAGGAGCTGATGCGTCGTGAAATACTTCACATCAGTCGGGAGATTCATCAGCCAATTTCAACCGATGTGTGTCTCTCAGTATCCTGAAACAGTGCCCTCAGCCGACCGATGGTCCTCAAGGTGAGCCAGTCTGAGACGGGGAGCGCCAAGGACGTCGAGCTGCTCAGAGATGGGTGGGGAAGGCTCAAGTTCTTATCATTGGGTGCTTGGTGGCCCTTGCGATTGACCAAAGCCCAAAAGGCCCTTGACGAAATGCTGGGATGGAGTGGCAACAGCGAAATCGACCTTTACCCTTATGTCCGTGAACTCTTCACGAATATGTTTGGTTACCCGAAAGACCACATCCATCTCATCGAGAAGGGAAGCCAGGGCAAGGTACCCGACTTGTCGCTCGTCTCGGCCGATGTGAGCCCGAGTGGCAATACCTACTGGGTCGTCGGCGAAGTCAAGAAAGAGAGGGGAGTATTCCGTTCTGGCGATTATCGCAAAGAGCAATGGGAGAAGCAGCTCAAGAATTACGTTAGTGCAGATACCGCCTACACCCTCTTCATAGACCCAACCACCATCGTGGTTCTTCGGCCCGATGGTTCCGAAATCGAGGTGGTCGAACTGGACAAACATTCGGTAGCGGAACTTCTTTCACCAATGGCGGAGAACAGTTTAGCACCGCTGCGTTACGAGAACTCTGTAGAGGACCATCGAACCCATCGAGTTTCCCAGCATCCCTGAAGAGCGCACGCGCGTCGCAATGTTTACAGAACGCGGCGCCTACAGTCAGACACGCATGCTCATCAGGGTTCACGTGACTCCAAACGCAAGAGAGGTCAGTGTAACCAAGGTCGACGAATCAGCATTCGAAGTAAGGGTCGATGAAAGGGCGTTACATGGCCGAGCCAACAAGAGACTTCTGGAGATCATGGCTAAGCATCTTGGGGTTCCGAAATCAAAGGTCTTCATCGTAAAAGGGGCGAAGACGAGAGACAAAATAATCGAGGTAGTCTCTTGAGGACTCTTCATGATGTGAAACAGCGAAAGTGAGAGGAAGCGGGCCCGGTGGGATTCGCACAGTCTATTGTCAAATCCAGACCTAATCAGTACTGCTAGGCGCGCGCGCTTGTTTGCTGCGAGACACTCCTCCTTGGTTTCGTCGGGGTCGCTGAAGTTCCTCTTTGATGTGGCCTTAGCCTCGTTTGAGTGTGGGAAAGGGGGTTTCACCCCAGACGACGAAGGTCGAATCCGTGATGACGTCTCGGATCGTGGTCGCACCTCCCGAAGCCAGTATCGAGGAGGCGCTCAAGGTGATGACTACGAACAAGGTGAGGAGGCTGCCGGTTGTAAACGAGAAGGGAGACTTGGTAGGTCTCGTGGGTGCGGCTGATGTAGCGAGGGCGCTCGCAGAGAAGGCGGGTTACAAAGAGAAAGCCAGAAAGCCCCGGAATTCATTCCGGGGATGAATGACGCCCAGCGGTCGTTAAATAGAACTTGGAAGTGTGTCTTCCAGGCAGTATGATGATGACATTCGCATTCAGATTCCGACTCTACCCGAACAAGAAGCAGAAGGAACGGATGTCTGACACCATCGAGACTTGTTGCTACCTCTGGAATGTCGCTCTAGCGGACAGGAAGGGAGCCTGGGAATACAAGAAATTGTCAACAACGTACGAAGACCAGTGTTTGATGCTCACCGTTGAGGCAAAGAATGACGAACGGCTCGGCGCATTGTATTCCCAGACCGGACAGGATGTGCTGCACCGCCTCGACAGGGCATTCGAGGCGTTCTTTGAACACAGGTCCAGCTATCCGAGGTTCAAAAAGTATCGGGAGTCTGGTTCTTTCACATACCCCCAGGCGTACAATGGCTCGGTGAAGCTGGACGTCCGAAGGAAGCGCATCTATCTTTCGAAGGTCGGAAACGTGAAGATCGTAGCTCACAGGCCAACACCAAATTCTGGTAGGCTGAAGACCTGCACCATCGAGCGAGAGTCCAACGGGAACTGGTACGCCTCACTGGTCTTTGGCGATGATGCGGTGCCGCTGCAGGGTGTGCAGGTGCCCGCGTCCTGGAAGGCGCCGGTAGGAATAGACCTAGGGCTGAAGGCTCTGATAACAACGAGTGATGGTGAGAGGGTTGAGCCGCCGAAGCTCCTGAGGAAAGCTGAGAGGCGGCTGAAACGCCTGCAGAAGAGCCTTTCCAACAAGCAGAATGGGTCGAAGAACAGGGAGAAGGCACGACGCCTGCTGGCCATCCAACACTCCAGGGTCTCGAACCAAAGGAGTGACTTCAACCACAAACTGAGCAACGAGCTCGTGCGCAAACACGACTTGGTCGTCTTTGAGGACCTGAGAATCAGGAACATGGTGAGGAACCACGCGCTCGCCAAGTCTATTCACGACGCAGCCTGGGGGCAGCTCGTGGCGTTCGCGAAATACAAAGCCGCGAGGTGCGGAAAGACACTTGAGAAAGTTCCCGCGCCGTACACCACCCAGGAATGCTACTTCTGCGGGGCGCTCAACCCCGTCCCCCTGGAC
>Ga0181533_1001783_pt1 | contig 26816 bp, 18 predicted proteins | sample PEATcosm2014_Bin_45_FD_119772 | JGI IMG/M metagenome (GOLD analysis project Ga0181533, IMG submission 119772) | Peatland microbial communities from MTU Mesocosm Facility, Houghton, MI, USA - PEATcosm2014_Bin11_60_metaG | ecosystem: Environmental > Terrestrial > Soil > Wetlands > Peat | place...
GAGCATTGCCAACCGGCTGCCGAACATTACCCTGAGCGCAAATGCGGGCTCCAGTGCAACCGTAATCAATCAGTTGTTTGCCTCCGGAACAGGCTTTTGGGCCTTGGCAGGCAATCTGACGCAGCCAATCTTCCAGGGTGGTACATTGCTGCACAGGCAACGCGCCGCTGAAGCGGCCTACGAGCAGGCCGCAGCGCAATATCGCAGTGTCGTACTCACAGCATTCCAGAACGTGGCTGACACCTTGCACGCGATCCAATCCGATGCCGAGGCCCTGAAAGCATCTGTGGCCTCCGAACGGTCTGCTGCCAAGAGCCTTGCTATCGCGCGTTCTCAGCTGGAATTGGGCGATATCAGCTATTTGGCGCTGCTTAATGCCGAACAGACGTATCAGCAGGCGATGATCAATCTGGTGCAGGCCCTTGCCAACCGATACGCCGACACCGCTGCGCTTTTCCAGGCGGTGGGCGGCGGCTGGTGGAACAGATTAAAAACAGGTAAAAGACCGTGAATCGTGAATCGTGAGACGTGAAGGGTCAATATCATTCACTTCACCTATCACGTTCTTAGCTTCTGTTTCTTCGGTTTTTGCTCTTTTACTGTTTACCATTCACTTTTAACTATTCACGTTCTTTTTTACTATTCACGTTTCACGATTCACGATTCACGGTCTTTTTAATCTTTTGCAAAAAGCGGTTCTGCATGGATGATGACCTGGCCGGCATTGGGGATAGTTTGATATATTACACCTTTGAGCTTGCTCGTTATAGAATGTACATCCTCCAATAAAACCGCATCATCAAAAGAACAATGCAGGGTTATAAACAACTTCTCTTTTTCAGTTTTCCTTATCTGTATATTATGTACTTCACGAATACGGTCAATAGTCTCTGCGGCGCCAACAATGATCTTTCTGACCATAGTCTCTTCATCAGTTGACACAGCCTGACTTTTTCTTTCCTCTGAACGTAAAGGGTCAATATGGACACTAATGTCCATATCACCGTCGAACTCCCTTCTGATCTCGTCTTCGAGGGTGGAGACAACTTCATGCGCCTCCTTGATGGTAAGATTATGGTCCATTTCTATATCAAAGCTGATATATTTCTTGTCTTCCATGATATTTGAAGCAATATTATGTACATGCAGATTATGGTTGACCCCGATCACATATATCCTTTCAGCGATCGTTTCACAGTCGAGAGCGATGGGTTTTGTATTGATCGTTATGTCGGCCACAGGAAGTAATTCACGCACCTTTTCTTCTATAGACGTGCAGATCGATTGAACATTCTCCAGCGACAAGGCTCTACTCACGTCGAGGGTCATCTCTACAAAGGCATAAGGACCAGCCGGTTTGACCCTGATTTTTTCTATCTTAATTACACCTTTAATCGCCGTGGTTATAAAAGCAATCTGGTCAGTAAGCCCTTCAGGCGCAGCATCTATCAATACATCTACTGTCTTCTTGCCAAGCCCGAACGCTGCATAGGCAATCAACAATGCAATCGCGATCCCGGCTATGGCATCGGCCCAGAGCATGCCTGCGGCAACAAAGATGAGACCAACCAGCACCACCACAGAACTGAGAATATCAGAGCTGAAATGAAGGGCATCCGCCTCCAGCGCCTGGCTCCTGGTTTCCGTCGCTACCTTTTTCAACATCCTCGATCTCGAAAAATCGACAACAATAGAAATAACAAGGACCAGCACCGAGTACCATGCCACTCGCACACCTGATGTCCCTGACACCAGCCTGTGGACAGCCGCATAAATAATCCATCCGCTGGTGAGCAGCAGGATGCCGGTTTCAATCAGGGCAGCTACGCTTTCTACTTTGGTATGTCCATACTGATGTTCCCTGTCAGCAGGCTTGTCACTCACCTTTACAGCGAAGTAGGTCAGTGAGACTGCTCCGAAGTCGAGGCCCGAGTGTACGGCTTCCGAGATAAAGCCGATACTGCCGGTGAGAATGCCTACAACCAGCTTCATGACAACCAGCAGGAAGCTTGCGATTACCGAGCTCATGGCAACATTTTCTTTCCTATGATTAGATCCCATAATTTCAATTATCTCATATTATATAGAAATGCACGCCACCTACTATAATTATTCTACCCCAACCTATCGAATCCTTAATCCAATACAGATAAGTGCTAACCATGGCCATTCCGCTAACCGTGACCGCGTCAACAAAAAAAAAGGCTTTTGCAAATGCTTGACAAAACACGTTTTATCCTGCGAACATTTAACCGCTTTTTGAATATTAAGATGGGTCTCCCGTTTTTTTATTTCAATAGACTGACGGAGGGATTAATTGACTTGAAGAAATATTGGATACGCATCGGGTTGGGCCTCGTTGTGGCGCTGGCCTTTACACTGCATGCCTCTCATGTTGTCGATTTCGGATTCCTTGACCGTCTGGATTTGTTAAGCTATGATCTTCGTCTGGACCTTACAATGCCGCGCTCTCATGATTCCCGGATAGTTATTGTCGACATAGATGAAAAAAGCCTTGCTGAAGAGGGCCGCTGGCCCTGGGGCCGTGACAAACTGGCATTGCTGCTCGATAATTTATTCCGGCGCCATGCAGCGGTTGTCGGGTTTGACGTAGTTTTTGCGGAGAAGGATGAGAGTTCAGGGTTAAAGATATTGGAAGACCTGGGGAAGAAAGAACTGCAAGGCGATGGCGCATACCACTCGGCCTTCATGAAGATGCGGAGTCAACTGGATTACGATGGAATTTTTGCCCGGGCAATCAAAAACAGGCCGGTAGTGCTGGGTTATTATTTCAGTTACCAGAAAGACAAGAAAAAAGAGCGTGTCAGCGGACAGTTGCCCTCCCCTGTTTTTCCTGGCAGGACATTCAAAGGGCTCGATATCCCTTTTGTAGAGATGAACGGATATGGAGCAAATCTTAGCGAATTGCAGCAAAATGCCGGCAGCGCGGGATATTTTAATGATTATCCCGATCTGGACGGCGTCACCCGGCGGTCTCCCATGCTGATCGAATATCGCGGGAATTATTATGAGGCGCTGCCTCTTGCCGTGGTGCGTACCCTGTTCGGTTCTCCTCCATTAACTCCGGGACTTGTACAGGCCGGTAATGGCGTTTCAGCCTATAAAAGACTTGAGTGGCTGAAATTGAGCGACCTCAGGGTCCCCGTTGATGAGAATGTCACGGCATTGGTCCCTTATCTGGGGCCGCAGGGGAGTTTTACCTATCTTTCCGCTTCAGACGTTTTACGTGACAGAGTAAATCCCAACGGTCTCGATGGGGCCATAGTTCTTGTCGGGACGACTTCACCTGGTTTAATGGACCAGCGCTCTACGCCTGTGGCCGCCATTTATCCCGGCGTAGAGGTACATGCAAACATAATTGCCGGAATTCTCGATCAGAAAATTAAAAAGAAACCCGCCTATGCTATGGGAGCGGAGCTTTTAATCCTGCTGTCCGCAGGCTTGCTGCTCTCTTTATTACTGCCCTTTCTCACTCCGCTGAAATCGACTGCTGTCAGCCTCCTGGCACTGGCGTGTGTAATCGGGACCAATATGTGGGCATGGGAAAACAACCTGGTATTGCCGCTTGCATCGTCCGTGCTCATGATACCGATTATCTTTGCACTCAATATGTCTTATGGTTTTTTTATCGAGACAAAAGCAAAGCGCAGGATTACGGGTCTGTTCGGCCAATATGTCCCACGGGAACTTGTTGTTCAAATGAGCAAGCACCCCGAGAAATTCAATATGGAAGGAGAAAGCCGGGAACTGACGGTGTTTTTTTCGGACGTGCGGAATTTTACGACAATTTCCGAATCGCTATCTCCAAGGGAACTTTCAAAAATGATGAACCAATATATGTCATCCATGACCTCGATTGTTCAGAATCACATGGGCACGATAGATAAATACATAGGGGATGCGATAATGGCGTTCTGGGGAGCTCCTATCCAGGATGATTCCCACGCCCGCAACGGGATTCTGGCGGCTTTGGAAATGCAGCGGGCTCTGGCTTTCATGAGGCCGCAATTTGTCGAGCGCGGCTGGCCGGCCATACATATCGGTGCAGGACTGAACACGGGCATCATGAGAGTCGGCAACATGGGTTCTCAGTTTCGCATAGCCTATACCGTTATGGGAGATGCGGTAAATCTGGGATCCCGCCTGGAAGGCCTTACAAAAGAGTATGGCGTAGGAATAATTGTCGGTGAGCGGACCCGCCATGCAGTGAATGATATTATTTTCCGCGAACTCGACTTAGTGCGCGTGAAAGGAAAAAATCAACCGGTGGCAATATACGAACCGCTGGGGCTGCTGGGACAACTGGACAAATCCTTGCTGGATGAAGCATCACTTTTTGAGGAGGCCCTCAAAATTTACCGTGCAATGGATTGGGACAGTGCAGAACAACTTTTATCCGGACTGCAAAGATTGTCTCCGGAGAGTCGTTTGTACAAACTGTATCTTGAACGCGTTGCCCACTTCCGCACCAATTCTCCCGGCCCGGGCTGGGACGGCGTGTTCGAATTCAAAACAAAATAACCCATTTTACAAAGAGGTAGACGGATAGGCTAAGGTAAAGACAGAGTATTAGATAGGCGATGGGTCATAGGGTTTTCCCATTAACTATCACCTATGCCCCATTACCTGTCTTCACCGATAAATTGTCATTATTTGTCTTGCGTTTTGCTGATATATATGCATAATAAAAAAGATATTATTTTATCCTTATTAAATCCATCTAGGGAGCATTCTTGACGCGCATAGTTCAACTGTTATCAAGCGGAGTTTTTCTGCTGTTTATTTTAAGTTCTTTGGCTGCTGCTGATGTCACGAATGAAATACCTCATTTCGATATCAAAAGTTACAGGGTGGAAGGCAACACTCTTCTTCCCTCAGATAAAATTGATTCGATTCTTGCGCCTTTTACTGGCAAGGTTAAGGACTTTGGGACCATACAGGAAGCTCTTGAGGCACTCGAAAAAGCGTACCACAATCGCGGTTACATTGCCGTGCAGGTGGTACTGCCGGAGCAAGAACTGGAAAATGGCGTTGTACGACTTAATGTTATCGAGACCCGCTTAGGAAGAGTCACAATAAAAGGGAACCGTTTTTTTGACGAATCAAACCTTCGTCACAGTCTCCCGGCACTGATTGAAGGACAGTCACCCAATATCGACAATATTTCGAGGAGTCTCAAACTTGCGAATGAAAGCCCTGCTAAAAAGGTCAACCTGCAACTCCAAAGCAGCGAGGACAAAGAAAATGAAGTTGATGCTATTCTCCAGGTAACGGATGAAAAGCCATGGAAAGCAGGTCTGACCTTCGATAATTCTGGAGACGAGCATACGGGCCGCTTTCGTGTCGGGGTGCTCTTTCAGGATGCAAATATCTTTGATCGGGACCATCTCCTGACTCTTCAATATATCACTTCAGCGTCTCAACCCGACCATGTCAGTATCTACGGCATGGGATACCGTATTCCGTTCTATGCCACTGGTTCATCCATTGACCTTATCGGCGCTTATTCAGACGTGGATTCGGGCACGCTGTCTGTGGCCTCAAACAGTCTGCAGGTAAGTGGAAAAGGGACCATATTAGGGCTGCATTACAATCAGAACCTCACCAGGATCGGCAACTATGAGCACAAATTGACTTTGGGGCTTGATTACCGGGCTTACATTAATAATGTCACATTCGGCGGTACTCAATTAGGCAATAATGTTACGGTGCATCCTATATCACTGACCTATGGAGGCGCCTGGACGTTGGACAAGATCAATGCCGGATTTTATTTGGGTCTCTCGCGCAATCTGCCGGCATTGGGCAGCGGAGATAGAGACACAAATGAATTTTTCGAAAAAGTTCGCACCGGCGCGCCCGTGGGTTATAATATCTTCCGGGCTGGAGCTAATTTCTTTTACACCTTTGGCGCTGACTGGCAGGCACGGGCACTACTCAATGGCCAGTACACTAACAATCCGCTTGTTCCAGGTGAGCAGTTCGGGCTCGGTGGAGCTAGCTCTGTCCGGGGTTTTGATGAGAGAGTTGTCGCTGACGACAAGGGATATTCAGGCAGCGTTGAAATATATACGCCAAACCTGGCCGGGCTGGCCGGAATACTCACAGCCCAGTGTCGAGCACTGGCCTTTTATGATCTGGGGTATATTTCCAGGGTAACCCCATTACCTGGAGAAACACCGAACAGCACAATATCCAGCGTCGGCCCGGGCTTGCGCATAACTGATGGCAAATACTTCTCTCTTTCTACCGATTATGGATTTGTTGTCGAGCCGCTTGCCGACGTAAAAGGAAGATGGAGCGGTCGATGGCATATGATGTTGAGCCTGATGTATTAACACATGGGCTATAGGCGATAGGCAATAGGCTATGGGTGATAGGCAAAAAGGCCAAAAGATATAGAACAGAGACTGTTGGTATGTGGAGGTGGTTGCGATGAAAACAAATCTCAATAAACTTTTTTCGATACTCAGCCTGCTCTTTTTGAGCGCAAATGCAGCACTGGCACTCCCATCAGGCCAACAAGTTGTAAACGGCAATGCTACTTTCAACACTCAGGGTAATTCCCTCACTATCACCAATAGCCCCAATACAATAATCAACTGGCAGAACTTTTCTATCTTGGGCAACGAGGCAGTGCTCTTCAGCCAGCAAAGCAGCAGCAGTTCTGTTTTGAACCGGATAATAGGACAAAACCCTTCCTATATCCTGGGCTTGCTGCGGTCCAACGGTAAAGTATTTCTGATCAATCCAAACGGCATATTCTTCGGACAGGGCGCACAAGTCAATGTGAACGGTCTTATTGCATCCACGCTGGGCATAAGCAACCAGGATTTTCTGTCCGGGAGTTACAATTTTACCGCGGGTGCAACAGCAGGCTCCATACAGAACCAGGGCGCCATTACAACGCCTGGCGGCGGGGCGGTGTATATGATAGCGCCCAATATTGAGAACAGCGGAATAATAACTTCACCCAACGGCGAAGTGCTGCTTGCGGCCGGCCACAATATTCAGCTCGTTGATTCCTCAAATCCTGACATATCCGTAGTGGTTAGCGCTGATGAAGATAGCGCGGTGAATCTCGGTCAGATAATATCTCAGAGCGGGAAAATCGGCATTTACGGCGGACTGATATCGCAAAAAGGCATAGTCAGTGCCGACATCGCGACAGTTGGTGAAAAAGGACAGATAATATTCAAGGCAACAAGAGATATAACCCTTTATGGCGGCAGCGCGACCAGCGCAAAAGGCGGCGGCACGATAAAGGTGCTGGGCGGAATGGAAAGCGGAACAGTCACAGTGAACGGCACTCTGGATGCCTCGGCGCCCAACGGCGGAAACGGTGGTTTCATAGAAACGTCCGCATCAAAAGTGAGCGCCGGAGATGACTCCCATGTCACCACGCTGGCGCCTTACGGCAAGACGGGCACATGGCTTATTGATCCTACTGATTATACTATCGCCGCCTCAGGCGGAGACATTACCGGTGGACAACTGGGTTTAGCTCTCAACAGCAACAGTATCGCCATCACTGCGAGCGCAGACGGGAGTTCCGGGATCAACGGCGACATTTTCGTTAACCAAAATGTCTCGTGGACTTCCGGAAATTCTCTGACGCTGAACGCAACCAGAAACATAAACCTGAACGCCGATCTGACCGGCAGTGGTTCAACTGTTTACCTTAACGCTTCAACAGGCAGCATAAGCGGTTCAGGTGTTATAACTGCAAATACGCTTTATGCAAGCGCTGCAACAGGCATAAGCCTGACCGGCAACAATGTAGTGTCTATGGTAAGCCTTACAAACAACGGCAGCGGCGACATAAGCTACACCAGCAACATAGGCGCCGGCAACACTCTTTACGTGGGCGGCTCTGTCAATAACGGCGCTTTCAACGTTACCGAAACATCTGGTAGTCTGGAGGACCCTTCGGACTCTAGTACAACTAATATCACAACCGGAGGCGGTGATGTGAACCTGATAGCTGCCCAGAATGTCATTGTTGGAGGTCCCATAACTGCGGGCACAGGCACAGTTACCCTAACAGGTACGACAGGCAATATAACCGGATCGGGTGTTATAACTGCGAGCTCTCTTACAGCAACTGCCTCGACCGGCATTAACCTGACCAACGTTAATAACGCGGCGCCACAGCTTTCCCTTGCAACTAACGGCGGCACAATTAATTTCAATGATAATAATACTACTCTTACAGACCTGAGCGTTACGACAAATGGCGGTACCACCGGGCAAACGGTGACCGCAACGAATTTGACTTATTCTGTGTCGGAAACAGGCGGCAATACAGCAATTACTACAGTCAGTAATGGAGGGAATCCGCTGAACTTCAGCTATGAGAACACCTCTGGAAATATTACCATCGGTACAGCAATAACCGCCGGCACAGGCGCAGTAACGTTAAAATCCGACAATGGCGCAGTATCCGGATCGGGTATCATAAGCTCAAGCAGCCCATCCGGGCTCACGGTTGTCGCTGCAACTGGCATTGACCTGGAAGGCCTTAATGTAGTGTCTTCGGTCGGACTGACAAACCTTAACGGTGGTGATATAACATATAACAGCGCCGTCGGCAACGGGAATACTCTTGTTGTGAGCGCGTCTAACAATGCCAGTGGCGGCGGGCTCACGATTACCGAAGCTACAGGTAATCTCGGCAGCGGATTCATAACCAACAATGGAGGAAGCGTGACCCTCTCTTCCCAGGAAGATGTCGAAGTAGGCGGTACCATAACACTCGGCAGCGGGTCAAATATCACGCTTAACTCTTCAACAGGATCTGTCACCGGTTCGGGTATTATAACCGCAAACTCTCTTAGGGCAAATGCGGCAACAGGTATTAACCTGAGCGGCAATAACGTAGTGCCTGCTGTAAGCCTGACAAACAGCGCCAGCGGAAATATCAGCTACACCAGTGCCCTTTGTCCCGATTGCGGCTCCGGCCAAACAGCTGTCAGCGGCGCTAACTTGGCGCCAGGCGGTACATTTACGGCGACGTCAACAAATGGCAATCTAACTGTGGACACGTCTAATCTCGCCACAAATAACGGTGATGTGACACTGATGGCTAACGGTAATATCATAGGAAGCGGCAGCATTGCTGCCGGCACTGGCACAGTGACCCTTGCGAGCGCAACCGGCTCAGTGTCTGAGAGCGGCTCCGGCTCAGTCACAGCTAATAGTTTGTCGGTGATTGCGGCCAATGGTATTATTCTGACAGGCGGAAACCAGGTCAGCACTATCCAGGCAGTTAATACAGCCACGAACAATATAGAAATCGACAATACTGCGGCTCTCACAGTAAACGGACTTTCGAACTTCGGCGCCGGAAATGGAGACATTACGCTCGATAACCATGGAGCAATTACCACTAATGCTGCCCTTATTTCATCATCCTATGGAGCTGTGACCATAACTGCGCATAGTCCTCTTACTATAGGCTCAGGCGGTGTCAGCGCTCATGGGGATGTAACATTGACAGCCTCATCTACCGGCGGAGCGGATGACCTGACAATCAACGGAAATGTTACTTCCTCCAACGGCAATGTCATACTGAGTGCCGGGCGCAATTATATCTTGGGCACTGGTGGAAGTGTATCAGCTCCAAATGGAACAATTACAGAGCCTACACCTTCTCCGACACCTACTCCCGCTCCAACGCCTACTCCCACACCTACTCCTTCTCCGACACCTTCTCCGACACCTACTCCCACTCCTACACCCACTCCTACACCCACTCCAACACCTACTCCAATACCTACACCTACTCCAATACCTACACCTACTCCAATACCTACACCTACTCCAATACCTACACCTACTCCAATACCTACACCCACTCCAATACCTACACCCACTCCAATACCTACACCCACTCCAATACCTACACCCACTCCAATACCTACACCTACTCCGATACCCGTGCCTACTCCAGCGGCCGGGTCGCAGCCTGTTGCTGTTACAGTACAGAATACTAACAACACAACCGTGGAAACGCTTGATACGGCCCTTGCTACAATAACGCAAGGTGTCAATACATTCAATACGACGACGCAGACAGCCGGCTCGTCAGGCGACTCTCAGGGTCCTCCCGGCGGGACCGGACAGAGTTCAGATAAAAACAAACAAGGTACAGGAGAGAGTTCCAGTGGTAATGCAACAACGAATAATGGACCAGGCAAAAAACTTTATTGCAATTAGTCTGCTGGGACTGGCCTGCGCGCTGGTACTTGCCGCTAATTCCTTTGCCGGAGATAAGGTTGGAACAGTTATTAATTTAAGCGGACCGCTGTTTGCTAAAAGAGCTGACGGAACGAGCAGGGTGTTATCCAGAAATTCCATAATTGAAGAAGGAGATATAGTTATTACGGAAAAAGGCACCTATGGCAGGATCAAGTTCACAGACAACAGCGAAATGACACTGCGACCCTATACCCAGATCAGGATATCCAATTACAAATTTAATGAAACAAAGCCGCAGGAAGACAGCGCTGTGTACGATCTGGCAAAAGGCGGACTGCGCGCTGTTACGGGACTGGTCGGAAAGCGCGGCAATAAGGACAGCTACAAAGTTAATACGCTTACCGGCACCATAGGTATCAGAGGCACAACATATGACGCGGCACTCTGCACTAACAACTGCGGCTCTCTGGCGCCTGGATTATACGTGCAAGTACTGGATGGGGCGATTCACGTGACGAACGGTGGCGGGTCGCAGAACTTCACTGCCGGCCAGTTTGGTTTCACTCCGGGCTTTCAGCAGCCGCCGGTCATATTGCCGCAAAATCCCGGCATCCAGTTTACGCCGCCTCCTTCATTCTCTTCAACAACAGGCAGCGGCAAGGGAACAGCCGGAGGATCACCCGGGAATGTAGATTGTCAGGTGCGATAACCCCAAATAAAGCCCCTATGGCGTTCAGCGTCTTGCGTTAAATACAAACACAGCCTTTTCTTTCTTTACGCGCAACGCACCACGCTGAACGCTCAACGCGCTTTTATTTCCCCATCTCAAAATTGAAGATAGCCTCACCGCCATGGCCATCCGAAACCAGCACAGATATCGGTAATCCTGCTTTATTCTCAGCCGGTACTGTAAAGGTCACCTTTCCTGTGGCAGAGTCAACAGTGGTACCAGGCGGACCTGATTTTAGAGTATATGTTAACTGGTCTCCATCCGCATCCTTCGCATTGACCTGGAAAGAGAATGTGCTGCTGTTCACCTTGACCAATTCAGTTGCCGGGTTAATCACGGGTGGAGAATTGGCTATCACTACTGAAGCAAGCCATGTCTGTTTAGCGCCCTTTCCGCTGTCCACAGTTATGGTTGCCTCAACCTTATCATCTCTTTTGAACCTGCTGTCTACTACGACCGAATTCGATGTTTCAGACAGCTTTTCTCCGTTTTTCTTCCATTCAAAGAAAGCCGGAACTGATGAAAGCTCTACCCCTGCCTGGGGAATAAGGTTTATCGTGATCGTATCTCCGACCTTGGGGGCTCTTGGGGTAATCTCGATATGAGAGATCAGAACAGGATTATTTACGGCAGGTGAGCCCGGGACTATAATTTTTTCTACTGTTGCGGTCTCCTCAGTTGACGCGACGCCGGATGCTCCTGTTGCCTGTTCTGAGGCATTCGGCGATGTTGTTTGTCCGGGAGGACTGCCTTTGCCCTTACATCCCGGCACTGCAAGGGTCGCCATTAACCCAAATCCACAGAGTGCCGCGTACAGCGTACAGCGTGCTGCGTTAAAAGCAAAAATTTTACACATATTGATCGACCTTCCTTTTACGCTCAACCAACAGTACGCGCATTAAGCGCGCTTCACGTTGAACGCTCTACGCGTTATTCATCTGGTCAGGCGGTAAACCGCTTGCACACTGCCTATACTGGGATTTTTGGGATCACGCATATCTTGTGCCTGGGCTACTATGGAATAAAAGTAGAACGCTGTTCCACCCCCTCCTCCGGATGAAGGGGGCGGAGGGAAGACCATGGCATTGCCGGAGCCCGGGACCGGCTTTTGGCCGAGGCATGTGACCGTCATATCTATCTGGTACCTGCCGTCGGCAGTTTTTGCGCGCAGTGTTGCTGTCTGGGGAGAAGGCTGACAATAAAATATTACATTCGCCGCACCTCCATAATTGGCCGGCCACCACCCCATGTTATTACTTAGCGTAAAGGTGGCGGCTCCGTTGTTGTAATCATTGATAAGCTGCCGCACTGCTTCCGTAGCGAGCTGCACCCCGCCTGCAGCAGCCTCCTGGGAGGAAGAGAATTTTTTGTTTATGGTCGCTATCTTAAAGCCGCCGCCAACCAGGTAATAGATGCCCCCAATGAGCAGCAGGCTCGCTGCCACGATAATGAGCGTATTTACAATCGCTATTCCAGATTCTTTAAAGAAATGGTGCGTTCTATTGTTCTCCATCTGTATTTCCCCTGTGCAGTAGTTAATGAGACCGTATCAGACACTGTAGTGTCGCCGAACAGTATAATATTGGGTTGTGGCTGCGGCCCGGCATACTCGTTTTGGTTGCTGTCCTGCTCCACCATGCCGATCCTTACAAATCTCGGGTTATAATTTCCGTTAGAGTTCAAAAAAGGGCATGTGTTACCTGCCTGCCAGGTAACATTTCCGCTCGTATCTATACAGCCGAAGATAGAGGAAAAAGCAAGCACACAGTCAAGCGCTGGTTGATAGTTTACTGCGACTCCCACTGCAACACTGCTTCTTGTCAATTGCTGGGTTCCGGGTGCGCAGGTCTTTGTGGTTGTCGCAGAAAGAGTGTATTCGGTGTTGAAACAGCCGCCAGCAGGGCTCAGATAAGCTATATTGCCCGGCCAGGTTGGCTGGCACCCGTTTAGCGTAACGCCTGTCACCGTTGTCGTGCCCAGACTGCTTTTGTCGGAAGGATTTATTATTGATACAGTATCTCCATTATTAAACCCGCTTACAGTGCATCCCGTCGTAATATAACTCCATGAACCGGCAGCCGTCTGGGCGGCAGACGTCTGGGGCCCCGTATTAGTGCTGAAAATAGCAAGAACTCCGTTAGTTGCCCCCCCCGTGAAACTGATTTCAGGAGTGCAGCTGCCGCCGGAGCTGTTGGCAGGCACGCCAAAACCCGCGGACTCAATCTCTTTGAAAATAGGCCAAACTGTATTGGCTATCTCTCCCTCAACTTTTGCAATCTTCCTGGTAGACGTTGCTGTTTTAAGCATAGTCGCATAAAGAGTAAACATAACGCCTAGTATGAGACCGAATATTGCCATAGCTATCAGCAATTCAACAAGACTTGTGCCTCTCTGGTTCTTCATTGCGTAGCCGTCAACGACTTGTCCATTGTAATAGAAACGTTTTTAACACTAAAGACACCTGACTGTATGCCGGTGTTGACCAAAGAGACAGTTAAAGGAGAGGGCTCGGGCTCTATCCAGTAAACCGTTATGAAAATTTTTACCAAATTCGTAGGAACTGTTGAGCATGGCATATAGGCCACAGTCCATACCACATAGTAAGTCACCCCGTTTGCCGAGCGCCGTATCGGATTGATTACGCTGTTAATTAGACTGACATACGAGGCGCTTGTCGAATTGGGGTGATCTATATATGCATTTGCAGTTGTTGTCAATGGCACGCTTGTACTGAATGTCCCCTGGTTGTCGTCATAAAGGTACAGATTATTCAAGGTCCCGTTCCATGGATTTGTATATGTGGTCATGCCTGTTGCATCGAATGTCAATGGATTGGACAAAGCTCCTGCATTACACGTCAGCAGATTGCCGCTGTTGCTGGCGCCACTGCTGCCGTCCAGTCCCAAATACTTATTGTTTCCGCTATTAGGCAATAAGAAAACATTGTTCCCGCTGAGCTTGGCAAGACGGTCGCTTACGTCAACTGCAATGTTATAAGCGACATTACGCTTTGAGAGTCCTGCGCGCTGATTTACAACATTGGCTGTCCACGCAAGAAAACCGGCAACTGCAATAAGCAAAATAGCAGTCGAAATAAGGATTTCTATAAGCGTAAAACCGCTGTTACTTTTCATACGTTACCTTGCCTGCCGTATCAATTGTTATTGATTTGGATATAGTGCCCTTCAAAACTTTTATAGTTGTCAGCCCTGTGGGAGTGTTCCAATTTTCATCATGCGGCATACCTTTGCGGTCAAACCAGATATAGTTGCCGGCTGTGCCCGGAAATGTAATAGTAGAGGTATATCCCGAATTATAGGTTATTGCAGATATTGACGTGGGCGTTACACCGGCGTTAACAATAAAGCTCCCGCTCTGAGTGAATACACAGTATTCCCCTGCCGGGCAGCCGTCATTTAGTGGAGGGGCATTTAAAGTTGTTGCACAGTACTGCGCTGTCGTAACACTGCAAGTTCCGCCCGGAAAACGGATGACCGAATATCCTGTTGCCGGTGCATTATTGAACTCTATTCCGTACGGCACCGAAGTAATGGACCGCGACCTTGCCTCTTCAATATTATCCAGCAACTGGTCACGCATCTGGGATAGTGTGGCGTCCGTTATAAACGAAACAGCGCTCATGCTGGATATTGTAATAAGTATGCCGGCAATAGCAAGAACAATAAGGAGTTCGATGACAGTAAACCCTCTTATTTTGTCATCCATAATATATATTGATTGCTCATGGAAATACTTGGATTTATTGAGAGTGATGCGATGCCTCCTGCTGCCTGAGTAAACACCTTGTAGGTATTGCCTGTCTGGACAGGAACAAGGCTTTGTTTGAAGGGCGGAGCGCCCGGAGAAATTTGTACTACTTTGTTAAGAGTAACGCTGGTAGTGGGGCCGGTCGTACCAGCGGTTGACAAAATCGTGGGCTGGATAAATGGCGCCCCGGTATTATATTGGAGTGATATAAGACTGGAAGTTCCACCAGCCTGGCAGACATTCCCGCTCGGAGCAAACTCCGTGGCGCTCACAATGCCTCCGAAAGCAAGGGGGGAAGCATAAATTTTTGAGCCCGTGATAGTCTGTTTCCACCCGTTATAGCTATTCAGAACATTTGTAAGACAGTTGGCTGCCGCCATATCTTTTGCGCCATCGCAGGCAGTGCCTGAACCGCTCAATGTCGCGCCTGCAACTGATGTAACCACGAGGGAACCGTCATTGGAGGGACAGCCAGGATTGGTTGCATTGGGACAATTGCCAAAACCGTCGCACGATCCTGAAAGGACTGTTGCGCCGCCTGTACATTGACAGGAATATGTTTGTGCCACAGCCCCGCTGAAGGCAGCATTAGTCATGTCTATAAAGTTTGTATAAGTGCAGCCGGCGCCGCCGCTCTTCCAGCATGTTGTGGACTCTTTAAAACCATATAAAAGTTCATTAGTGACGCTTGTATCGCTTGTAGTAACATAAAGACCGGTCCCAAAATAGAGCCATTGATTCCCGGCAGGGTCTATGGCTAAGGCGGGAGAGGCAAAGACAGGATGTCCGGGGTTTACAGCTGCTGATATCAGCCACTGTGTAGGGCTGGTAAAATACGTGCCTACTGAGCCGCTCGAACCGTTTCTTATCCTTAACCTGTAGAGCGCTCCAGCCGTTTCACTATAGGTGCCGAAATAGACGTCATCAGTCTGGTAATCGCCTGTCGGATAATCAAGATCAGCAGCCTCGAAATCTCCGACAGCCACATTGGTGGCGGCTGTATTGGAGGCGCCCTCTGTGCTGGTAATAGACAACCCTCCGCTCACGACCTGACTCCCTGTCAGAAGATTAAAAACATAAACTTTCGGATTTGCCGGATAGGTGAGACTTGCGGTCGTGATTGCCGTTGCCCCACTGCCCATAACAAGATACCAATCGCCGTTAGTAGTGGGGGCGCCAAGTCTTATGATGCCCGGAATTCCTTCAGTAAGAGTATGGTCAGGCATCTGCTTCTCCCATAAAAGGTTGGGAGAGAGGGGGTTGGTAATGTCCATAACAAAAATAGAAGAGCTGAAGGTCACGTTGGCGCTTCCCACAGTGATCGGAGTACCGCCGAAACCCATGGAGCCGATAAGCAGGCGTTTCCAGCTCGAACCGTTAGAAGCCTTCGTAGCTGTGTTGGCGCCGCCTATGGAAGCGTCGAGAAGCGTCAATGTGGCGTCAGACATCGGAATATGACAATAATTGTTCTGGCAATACCACCTGAGATACGGTATTACATTCCATGGAACATATGCCCATGCCTCGCTGCCGAGCGTAGTGCCGGCAGAAGGAGACAACTGGGCTATCTCTAACGACGTACTACCATTTCCAATAGGCGGGTTGATGTTGGCAAGCGTCCCCAGCATGAAAGCATGAACCATACCATCATTGGCGCCGACAAATACCACAGGCGGATTATTCTTGATAGTATTGGTAATAAATGCTCCGTAAGTGGTGTCGCCGTATCGCGTATCATATCCGTTGATCTTACTGTTGGGGTCAATTTGTGGTGTTGAAAAAATGATATCGCCAAGCTTCCATGATGTGGCAATATTAGTGCTTGTAGAATCCGGTTGCCTTAATCTGAACAAAGAACCGGAAGGAGTCGGCAGGTCATAACCTCTTACGTAATTGATGACAGACTGAGCACAGTTGCTGTTGCATGCTCCGATATCGGTATAACTCCAGTAACCGCCAAGTGTAGTTAGTGCCGCGGCATTGAAACTGTTTACACTAAATGGCATGAATTCGCCGGCATCGACTGTGCCGTTTGTGTTGCTGTCAAACCAGGTCCAGATTGTTCTGTTGTCCGGGCTCGTGTTTTGAAGAATCGAGCCTGCCTCCCAAACCGGCGTCACAGCAGTAAGGTCCTTTGTCGTCGATGTACAGCTATTAAGGCCGGAACTGCTGTTGGTATCGGTATAAATAGTTGCCACAAACTGCTGCTGCGCCGCGTTATAAAGAAAGGCCACTATTTTATCTTGTATGATATCCAGGATATTTGTTCCAGCAGTGTTTTCCCTGATATTTGAGACAGTATCGGACCACAAAACTCTCAGGTATCCGAGCCATGTGACCCTCACGCTGTTGTCCTGCTGCTCGGGGAAGAAATAAGCCTGTGCCACAATATTGGATGCTATGGTCTGTGACGGGGGCAGGCTCACAACCGTGGTGCCTGATGAGGCCTGGTTGAGGATGGTACTAAAGGCATTCTGCAGCTGCTGCTGCAACTGGAGAGGATTGGAGGCATAAAAATATGTATCAGGAACACCGTCTCCGTTAGAGTCCCATTTGCTGGTAAGATCAGGGTATGGGTCGCTTGGATTGTTGTTGTTAAATCCACCGTATTTGGCAGCGTACCAGAAGGGGTCATGAGTAAAGCTTGCCGACGACCCGGTAACATTAAAGGTCCTTTGAACATATACAACGCCGGGTGAAGACGACCCGGAACCGCTATATGAGGTTGAAGGGCATGATCCTCCGTTACAATAGGTCTGAAAACTTACGCCGTCTCCTTTTCCCTGGAGTTCTATATATTCCCCCGCGCCAGAAACACCGTTGATCAAATACCCCGACCCATCGTTAGCTCCTGCCGCATAAAAAGTGCCGCTGGTTCTGACGGTTATAGTATTTGCACCTGTCTTGACAAACAATCTCCAGCGCACATCAAGGTCATAGTCATTGCCCTGGCCGGAATCATCCCAGGCCACTTCGTATCCATACTGATAGCCATTGGTAGCATTGGTTTGAGTGGTGCATTCCGTGTCATTCGGAGGACAACTGATATACGGGGTCCCTGATAGCGGATTATACATATAGAGAATCTTAAAGTCGACAAACTGTCCTTTGGATCCGGTAAGCCCTGCATAGTTAATAACGGTAAAGCTCGGCTGGAGCTGAACAGTATTAGAACCCACCGGGAAAGTAAGATTAGGTATGTCCGAAGGCGTGACCACTGCATAGGTAGTAACCAGCTCGGTATTGCTGCCATTAGTAATGCCTGTGGTATGCGCCCACCAGGCCAGCCCTGCCATATAGAATGATCCTTGTTTAGTAGGCTCTTCAGTGCAGAGTCCGCGTGCCTGGCTGAAATCAAAACCGGTCCCCGAAGTAGGCTCCTGGGAGCAGTTACCTGTATTTGAGGCTCCGAATTGTCCCACAAAGGCACTGGTTATTCCCTCAAGAGAGTTCATATGAGAATTCGCTATCAGGGTCTGAACACTGGGGGTGTCGTTAGTGCTTATCGTAGCAGGCCAATAGGAGCCGGGGAGTTGGTCGGAGTCCCACGAGGCGTATACATCGCTGAGCATAAGGACAAAAGGCTTGGAACAGGAGGGATAGTTGCCTCCTGCTGAACTGTAAGGATTGACCCACGAGGATGCAACAGGAAGCGAACTTGTGGAATTACTTGTGGGATAGAGATTTGTAAAAAAAGCTGACGTTGGGTCAGGAGTTGAAGATTTAAACTGTGACGTGGGACTGCTTTTCCCCATGAAATACCTAAGCGTTTCATAGTACATCTCGCTCATGGGGTTCCCCCAGTCCCGGCAGGTCCCTTCGGAAAAAGTCGTACTCAAACCGCAACCATTTGTGGCCCATGTGTGCCCTGAAAAATCATAATCGATCAATTGAAGCAGATCAAGGGTTTTAATAATCTTTGAGGTACTTGTATTGATTGTGCCGTCGGCTGTATTGATCTCCTGGGTCATATCGGTAAAATTGCTTCTTAAAACGCCTCCGCTCTGATTTTGATTATAGCTTCCGGTCATGAGTGCGAAATACATGCGCGGCGCATTGGTTATGGGATTCAGTCCTAAGGTCTGCATGACCCCGGCAGGCTTATACGATGAGCCGTACTGGAGACAGTTGGACTCAAGACCAACCGCTGAATTGCACACTAATACATTGACATAATAAGAACCACCATAGCCCTGTGCAGTTTGTGCGGACGAGGGCAGAGGAGGACCTACATTAGGTCCTGTGTTATATTGTTTTGTGCATTGTACGCCGCCATCAAGGGCAGCAGCATAAGGATAGTATTGCAGCCCTTTGTTAACGCTGCCAGAATTGTCACTGGCGTTATATGGATTACTGGGCGTAGCAGGTCCATTTGCAACGTTTCCCCAATAGAAGTTCATCTGTGACCAGTTGGCCTGAGGATCTGAGGCGCCGGTTCGGCTTGTATTTGTATTGCATATAGATATAGCGGTTTGGTTTGAAGAGCCGTTAGAAGGGGTAAGCTGTGCAATGTCGGTACCGTAGTAAACTTTGACCCAGGAGTGTGAGTCCTGGGTAAGTGTTGTCCTACTTAAAACAGTTAATCCACCCTGAGCAGGGGTCTGATCTATGTCACGCCTGCCGCCATAAAGCACAGCGCGCAGAATATCGATCCTTGCCATAGTTGACCAATTAAGAAAGTTGCCGCTCCATTGGCCTGAACAATAATGACCGTTAGCTCCTGAAGCCAATGCTTGAGGTTCAAAGCGGTTGTGGCCCGAAATATAACTGTAGCATTTTCCTGAATCGAAATATCCAAAATAGGTGATCGTGTCTTTATATGTGACATCAGGGACCCCGTCTCCGTCAAGATCGACAACATCATCATATGCCTTAAAAAACAGCTTATGGTCTTTCGACATCACCAGCATTACCAATGGAGGTATACTTGTGGTGACAAATGGAGGGGTGTAACAATACGTGCTCATCGATGACGTGGGCGAACTCGACTGAGAATCAGAAAAGAAACCCAATGACAGCACAGCAATAATAACCAATATAGCAAATGAAGGAATTTGATATCGTTTTTTCATTCCTCTTATTATAAAGCAATTTTAATGCCGCTGCCTCGAAAATGTTTATTGTAAGAAAAACAAAGGGAATCGCGGGTCGGAAAGATCGCAATGTGGAACAAATTACATAAAACTATGTAACGGATTATACAAAAAAGGCAATGGGCTATAGATTGTACTTTTTTTCCTATTGCCTATTGCCTATAACCTATAATCTTTGATCTTGGTAAGCAATGTCTTATAACTCACTTTAAGTATTTCAGCTGCCCTGCTTTTATTTCCTCCGGTCTGCATAAGAACTGTTTCTATACGGGATTTTTCAGCGGTTTTAACTGCAAATTGGGCAATTTCAGATAAAGGGGCTTCGGCGCCTATCTGCTCTTCTGTCTCACATTTGACAAAATTAAAATGCTCCGGCTGGAACTCCGGACCGTCGCATAGGATAACCGCCCGTTCTATAATGTTTTTCAGTTCTCTTATGTTTCCCCTCCATTCATTCCCCAGTAGGACCCTTTCGGATTCAGGTGATAGGGGTAGAGCCTTTTTGTTCATTTCAGATGAAAAAAAACCGATAAAATGCCTTGCGAGCGGAATAATATCTTCCTTTCGCTCTCTCAGGGGTGGAATCATCATAGGGAAAACATTCAAGCGGTAAAACAGGTCCTCCCTGAAGTGACCTTCTGAGACTTCTTTTTCGAGGTTCTTATTGCTTGCAGCGATAACGCGTAAATCAACATGTACGGTTTTTGTTCCGCCCACGCGTTCAAACTCATTTTCCTGAAGCACACGGAGCAGTTTTGATTGCAAAGAGAGTTCCATATCTCCGATCTCATCAAGGAATATTGTGCCCCTGTCCGCTAGCTCAAACCTGCCCAGCTTAATTTCAGCAGCACCGGAAAAAGCGCCTTTTTCGTGTCCGAATATTTCATTTTCAATTAAATCTTTAGGTATCGCTGCGCAATTGACTGCAATAAAAGAATATTTGGCCCTCGGACTGAGATGATGTATGGCCCTGGCAACAAGCTCCTTTCCAGTTCCGCTCTCGCCTAGAACAAGTACGGTAGTCTTGAGCGGCGCCACTTTTTTGATTTTTTCCATGATGTTGGTCCATTGAGGGCTCAACCCTATAATTTCGGGCATGTTAAGAAATCTTGAGAATTCATGCTTAAGGACGAGATTCTCCTTCTGCAAAGTCTGCTCTTCCAGAGCCCGTTTAAGGAGCACGATAAGGTGGTCAGGATCAAACGGCTTGGTGATAAAGTCGTAAGCCCCTTTTTTTATTGCTTTGACCGCAATTTCAATACTGCCAAACGCGGTCATAACTATGGCAGGTATAAAAGGATACCCTTCCCTTACTGCCTTCACTATATCCATGCCGTCCCCATCAGGCAGCTTAAGGTCGGTAATCACCGCGTTGACGTCCTCACGGGAAAGCGCGTCAAGCCCGTCCTTTACTGTCAGGGCCAAGCGAACAGTATAGCCTTCAGACCGAAGCGTCCTGGCGAGCATGTCCGCCATGCTCTGCTTATCTTCAACTATAAGAACACAGGTCATAGGCGATGGGCGATAGGCAATAGGTAATACTTATAGGTTTTTCCATTGCCTATAACCTTTATTGTACCGGCAAAAAATAGCCGGAACGTGCTGCCCTTCCCTTCTTTGCTGTTCACACTCACGCTGCCCCCACGATTTCAGGTTATACTTGTGTTTTTTTCCTATAGCCTATAGCCTATGGCCCATTGCCTATAGCCCTTCTCTATCTTTGTTGTTCAGACTCACGCTGCCCCTTTGAGTCCAGGTTATACTTTGCAGGTTTTTTCCTATTGCCTATAGCCTTTATTGTAATGGCAAAAACAGCCGGAATGTGCTGCCCTTGCCTTCTTTGCTGTTCACATTCACGCTACCCCCATGAGCCAATGCAATCTTCTGCACAAGAGCCAGCCCTATGCCAGTGCCCTTGCTCTTTGTAGTATAAAATGGCATGAATATTTTATTAAAATCGGTCATCGGTATGCCTTCACCGTTATCTTTAATAGCAATAGATACTCCCTGCCTGCCGGACAGGTCGGTCTGCTCGATATCTATTCTTATCTTATCGCCTGCATGGAAGGCGTTCTGAAGAAGATTTTTAAAAGCCTGTCTGAGAAGGGTCTTGTCTCCCTTGACTGAAACTGGATCGCAAGGTGAAAATTTGATTTCTGATGCCGTCGGCCCCATGCTCTTTATAATATCTGTGATAAAACTTACCAGGTCGATGTCCATCATTGTTATGGGTTCCGATTTTGAAAACTTCAGCAGTTCTTCCATGACCCTGTCCATTTCTTCTATTTCATTCATAATTGCCTGGACAATTTCCTTTCTTTCATCTCCATCCTCAAGTCCTTTAAGGAGCAGCTTCGCATACCCTGCAATAACACCCATAGGATTCCTGAACTCGTGAGCAATGCCTGCTGACACCTCTCCGAGTGCGGCAAGCCTCTCCTTCATTATGAGCTGTTCTTTAAGGGCGTTTATTTCACCGCCGAGAGCACTAAAAGCGCCCATGACTGTATTCATTTCAATCGTTTCGGCTTCCTGTGTTTTTTTATTAAAGAGGCGGGGCAAATAGACTGCCAGGAAAAAGAGCACAACTAAAACAACTGAGGCCGCTAACAAGACAATCAGCGTCTCGGGGTAAGCTCTCAAGCGCGTCGAGGGTTCAGCGTCCAGCGGTGTGCGTCAAAAGCGAAAGAAGAAAACCGTCCAACTTCAAAAAAAGTAATCACAAACTCCCTATCCATTTTTTATATTTCTTTGACGCTCAACGCTCCAGACTGAGCGCCTGACGATCTTTTATCTCGCTCGACGCTCGACGCGTCTCATCATCTGCCACTGACAAGCTGTATAAGCTTATCTGCCGGCAGCGTTCCTTCGTGTACAGTCCCGTCAGGCAGTATCAGTGTCGGAGTACCCAAAATACCGAGTGATTGTGCAAGTTTTATATTGTCGTCAATTTCCTTTGTGCCGCAGTTGTCCTTAGTGATCGGCCTGCCTTGAAAATTGTCTTCCATCATTGTCAATGATTTCTTGCATTCTATAGCATTTGCCTTCCAATATGAATCTTTATGCGCAGGCAGGGGGAACAATTTTATATAAAAAGCAATATCTTTCCTTTCCTCAACCACCCGTTTCATCTCCTTGTGAAGTCTTGCACAAAACGGGCAATCAGGATCGGTAAAAACAATTACTTTCCTATGAGCGCTCGGGCTGCCTAATACCAGGGCATTCCCAAGGGGAATCCTTGAGACATCTACTTTCCTGAGGGGACGTGCTTGATCAATGCTTTCCCGGGTCCTGTTGCGTTCGTTATCAAACGCAACGATGGGTCCGGCTACCATAAATTTCTTCGAAAAATCAGTATAGAAAATACCTTTCCTGCCCTTATCGTCAAGGGTAACTTCCCATAGGCCTTTAACAGGACTCATCTGAACACCGACAATTTTTGCATTAGAGTTCATTTTTTTGAGCATGCCCATAACATCATCATTGGTGATCGAATGGCATTTTTTGCAATCGCCGTCACATCCGCTTTCACTGAAAGTGTGAGCTGGAACTGCATTAAAAAATAAAATTACTGCGGCAAACATTCCGGCGAATCTAACCATCATTTGGTATACCCTCATAAGATAATTCAGGTTATAGGTTATGGGTCACAGGTGATAGGTAAAAAACACTTTAACTTATGACCTGTGATGCATTTCCTGTGACCTGTCGCTTATCTTAACCAATTATTTGTTTGAATTTCAAGTAATGCTTTGTTATAATGTCCAACAATGGAGGACTTCCTTAAAAAAGCGGTTCTTGAGGCATTGTTGTTTGTTGCCGGAGAACCCGCAACCATCAGCAGTCTTTCAAAGGCAACTGATCTCCCTGAACAGGAAATCAAAAAACTGCTGGATGAATTGGCATCCGACTACAAGTCGAGGAACTCCGGCATCCTTGTCATTGCCATTGCAGAGGGATACCAGATGGTCACCGACCAGGATCATTCCCTCTGGGTCAAGCGCTTCAAGCACATCAGCCAGTCCAACAAACTCTCACAGCCTGCCCTTGAAACACTCGCTATTATTGCATACAAGCAACCTGTAACAAAACTGGAGGTAGACCAGTTGCGTGGCGTTAATTCCGATGGACCAATCAAGAGCGTGCTGGACAAGCATTTTATTAAAATTGTCGGCAAAAAAGAGACGCCTGGCAGGCCTTTTCTCTATGGTACAACGAAGGAATTCCTGCAGTATTTTGGGTTGAACAGTTTAAGCGAATTGCCGCCTGTCAGTGATTTTTTAAAGGATGACGCAGCGTGAAATACAGGTAAAGGCGAAGGTCAAGGTTAAGTTTTGGACGTTTAAGGCCGATAAAGGCATACATGACATGCCTGAAATAAAGGTAAAGGCCGGTTAAGAAAGGATCTTGCTTTGCTCAACCTTAACCTTAACCTGCTTTAAAAGGGAGGACGCGGAGTGAAGCAAATGAAACCTTTATATGCAGCACTGTCTTTTATCATTGTTCTTTCATTCGCCTCAACAGCAGTTGCAAATGTATCCTACACGGTAAGAAAGGGCGATACATTACAAAGGATTTCAAAAAAGTACGGCATTAGCGTATCCGAAATAAAAGAATCCAACGGGCTAATGTCCTCCAAATTAAGCATCGGGACAAAGCTGTCCCTTCCGAACCCTGAAAAGAAACTCAGAAATAAAGAAGCGGACCACATTGCAAAAAAATATCCATCCAAAAATTTGACTTCTGATAAACCCTCGAATGAAATCAAGGAGACAGTTCATATAGTAAAAAAAGGAGACACGCTGATATCGGTTGCAAAAAAGTACGGGACCACGGTAAATGAATTAAAAATTGCTAATGGCCTTAAAAAAGGAAAATTAAAAGTCGGTCAGCAAATCTCAATAACAAGCAAAAGCCATGCGCCTAATACCTATGTTGCCAGAAAAGGAGATACCGTCCGCAAAGTTGCAAAGCGGTTCGGGCTTAGCGTAGATGAACTGAAGGAAATAAATGGGTTGAAAAGAACCCATCTGAAGGCTGGACAAACAATTTACCTTGCAAAAAGAAGCACTGAAACGAAAGAAGACACATCTAAAACCTACGGCATTTCTGCTGAAAAAGCCACCCCAACCGTCACTTCAGCCCGTCTGGAAGAGGTCAAAGAACTGTCGACTTCTGAAGATGTTCTTGCTGATCTCAGTATACAGGAACGCCTGATTCTTTTTGCAAAAAAAATGCTCCACCTCCCCTATCGTTTCGGCGGGAACGGCGCCTTCGGCCTGGATTGCTCTGCTTATGTGCAAAAAGTTTACAGCTTTATCGGACAGAATATTCCACGCAGCGCCCGTGAACAGTTCAACCTCGGGGAAGCTGTCGACAAAGACGATCTTATAACCGGGGATCTCGTCTTTTTCAGAACGTATGCATCGTTTCCATCGCATGTGGGGATATACCTGGGGAATAATCTTTTTATTCATGCATCCTCGCTTTCAAAAAAGATAACAATCGACAGCCTTGAAAGCCCTTACTATTTCAGACGTTTTATTGGGGCCAAGCGCATTATCACGGATGAAGACGCAGAAATAAGTGTCAACGAGTTACCGATAAAGGCAAACTGAAGGCGTTAAAGCGTTCAGCGTCGTGCGTCCAGCGTAAAAACAAACATCTGCATGGACGGGGGACGCAATTATCGGATCTGATAGAAATCAGGCGTTATATCGCTCAGGACAATCCTCGTGCGGCCATTCTGAGCATAGAGGACTCATGAAGAAGCTGTTCATATTGATTTTTATTCTTTCGATGTACGGCGGAGCAGCCTAGTCATAGCGATACGAACAGTTTTACCGGAACATATGTTATGGATATAGGCAATAAGGCCGGTGGTACGCTGATGGTTATTCAGATGTCTGATAACAAACTGCGGTTCGATCTGGAATGTAACAGGGGCGCCCCGTCTTACAACTCGGGAAAAACGTCCGCAATCATTCCAGTCAAACGTTCAACTGCAATATTCCATACAACGGAATTTGGCGGTGAGTGCAAAATCAGGTTTGAGTTCCAAAAGAATGCTGTTGTTATTTCTCAGACCGGTTCCGATGCTGATTGCGGGTTCGGGTTTGGAGTTCATTGTGACGGGAAATACCGATTGAAGATCCGAAAACAGCCAAAGCTGCCGGAAGATTAATAGATGGCTGTCGCATGATTCCTGTTCAGACTACGGTGCGAAAGATACAGAGAATCCACGGACGTCCCGGACAGCAAGCCCTTCTGTAAAGAGTCCCAGGTTATGAACCGAAATGAATAATCCAATGCCTAAATACTTTTTTATATCTGTTATGCTCATCATGATCTTAGCGGGATTATCTGCGAAGGCAGCAGAGAAATCTTGTAAGCGGCATCCCAAAGTCATGGGGGAATGTTTCATTGTGCATGGTCGCCTTTCACGTTTCAATGGCACTCCATCCGTACGACTCTGGAAAGTAGGAACAAATAGAATCCTTGGAGTGTCTGAGGGGCGGTTCTATCTAGATGGATATCGCAACTTGCCAGAGTCCCTAGAAAAGATGCTCTCGTGGGAAACAGAGCTATTCGGCAATTTCCTTGTCTGCCCTTTTACGCATGAAAAGCCAGGGGAGATGCGGCTTATCTGCATAGAGTCTGCCTCTGATTTGGTCAAAAAAAAGCGCGATGTCGCCCACTATTAGTAACTTCCCGTACTCAGCATTTTCCACTGTTATCCTTTTTCTTGGGAATTCTACCGGCAATAAACAGCTTGCTCCTGTTGGCTCATAAAAAACATATTCGTAATATTTTCAATTTTCCGGCATAGCGCTATTAAGCAGGTAGCTGGTTCCATGTAGCCTGCTAATGGAATAACTTATTACCTGAATCTTGCACAGTAAAAAGATAAACCATAAGGGTTACCTTGTAGAATAAAGGATTCGACCAAGAATCATTCACTACAGGAGGTAACCCAAATGGTTAAAAGACAGATTAAGAATAGC
>Ga0181533_1001790_pt1 | contig 26729 bp, 26 predicted proteins | sample PEATcosm2014_Bin_45_FD_119772 | JGI IMG/M metagenome (GOLD analysis project Ga0181533, IMG submission 119772) | Peatland microbial communities from MTU Mesocosm Facility, Houghton, MI, USA - PEATcosm2014_Bin11_60_metaG | ecosystem: Environmental > Terrestrial > Soil > Wetlands > Peat | place...
ACTAGGTATCCGGCCAGCATGGTCCCGAAGACGCGTGCCCGGCTCCGATCCCCCTCGTACTTGTACGCGTTGAGAGCGCTCTCCAGGAGGCCGCTCCGCTCGGCGACGGCGACGTTCCAGTGGAACCAGCGCGACGCGCTGGCGCAGAGGGGGTTGCGGCAGCCGGCCGTCTCCGTCGCGAGCGGCCGGCCGCAGACGCCGCATCCGGTCACTCGCCCGCTCTCACCGGGAGCGCGAGCTGGACGGGGGCGGTGGGCGGACCCCCGGCCAGCTGCGCCAGCAGCAGCTCCACGCCGGCATCGGAGACGAGCCGGCGCACTCCTGGCCGGGCGAGGAGATCCCCCGCCCAGGGCTCCGCAGCCACCAGGTCGGAGAGGAAGAGGTGCCGGCCCAGGGCGAGAGCGGAGCGCGCCGTGATGCGGGCGCCCGAGGTGGGCCCCGCCTCGATGACCACCGTGGCGGAGGCAATGGCGGCGATGACCGGGTTGCGCCGGCGGAGCGCCGCCGGTGACACCGGGGCGTCGGGGGCGAGCTCCGACAGGACGGCGCCGTGAGCCGCGATCCGGTCCGCGAGCCCGGCGTTCTCGGGCGGGTAGACGCGGTCGATGCCGCAGCCGAGGACCGCGACGCTCCGCCCTTCGGCGTCGAGGCAGGCCTGGTGAGCGGCGGTGTCGACCCCACGGGCGAGCCCGGACACCACCGTCACCCCGGCACCGGCGAGCTCCCGGGCCAGGCTCCGGGCGCGGGCGAGCCCCGCGGGGCTCGGGGAGCGGGTACCCACCACGGCGACGCTGCGCTCGTCCTCTGGACCGACCGTGCCGCGCCACCAGAGCAGGGGTGCACCGCCCGCCAGGCGCAGCCCGGCCGGGTAGCCGGGATCGAGCGGACCGATCTGAAACAAACGCATGTTCGCCAAGTGTAGCCGGGGATCGGGTGCCCCCGCCGTAGAGTCGAGGGGTGCCTGTTCGCTGGCAGTGTGTGGTGGTCGATTGCCATGACCCGGAGCGGGTCGCCCGCTTCTGGAGCGCGGTGTTTGCGAGGCCACCCCGGGGTCCGGAGGACGGCGAGTGGTGGCTGGAGCTCGGTGAGGGGGTGCCGGATATCCTCTTCCTGGCGGTGCCCGACACCAAGGTGGCGAAGAACCGGCTCCACTTCGACCTCCGTCCCGCTGATCAGGCCGCCGAGGTGGCGCGGCTGCTTGAGTTGGGGGCGAGGCAGAAGGACATCGGCCAGGGCGAGGTGAGCTGGGTGGTGATGGCCGACCCGGAGGACAACGAGTTCTGCGTGCTGAGGGCGCTGCCGCCGACGTCGTGAGACCGATGGCCGGGCAGGGTTTCCCCGAAGGCGTCCTCCGTCCGTCGAGCCCTATGCTGAGCCTGCCGCACGCTGGCTTCCGGTTGATGGGGAGGTGCCCATGCCCGTCACGCGCATGAATCACGCCGTGCTCTACGTGCGGGACGCCGCGCGCACCGCGGCCTTCTACCGCGACGTGCTCGACTTCCGGGTGGTCTTCGAGATGGCCGGGGGACGGGCGATCTTCCTCCAGGCTCCGGCCAGCACCAATGACCACGACCTCGGCCTCTTCACCGTCGGCGAGGGGGCGGCCGCCTCGGACGCTGGCCGGACCACGGTGGGGCTGTACCACATCGCCTGGGAGGTCGACACCCTGGACGAGCTGGAGCGCGTCCAGTCCCGCCTCGTCGAGCACGGCGCGCTGGTGGGCGCGACCGACCATGGCACCACCAAGGCTCTGTACGCTCACGATCCGGACGGTCTGGAGTTCGAGGTCTCCTGGCTGGTCCCCGCGGCCCTGCTGACCCCCGGGATGCAGGCGCGGATGGCACCCCTCGACATCGCCGCCGAGAAGGCGCGATTCGGTGGCGCGACCCGCGGTGGTGTCGGCATCTCGAGCCCGGCCTGAGCCGTGACCGTCTGCCCGAGGTCGCGGGGGAGAGTCGGGTGAGCCCGGAGGTGGAGAGCCGGCCTCCCGAGGTGCTCTTCGTCTGCATCCACAATGCCGGTCGCTCCCAGATGGCCGCCGCCCTGCTCGACGAGCGCGCCGGCGGACGGGTGGGGGTCCGCTCCGCGGGCTCGCAGCCCGCCGACCAGCTCAACTCCGCGGTGGTCGAGGCCATGGCCGAGATCGGGCTGGACATCTCGCGGGAATTTCCCAAGCCGCTGACGGACGATGCGGTGCAGGGTGCGGACGTCGTCATCACCATGGGCTGCGGTGACGCCTGCCCCTTCTTCCCGGGGAAGCGCTACCTCGACTGGGAGCTGGAGGATCCGGCGGGCAAGCCGCTCCCGGTGGTCCGGCGCATCCGCGACGAGATCGACGGGCGGGTGCGGGCCCTGCTCGGCGAGCTGTTGGCGACGACCTCCTCCGAGTCCTCAGGCGGGACGCCCAGCGGTCGGACCCTCAGCCCGCCGTCATCGAGAGAAGTGTCGTGACGGTCGTCCAGTTGCGGGTGGTGGCGGTGAGCTTCAGCGTGCGTCCCGCCAGCAGGGTCGCGAGCCGGGATCCGGCGATGCCCTCCGGGTGCCAGGCGTAGATCTCGCGGCCGACCACGGCGAATCGCTCGCCCGCGGTGGCCGCGGTGCTCAGCACCGGGATGATCTCCGAGTCGGGTGGGGATTCCATGAAGGTCACCTGGTAGCGCCGGGGGTCGTCGGCCGCGCCGGGCAGGGGGTCGGCCCGCACCGCCGCCTCCAGCTCGGCATGGGTGCGCACCAGGGACCGGATGTCCAGGCCGAAGTGCGCTGCGATGAGCGCCTCGCAGCGCCGCGCCACGGCCTCGGGCGCCCCCGGCGCCGAGACCGCCACGTTCCCACTCTGGAGGTACGTCTCGACACCGCCGAATCCCGCGCCGGTGAGCAACGCGCGCAGCTCGCCCATTGGGATCACGTTGTTCCCGCCCACGTTGACCCCGCGGAGCAGGATCACGCACCGGGTCACGGTCAGCCGGCGGCGCGCCGCGAGCGGCCGGAGGTGGCCCGCGCCCCGGTGAGCAGGCGTTCGCGATCGAACATCGCCGAGACGACCCCCCACATGCCCACGTCGGCGACCAGCAGCACCGCCGCGAACGTCAGCGCGAGGCTGACGCTGGGGGTGAGGACCTGGAGATCGATCAGCACGACCACCACCAGCGGCGGGAGGCTGGCGAGGGTCCCCAGCTGCTGGGCCACCCGGACGTCGCTCGCCCGCGATGAGATGGCGATGCCGACCCAGATCGACCATCCCGCGAGGAGCGGCGCGAAGAGGATCTCGCCGACGACCTGCGAGCTCTGCAACAGCGCCGTCGTCACCGCGGGGTCGGCGGCGAAGAGCTTGGCGCAGACGGCGACGACGGCGAAGAGGAGGTAGGCGATGCCCACCGACGGGACGATCGCGGCCGCCGCCTTGCCGAGCAGCAATTCCTCGCGGCGCACCGGGGTGGTGAGCAGCGGCTCCAGCGTCCCCTGCTCGCGCTCGCCCACCACCGAGTAGGCGGCGATGGCGGCCGGCACGACCACCGGGATGATCATCAGGAGGAGGAACGTCGAGCCCGCGAGCCTCTGCACCACTTCCTCCGAGATCCCCGGGCTGAGCCGGAAGATCTCGATCATCGGGCTGATCAGGAAGATCACGGGGAGCACGGTCATCGTCCCGATGATGAAACGGTTCCGGCGCAGCGCCCGGAACTCCTTTCGGACCACGGCGAGGATGCGTCCGGCGTCCAAACTCATCGCGCTGCCGCCTCCGGGTCCTCGTCGATCAGCTCCAGGTAGACGTCCTCCAGGGAGTGCCGGGACTCGACGATGGAGAGCACGTCGGCCCCGGCTGCGACCAGGGCGCGGGTGACCGCCGGCGCGGCGACCCTCGGGTCGGTGACGCTCAGCACGTAGCTGGAGTCACCATCCGACCGCCAGCCCTCGACGCCGGTGGCGCCGTCGAAGACACCGTCGGGCGCGGCGAGCGGGGCTGCCGTCTCCACCGCCAGGGAGCGGCTGAAGAGCTTCTCGCGGAGCTCGTCGGTGCGCCCAACCGAGCGCAGCCGGCTGTTGAGGATCGCGACCCGGTCGCAGAGGCGCTCCGCCTCCTCGAGGCGGTGGGTGGTCAGGAAGACGGTGACGCCACGCTGGCGCAGGTCGTTGATCAGGTCATGCACCTCGCGCGCGGCCACCGGGTCGAGACCGGACGTCGGCTCGTCGAGGAACATGATCGCCGGGTCGCTGAGCAGGGCGCGGGCCAGGCCGACCCGCTGGCGCAAACCCTTGGAGAGGCTGCCGCAGAGGTCCCGGCCGCGCGCGCCGAGGTTGACCGCCTCGAGCGCCGCATCGATCCGGGGACGCGGGTGGCGTAGCCCGTACAGGCCGGCGAAGAGCTCCAGGTTCTCGATCACGGTGAGGCGGAGGTGGAGGCCGGGGTTCTCGGGCATGATCGAGATGCGGTTGCGGATCTCGGTCCCGTTCTCGGTGAGCAGCGGGATGCCCGCGACCACGGCGCTCCCCGAGGTCGGGGCGATCAGCGTTCCCAGGGTGCGGGCCGTGGTCGTCTTGCCCGCTCCGTTGGGGCCCAGGAAGCCGAAAACCTCGCCCGGGGCGACGGTGAAGGAGACGTCCTCGAAGGCGGTGCGCTCACCGAACCGCTTGGTCAGGTGGCCGACGACGAGCGCCGCTCCGTCGGGCGAGGGGAGCCCGGCGCTCGGGGTCGCGAGCATGGCCACCCGCGCGGGCGCGGTGGCGAGCGAGGTGGTGAACGAGGCGGGGGGCGACGTGGTGAACGACGTGGGGTGCGAGGTGGGGGGCGGAGCCAGCGGATCGGGCGCCGGCGCGGGCGCGGCCCGGGGAACTCCGCCCAGCAGCGCCGCGGTGCCGAGGTACACGGCGAGGACGGCCACGGCCGCCACGACCGCGATGCCGCGCGAGGTCCGGAGCAGGACCAGGAGCGCGACGACGAGGGCGATCGCTACCGCGGTGATCAGCCAGCCCTGCCAGGTGACCGGCCGGAAGCCGAATCCCACCTGGCGTCGGGTGAACCAGCGGGCTCCGCTCGTCGGTTGCATCGAACCTCTCATCTCCCGCGATCAGAGCCCGGGGTGGGACTGGGCCAGGATGAAGAACCCGGCCACCCGTGCGAAGTCGTCGAAGACGACACGGCCGCTGACCTCCGTGCGCTTGAAGCCGCGCTTGAAGCTGAGCGGCAGGTCGACGACGGTGTGCTCGCCGAGCTGGGTGACCCGGGGCTCGGCGCCGCCGGCAGCCACGTCCACGGTCGCCGGCAGGCGCGCCCGCACCGAGGCGAGCAGGACCACGGAGCAGGCGTCCAGCATCCGCTGGTCGAAGTGGGCGCGCAGCTCGTCCCAGCGCCGGTTGAGGAAGTGCTCCAGGAGCACGCTGGCGAGGGCCGCGGCACCCGGGAGCGGTCGCACCGGAGCCTCGTCGGGGGGCCCGGGGTCGGTGTGTGGCCCGCCGAACCGCTGCAGAGCCGCCTGCCGGGTCACGTGGAGGACCTCACCGATCTCCGCCCAGGTGCGCCCGTCGGCGCGGGCGCGGACCACGAGGCCCCGGAGGATGTCGTCGACCACGACCCCGAGGCTGCGGGCGGCGGCCAGCGCGACCATCGCTGGGTCCCCGGCCACCGTCTCCTCCCCCCGGAGCACCCGCACCAGCAGCTCCGCGTTGGCCTGGGCCATCCGCGCCATCACCTGGCGGTCGACATCGGCCGCCGCGGCGGTATCGGGCTCCTCCGTGAGGGTCGGGTCGCTCGGCGGTGGGACCGCCTTCGCCGCATGCCGCCGGCTTGCTCCCGAGGCCGCGGGGACAACTGTCTGCGCCACGTTGTCAACGTACCTTACCGTGGAGGCCATGTCAAGGTGCCTTACCAAAGCGCCCGCAGATCAGCCGTGCGTTGCACCCCGTTGACGCGATTCCCGCGGCGGCCTATTATTGAACCGACAGTCGGTCGGTTATTGAGGCGGTCCAGGTGGCTCGTACGGTCAACGTCGAGGCCCGCGCGCTCCGGCGCGAGGCCTTCGTGGACGCCGGGCTGCGCCTCATCCAGAACCGTGGCTACGAGCAGATGAGCGTCCAGGACGTCCTCGATGAGCTCGACGCCTCACGGGGCGCCTTCTACTACTACTTCAGCTCGAAGCGAGCGCTGCTCGAGGCGGTGGTCGACCACGTGGTGGCCGCGGCGCTGGCCGCGGTCGCGCCCATCGCCGCCGACCCGCAGCTCTCTGGCGTCGCCAAGCTGGAGGGGGTCTTCACCGGCATCGCCGGATGGAAGGCGGAGCGCCGGGAGCTGATGCTCGCGCTGATCCGGGTCTGGTATTCGGACGACAACGTGCTGACCCGCGACAAGCTGCGACTTCACCTGGTGGGCTCGCTGGTCCCGATGCTGGCGGCGATCATCCGGCAGGGCACGGAGCAGGGCCTGATGTCCGCCGGCTCTCCGGAGGGGGCCGCCCGTGCCGTCGTCTCCCTCCTCCTCGGCGCCCAGGACATGGCCATCGAGATGTTCGTCGGGTGCCAGGAGGGCACCGTCTCCACTGAGACCGTCGCGTCGACGATGGCGGGGTACACCGAGGCGATGGAGCGGATCCTGGGGATCCTCCCCGGATCCGTGACCTTGCTGGACGACCACAACTTGCAGCTCTGGTTCGGCTCCGGAGCCGAGATGGGCCCGCTGATCTCCACCAGGAGGTAGCTGAGCATGGATGTCGCGATCCGCACCGAGGGGCTGACCAAGGACTACGGGGAGGGCCACGGCCTCTTCGACCTCGACCTCGAGGTCGGGGTGGGGGAGGTCTTCGGCTACCTCGGGCCCAACGGGGCGGGCAAGACAACCACCATCCGGCTGCTCATGGACATGGTCCGGCCCACCCGAGGCCGGGCCGAGATCTTCGGCGTCGACTGCCACGCCCACCCGGTGGAGGTGAAGCGGGTGGTGGGCTACCTGCCCGGTGAGATGCCCCAGTGGGGAGGCCTCCGCGGTCGCGACGTCGTGGCCTATGTCGGCGGTCTTCGCGGCGGGGTCGACTCCGCCCGGGTGAGCAGCCTCGCGGAGCGCCTCGACCTCGACCTCGGCCGTCGCTACCGCGAGTACTCCTCGGGCAACAAGCGCAAGCTCGGGCTGGTGCTCGCCCTCATGCACCCGTCGCGGCTGCTGGCGCTCGACGAGCCGACCAACGGGCTCGACCCCCTGATCCAGCAGGAGTTCTACCGGCTGGTGGAGGAGGCGGCGGCCGGCGGCTGCACCGTCTTCCTCTCCTCGCACGTCCTCTCCGAGATGGAGCGCGCCTGCCAGCGCGTGGGCATCCTCCGCCAGGGCCGGCTGGTCCAGGTCGCCCGCCTCGACGAGCTCCACCACCTCCGCTATCACCGCCTGGAGGCCGACTTCGGCGGGGAGGTGCCGCTGGAGTTGGTGCGCGCCCTACCCGGCGTGGAGGACGTCGCCGTCGAGGACCACCATCTGAGCTGCGCCGTCCGCGGCGGCTTCGGGCCGCTGCTCGAGGTGCTGGGGCGCGGCCAGGTCCTCAACCTGGTCACTCACGAACCCACCCTCGAGGAGGTCTTCCTCGCCGTCTTCCGCGAGGAGGCCGAGCCGGCCGCGGCACCTGCGGGAAAGGCCCGATGACCGCGGTCCCGGCCGCCTCCAGCCCACCCGCCTCCCTGGCCGGCGGCCGGTCACGGGACGGCATCGTGACCATGGTTCGGTACGGACTCCGCACCCACCGCTGGGCCCTCGTCGGGGTCGCCTTCCTCGGCTTCGTCTCACCGTATGCGAGCGGCTCCACCTACCTGGCCGCCGCCGGGACGGCGGCGGCGCGGGCCACCTTCGGGCGCCAGACGATCGCCCTCGGTCCGCAGCTCGCCTACCTCATCCCCCTGCCGCTCCGCCCGGACACCGTCGCCGGGTACCTCTGGTGGAAGGGGCTCACCTGGTTGACCCTGGTGTTCGCCGCCTGGGGCCTGGCCGCCGCCACCGGGCTGATCCGCAACGAGGAGGAGCGCGGCCTGCTGGAGACCTGGCTGGCCTCGCCGCTGGGGCGCGCCCGGCTGGTGCTCGCCCGCGTGGCCGCCTTCACACTGGCGGCGGCGGGCGCGGTCGTGATCACCGGCCTGGGCACCGCCGCCGGGGTGGCCAGCGGGAAGGCGTCGATCGGATTCGGCTCGCTCGTGGAGCAGGGGCTCCCGCTGCTCGGGATGACCCTCGTCGCGTTCGGGGTCGGTTTGGTGGCCGCGCAGCTTGCCACCACCCGGCGCGGGGCCCTGGGTCTGGGCGCGGCGGTGCTGCTTGCCGTCTACGTCCTCGACGCGGTGGCCAGGGTCAACCCGGGACTCGACGGAGTTGCGGCCATCTCGCCCTTCCACCTCACCGACCTCACCACCGCGGTCGTCCCTGGCGGCCGGTTCGACGGTGGGGCGACCCTGGCCCTCTACGTGACCGCCGCCGTGCTGATCGGCCTCGCGGTCGCGGCCTTGCGGGAGCGGGACCTGATGGCCGGCCTGCTGCGCAGGCGGGTCACCGCCACGCCGGTGGTGCGTTTGCCCTCGAAGAACCCGCTCCTGCGCCTGCCGGTGCTGCGCAACCTCTGGCAGCAGCGGCTTGGACTCGTCGGCTGGGTGGTCGGGACCATGGTGGGGGCAGCCCTGATCGTCTCCCTGGCCCGCGGCACCGGGAAGCTGCTGGCCTCGGTCTCGGGATTCAATCGCTTCGTCCAGGCCGCCGGCACCAACTCGGCGGAGACCGCCGTGGTCAGCTCCGTCTGGCTGAGCATCGCGGCGCTCATCGTTGCCGCCTACGCCATCAATCAGACCTCTCACTGGGCGGGTGACGACGCCGAGGGCAGGCTGGAGATGGAGATCGCCCAGCCGGTGCCGCGCTGGGCGGTGGTCGCCGAGCGCTGCGCCACCCTGATCGTGGGCGCGCTGCTGATGGCGGCTCTCGGCTCCCTCGTGACCGCCGCGGTCGCACCGGGCCAGGGGGTGCACCTCGACACTGGGCGGCTGCTAGTGGCCACCGGGCTGCTGGCGCTGCTGGCGCTCACCTTCGGGGCCGTCGGTGCGCTGGTCATCGCGCGCCTGCCGCGGGTGGCGGTGCCCGTGCTCGGAGTCGTCGCCGTGGCCAGCTTCTACGTGCCCCTGCTGGCACCGCTCTTCGGGTGGCCGAGCTGGGCCCTCAACCTCTCCCTCTTCCACCTCTACGGCACACCGCTCACCACCGGTGTGTACTGGACCGGCCTGTGGGTGATGGTGGCGATCGTGGTCGTGGGCTTCGGTGGGGCGATGGCCGCGATGCGGGTGCGCGAGGTGGGCCGCTGATCCAGGGCTGAGACGGGGGCCCGGCCGGCACTGGATCCTCGGCCTCACCCTGACCTCGGCGAGATCCGGGTCAGGGGTTCTCCAGGGTCATCCCCGATGGTGGACCGCCTCGGGCGTCCGTAGCATCGCGGCCATGCAAACCCTCCGAGATCCGCTGTGCCGCCGGCTGCGCGGTGAGCCGACCGGCGCCGGCATGGTCGCCGGCTGCACCGGGGTAAGGCCGACCCCCCGAGCAACTGGTGGGTTGGCCGGCTGGAGGCGCCGGACATCCCTTCGTAGGCTTCAGAGCGTGATACAGGCCCAGCTTCGGAGCGCACCCCGCCTGAGCGCTCGATCGCGAGCCGCGGCGAGCCGACCATCCGGCATCAGGGGAGCTGACTGACGTGGAGATCTTTCGGAATCTCTGGCGCCGCAAGGTGCGCACCTCGCTGACCGTCATCGGCATCGTCATGGGCATCTTCGCCCTCACCACCATGGGTGCCATGGCGGAGCATTTCGACACCCTGCTGGCCGGGGGCATCAACTACTACAGCAACACGGTCCAGGTGGCCGACGCCAACTCCTCGAGTGGTTTCGGGGGCGGGTACATGGACCTCTCGACCCTCGACCGGATCCAGCGCGTACAGGGTGTTCTCGCCGTCTCCCCCGGCGTCTACGACACGGCCAAACCGGGCTCGGCGTCGGTGGTGAGCATGGGCGTCCCCGACTTCATCGCCAACTTCGACCCCAACTGGAACCGCTACTCGCCGCTCAAGCTCTCGCTCGCCGGCGGTCGGTGGGTGGGTGACGCCTCACGTCTGGAGGTCGACCTGGGGTCGTCGATCGCTGCCGAGTTCCACGTGAGGGTGGGCGACACCATCGCCCTGCCGGTGCGCCCCAGCGATGCCCAGCCGGGCTTCGTCAACCATCGGTTCACGGTGGTCGGCATCCTCAAACCGACCCTGACCGCGCCGGACAGCGGCGCCTACGTCAGCCTCCACGACGCCCAGATGATCGAGGGCGACAGCCTGCCGACAGCACTGCGGGGCCAGGTCGACCCCTATCAGCTCATCACCGGAGCGGTGGTGTACGCCCAACCCGGGGTGAACCTCGACAGCCTGGCCACGAGGATCAACAGCGCGGTGCCCACCGTGGAGGCGACCAAGCCGAGCACCCTCGTCAACGCCTTCAAGTCCGGAGGGGCCGTGTTCACGGTCATGACCACCGCGGCGGCCCTGCTGGCGCTGGTCATCGGCGGGCTCTCGGTGGTCAACACCATGCTGATGTCGGTGAGCGAGCGGGTGCGCGAGATCGGGCTCAAGAAGGCGATCGGTGCCCGCACCCACCACATCCTCCGCGAGTTCCTCGCCGAGGCGGCGTTGATCGGATTGATCGGCGGCGTCGCCGGCTACCTCCTGGGTCTCGTCCTCACCACGCTGCTCAACGGCAGCAACCCGAGCGGCGGGCTGTTCCTGGTGACCCCGGGACTGACCGCTCTGGCCATCGGCTTCGCGGTGGCGCTGGGCGCGGTGGCCGGGCTGCTGCCCGCCATCCGTGCCGCCCGGATGGACCCCGTCCGCGCGCTCCGGGCTCAGTAGCCGCCCGACCTCACGTTCAATCCGAGCTCACTCAGTAGGAGAAGAGATGCCCACGCTGCGGTTGGAAGGCCTCACCAAGCACTACGTCCGCGCCTCCCAGGTGGTCAGGGCCCTGGACGCGGTGACCCTGGAGATCGAGCAGGGCGAGTTCGCCGCCGTGGTCGGCCGCTCCGGGAGCGGCAAGACCACCATGCTCGACTGCGCCGGCCTGCTGATGCGCCCCACCGCCGGACGGGTTCTCCTCGACGGGGTGGACACCGGCCGCCTCGGGGAGCGCGAGCGGGCCGAGCTGCGCAGCCGGCGGATCGGCTTCATCTTCCAGGAGTTCAACCTGCTGCCCACGCTCTCGGCGATGGAGAACGTGCTCCTGCCGCTCCGCTACTCGGGCGCCGACCACAGGGCGGGACGCCGCCGGGCGGAGGTGCTGCTCGAGGAGATGGGCCTCGCCGAGCGGATGGGGCATCGCCCCGCGGAGCTCTCGGGGGGTCAGCAGCAGCGGGTGGCGATCGCCCGCTCGCTGATCGGCGAGCCCACCCTCGTGCTCGGCGACGAGCCGATGGGAGAGGTGGACACCGAGACCGCGGAGATGCTGCTCTCCCTGATGCGGCGGATCAATCGGGAGAGCCGGGTCACCTTCCTGATCGTGACCCACGACCTGGACCTGGCCGCCCGCGCCGACCGCATCATCCACCTCCGCGACGGCCGACTGGACGCCGACCACCTGGTGGAGCGGGACGGAGCCCCGCGCAGGGTCGCGGCCGTGGCCGCGTTTGGCGCCGCCGGGTGAACGGCCGGCGGCGCGAGCCCCCGGGCGGAGGCCCGGGGGCAGTCGTCTCAATCGCCGCGTGACCGGGCTCCTGGAGGCCTTCGGGTGCTTCTGTGCGGGCGTCCTCCTGCACATGTGCGTCCTTCATTTCTTCTCCTGGAGGGAGACCGCCACGTCGGCTTCTGTCTCTGGGGCATCCTCGGGGCGGCGCTGTGGAGCGGCGATCGGGGCGGAGACGGACCCACCTGAGCGTGTGCCTCTCCACCGGCAGGGCTGCCACCTGCCTCCTCAGCAGCTCCGTCCTTCGGCCGTGTACCGCGGAAGTCGCCGGCATCCCGCGACCTTGAGGGCCGCCGTCCGCGCGGCGATCGCCGCCGCCTCCTCGGCGCCGACGCGGCCGAGGACTCCGATGAGCAGGCCGGCGGTGGCGGCATCGCCGGCGCCCGTCGTGAAGACGGGGCCGCTGGTGGATGCCGGCTGGTAGAGCACGCGATCCGCCCACACCGCGGCGCTCTGGGAGAGACAGTGCCCGGCCGCCGCCAGACGATCCTGGCCTGCGGTCAAGAGGTGCATCCCCCGTTCTCCATCGGTGAGCAGCACCACGGCGGAGCCCATCCCCAGCAGGCGCAGCCCCAGGTCCCGCACCTCTGCGACTGAGTGCGGTCTCGGGACGTCCAGCGCGCTCACGACGTCGTCGACGCTCGGGGTGAGGAGATCAACCAGTGGGGCGGTGCGCTCGAGCAGGAGGTGCCAGTCCACCTGAGCCGCGGGCGACTCGGGCGTCACGACCGAGAGGTCGAGCGAGGTCGTGGCTCCCGCCTGGCGTGCCCGGGCCAGGAGTTCCTGAAGGCGGGCTCCACCGTCCGCGTACATCAGCGGCAGCAGCGCCGGGTAGCCGACATGCACGAGATCCACACCGTCAGGCTGCACGCGACTCCCGTCGAACCAAGCGTTGGCTCCCACGTGGTGCCAGAAGGATCGGTCCGTGCCGGGCCACTCGAAGACCAACGAGTACGAGGTCGACCTGCCCGAGACCTGCCGGATGCCGCCGCAGTCGGCGCCGGCCGGCAGCAGGGCGCGCAGCACGGTCGCCCCCAGCTCGTCGTCGCCCATATCGGCGACCAGGAGCACGTCGGCCCCGAGCTCGGCCAGGTCGGTCCCCGTGTTGGCCACCGAGCCACCGGGCCGAATCTCGAGCGGGCCCACGTCGGCGATTGCACCGGGAACGATGCGCTCCACTCCGCGCAGCCCTGGCCGCAGGTCGGCGCAGATGTGACCCGCGACGATGCAGCGCCGCATTCTGGTCAACCGCCCTCCACAGGCGAGTGGAGCGTCGGACTGGTCAGATCGGCATCGACCATGGGCTCCGAGACAGTACCGCGCCCGGGGCTCAGCCGACGTGGTGTGCCGGCGGATCGTGCGCAGCCCGCCGGGGGCGCCAGCCAAGCCGGGCCCCCCCATGGCCATCAGCACCGGGCCGAGCGGAACGGCGGGCCCGCCTCCCGCGGCGGCCCTGGTGCCGGGTACATTCAGGAACCGAGATCGCTGATGGATTCCTGACATCCATAGCCGGGTTGTCGCTATATCCCCCGTCCACGCTGTGACCGGGCCCCCCCGGGATCGCCCCACATCGTCACCCTCAGGGCGCGGAGTTGCCGGTCTGCCCAACCCCGGCGGGACGGCGGACCTGGGGGTGAGCGAAACCCTGGGCGGTACCGCCTGCGTTGTCCCTATGGGCACTGTGGCCGTGGTGGTCGCCATCGCCCGTCCGTGAGGGAGGACCTGGACGGGGAGGTCGTGATCGCCGTGAGCCATGTCGGCCGCCTCGCCGAGCTTCGCCCCACGAGGTAGTCAGCATGAGGTTGGATGGTCTGGGGGAGGGCGCCGACCCGGCGGAGCGGGGACCGGCCCACGACGTCGCCCGTGAGGCGGCGTCGGAGCGTGGTGCGATGCGGCCGGCCACCGTCGGGTCGGGACGCGTGACGGTCAGGCCGCATCGCCGTCGAGCCGGCCTGCGGCCGGGCCCGCGCGGGCGCGTGGGGCGCTGGTGGCGCGGCCGATCCCCCCTGCGCCGCGGGCTCTGGCTCTCCGGAGGCGCGATCGCGGGCATCGTCGCCATCCTCGGGGGACTGGTCCTCTATGCGGCGCTGACCCTCCCCAGCCTCGACGCCATCGGAGCCGCGACCGGCACCATCCGGATCCTGGATCGCGACGGAAGGCTGCTGGGCGAGGTCGGCGACAACGGGGAGCAGCGCGCCGACGTCCCGCTCCAGCAGATCGCCCCGATCATGCAGGAGGCGATCGTCGCCGCCGAAGACCGGAACTTCTACTCCGAGGGTGCCTTCGACGCCCCGCGGATCCTCCAGGCGCTGGTGGTCGATGTCATCCTCCGCAGCCCCGCCCAGGGCGCGAGCACGATCACCGAGCAGGTCGCCAAGGAGGCGTTCTACGGCCAGGGGGCCGACAAGTCGGTGCTGCTCAAGGTGCGCGAGGCGCTGCTCGCGCAGGAGCTGACCGGCCACTACTCGAAGGCTCAGATCCTCGACATGTACCTGAACCTGACCTACTTCGGGGAGGACGCCTACGGCATCCAGGAGGCGGCAGAGCGCTATTTCGGCAAGCCGGCCTCCGAACTCACCCTGAGTGAGGCGGCGATGCTCGCCGGCCTCCCCCAGGCGCCGTCGTCGTACGACCCCTACGTCAACCCCGACGGCGCCTACAGCCGCATGGACTACGTGCTCGACGCGCTGGTCGCGTCCGGCAAGATCAGCCGGTCCGCGGCTCGGGCGGTCGACCCCCTCAACTCCGATGGCAGCCCCGACCCGACCAACCAGGCAGCGATCCAGGCCGATCTGGCGCATGGACAGGCGCCGCAGGTCGGCCCCGCCCCCCACTTCGTGCAGTACGTCGAGGACGAGCTGCCCCAGCTCCTCCAGGATGAGCCGGGCGCCTTCCACGGAAGCCTGACGGTGACGACCACCCTCGACCTGACCTACCAGGAGGACGCAGACAGCGCGGTGGAGGAGGGGCTCCCCAGGATGGGTGGCGGGGCCAACAACGCGGCCCTGCTGATGATGGATCCGAGCAACGGCCAGGTGCTGGCCTGGGTGGGATCGGCGGATTACGACGACCCGGCGATCGACGGCCAGGACGACTTCGTCACCCTGGACGGGTTGCAGCCGGGGTCGTCCTTCAAACCCTACGTCTACGAGACCGGCTTCCAGGACGGCACCATCACCCCGGACACCATCCTCCAGGACACCGCCGCGGAGTCCAGGGCCCTCGGCGGGGTCCAGGACTGGGACCGCGAGTACGAGGGCGACGTCACCGCGGCCACAGCTCTGCTCCACTCTCGCAACATCCCGACCGAGCAGGCCGCCCAGATGGTCGGGATGGCCAAGATCATCGCCTTCGCTCACTCGGTGGGGGTGACCACACCGATCACGGACGACCTGAGCTCGGCGATCGGGACCTCGGCGACGTCGGTGCTCGACCAGGCGGTCGGCTACTCCGCGTTCGCCAACGGCGGGCACACGGTGACACCGCAGACGATCCTGAAGGTCACCGACGCCAGCGGCGACGTGCTCTGGAGCGCCCCCGCAACCGATCCCGGTCAGCGTCAGGTGATGACCGCTCCCCAGGCGTGGGCCATCACTCAGATCCTGCTTCACTACCCCGCCTACTGGGGGTTGGGCTTCCGCTGGACCACGGCCGGGAAGTCGGGAACGACCGACAGCTACATGGACGCGTGGTACATGGCGTACACGCCGAGCTGGGTGGTGGCCACCTGGGTGGGCAACACGGATGGGGCCCAGAACCGGCAGGTGCCGATGGATGGCATCTTCGGGACCACCGGGCCGGCGCGGTACATCGACGAGCCTTTCATCGACTCGCTGCCGCGGCCGGCGGCCTTCAAGCCGCCCGCCGGAGCCCTCCCCGACTGCTCCGGCGGCGGATCATCGACCTGCTCCACTCCCACTCCCTCGCCCACGGCGAGCCCCAGCCCGACGGTCTCGCCCAGCACCGGGGCGACCCCCACCGGCTCTCCGACCGCGTCGCCCAGCCCATCGTCGTCCGCCACACCCAGCCCCACTCCCGCGCCCACGCCGACCCCGGCGGTTGTCCCGTCCACGGTGACGAGCTACGAAACCCGGGCGGCCGGGAGGCCGAGGTTCTGATCGTCCTGCTGGTCTGGTCGACACTCGGCTCTGCAGTGTTGCAGCGGGAGGCGGGGCCCGAAGCCGAGACGTGAGGATGTGGCTGAGTGCCCACTGAAAGGAGCTGGGATCAGGCACCCCGTTGCAGTTGCCGCCGCATGGCTGATACGATGGCGCCGATGCGGCCGATGAGAGTCATTGGAGCTTTCGCAGTTGTCCTGCTAGGAATTGCTGGTGCCGGGTGCGGCGGCGGGAGCACCGCTCAGCAGTTCTGCGCCGGCACCGGAATCGCCGACACCGGTGCCGCTGCGAACGTCGACCTGGGTGACCTGGTGGGAAGCCCCGCCACGATCTCCGTCAGCCTCAACGTCGGCCAGCTGCTCTTCGTGGGAGCCAATGACTGTGCGCACTACCAACTGACGCCAGCAGCTCAGCTCGCGCCTGTGCTGCAGCAGGAACTGGGTTTGCCGACGCCCTCCGGTGCTCACAGCCTTGCCGTCGTATATGAGGCGGAGAGCCCCGGCACCGCGGTCATCCACATCGAGTGCTCGCCCAGCGACTTCTGCGACCGCGCGACGATGGCCATCGACGTTTCGGTGGGGTGAGCAGGTCGACGATCGCCGATGACATCGAGCGGCGCCGCCCCTGGTACGCTCTGTGTGCCGACGATGGGCGGGTGCTTCCGGGGGGGAGTGGAGAGTGGCCGGCGAGTACGGGGTCCGGACGAGCGGGACCAGCGGTCGCCTATTTGCCGACCCCCAGCCCGGGCCCGACGAGACCAGCTTCCAGGTCGACAACACCAGCGAGCAGTACTACAACTCGGCCTACTACAAGCTGCACCAGAGTCAGCTCCAGCCGGTGCCGCCGCCGCGCGTCGACCCGCCGCGCATGCAGCTGGCGGGCGTCCTGTCCGCCGAGATGATCGGCCAGATCCAGGCGGCCGGTCGCATCACCTTCCACGCCGTCGGTGACACCGGCGCCGCCCAGGCGCGGGCGATCCCCAACGAGGCAGGCGTCGCCGATGCCATGGCCAGGGATGTGGCAGCGGGCGGCCCGGACACGCCCGCGTTCTTCTTCCACCTCGGCGACGTCGTCTACAGCTTCGGCGAGGCCCAGTACTACTACGACCAGTTCTACGAGCCCCTTCGCGCGTACGATCGGCCGGTCTTCGCGATCCCCGGCAACCACGACGGTTTCCCGGAATCGGCGGCGGTCACCACGCTGGCGGCGTTCCTCACCAACTTCTGCGCCGCGAGTCCGGGCCCCTCGCCCAATGCCGGGGGCCTGGTGCGGAGCACCATGACCCAGCCGGGCGTGTACTTCACCCTGGACGCGCCCTTGGTCTCGATCATCGGCCAGTACACCAACGTGCTCGAGGGGCCCGGGGTGATCTCCACCCAGGGCGGGACGTACTCCAGCCCGATGAACGACGACCAGCTCGCCTTCCTCACCTCCGAGCTGACCCGGCTCAGGGCCGACCCCGATCGGCTGGCCAACCGCCGCGCCGTGGTGATCGCCTGCCATCACCCTCCCGCCTCCGCCGACCAGAGTCACGGCGGCTCGACCGGGCTGTCTGCGGACATCGACCGTGCCTGCCAGGCCGCGGGCATCTGGCCGGATGCGGTTCTCTCCGGCCACGCCCATCTCTACCAGCGCTTCACTCGAAGCACCGGCACCGTGGAGATTCCCTATGTGGTGTCGGGGAGCGGCGGGTACGGCCTCACCCCGCCGCGGAGCCAGTACCCATCGGGGTCGGCGGGAGGCTTCACGCTGTCGGCCGGACCGCTGATGGACTACGGCTACCTGGTGGTCACCGTCGACGTCACCGCGAGCCCGGTGATGACCGTCACCTTTCGCGCCACCAGCGGTCCGGGTGACCGGGACAGCGTCACCGTCGACCTGACCAGGCATTCCATCTGAGGGGACGGGGTGACGTCGGGAGAAGCGACAAGGATCGAGCTCAGTGGAGCGATACTGGGGCCAAGCGACTCTGGCCCAAGTCCGGAGGCTGCGATTCGCCGAGCGGCGGGACATCGGAGTGTGGAGCAGGGAGCCTGATCCTTCTCTGGCCATTCAAGCCGGAGACCACGAGCAGCGGTGCCGCGGCTGGCGGCGGCGGCCGGGATGACGGTGGAGCGGGATGCCTCCATCCCTCGAAGCTATCTGGCACCCCGTCTGCCTCGAGGTCGGCCAGGTCGGCTGGCCACCTCGGCCAGCGCACTGGAAGGGGGATGATCTGATCCCGAACGGCGGCAGGCCCGAGCCGGCCAGCGCCGACGGAGCGGCAGGAGATGGAAAGCATCAGACTCAACAATGGCGTTGAGATTCCCGCCCTCGGTCTGGGGGTCTTCCAGACACCCCCCGACGAGACCCGGGACGCCGTCCGCAGCGCCCTCGGCGCCGGGTACCGGCACATCGACACCGCGGCGGCGTACGGCAACGAGCGCCAGGTCGGCGAGGCGGTCCAGAGTGCCGACCTGGACCGGTCAGAGGTCTTCCTGGAGACCAAGGTCTGGATCAGCGACTACGGATATGACGAGACGCTGCACGCCTTCGAGAAGAGCGCCCGCAAGCTCGGCGTCGACCAGATCGACCTGCTGATCCTGCACCAGGCGCTGCCTTCGGCATTCGACCGGACCCTCGAGGCCTACCGTGCCCTGGAGGCGCTGCTCGACGGCGGCAGGGTCCGCGCCATCGGGGTCAGCAACTTCATGGTCGAGCACCTCGCGGCGCTCCTCGAACGCGCGACGGTGGTGCCGGCGGTCAACCAGATCGAGGTGCACCCCTACTTCGCGCAGCGACAGGTGCAGAACTTCGGCGCCCAGCATGGCATCGTCACCCAGGCCTGGTCACCGATCGGCGGCATCACCTTCTACCGCGACAGTGGCCACGGCAGCACGCTCGAGGACCCGGTCAGCGGAGACGTTGCCAGGGCCCACGGCAAGACCCCGGCCCAGGTGATGCTGCGCTGGGGTCTGCAGCAAGGCCGTTCGGTGATTCCGAAGTCCACCAAGCCCAGCCGCATCGCAGAGAACATCGACGTGTTCGACTTCGAGCTGTCGGCGGACGAGATGGCCGCGATCGACAGTCTGGACACTGGCCGTCGCGGCGGCCCCGAGCCCGACGCGATCACCTTGGAGGCGTTCGGCCGCGAGATCCCGGAGGCCTGAGAGCCTTCGCCTCGCCGTGGCGAAGCACGCGTCGGGTGGGTGACCGGCTGGATCTCGGCGCGCCGGCCGGACAGGGGCCGGGTGTTCACCCCAGAACCCGTGCCTGCTGCGGGTCCCGACGCCTCCGACTCGATTCGCTGACGCCGTGCCGCCACCGCGGCGTCGAGCGTCAGTGCGGTGGCTGCCAGCCGGGGTCGCGGCCGAAGAGCGCGACCAGCCGCGACTGGAGGGCGGCGTCCTCTGGCACCGGGACCGGAGGAGCGAAGAGGCCGCTCGCCTGCATGCCCTTCACGTCGGGCAGGGTGTTCTCGTAGACCGCCTCGGCCAGCTCGGGATCGAAGCGCACGAGGGCGCCGGTGGCGGCCCCGAGATCCCAGGAATGGATGAGCTCGTCGGCCCCCACCTGCCGAAGATAGGCGTCGTTGCTCACGTCGGCGTAAGAGAGATGGGCGATGGCGACGGGGTCGCAGCGGTCGACGGCGATGAGCGCGGCGTCCGCAGCGCGCCGCCAGCTCGCCGCGAGGTCGTCGCCGATGAGGTCCCCGTCGTAGCGGTCGCCGACCTCGGCGATGGTGGCTCCCAGGGTGAGGTCGGGAACCCAGCTCAGCTCGTAGAGCATGTGGCCCGCCAGAGCCCGCACATCCCACGCCGTGCAGGGCGTGGCCAGGCCGAGCTGGGAAGGGCGGACGCCCCCGATGAGCGCCGTTGCTTGCTCCAGAGCTCGGCGGAAGAGCTGCGCACCATCCATGATCGAGGAGTAGTCTGCCACCTCTGAGCACCCCGCGATCGCCGGAGCGCCGCGACTTTGGGGAAATGGAGAACATCGAAAGGGGGTCTGAAAGGGGGACGTCCAGCCGGGCCACGCGTGGTGGAGGACTCCGTGGCCAACTGCGCCGTGCTCATGCGGGAGGGGGCGCTTGACTGAGTCTCCTGGCGGTGCCAGGGCCGCCGGACATCGCTCCGAGCCGACCTGATCCTCCCTCAAGGAGGCGATGGCGAGATGAGCATGTCCTCCCAGCTACACCAGCGAGAAGTTCTGCCATGTCAAGACACAGGCCGGCCGGTCCCTCTCCAGGGAGAGGGCTGTGGCATGCTCTTCTCGATGCGTTGCCCGAGTTGCGGGTGGGCGGCCGAGCCCGACCACCGGTTCTGCGCTCGCTGCGGGGCGCCGCTGGGGGACCGTCCGGCAAAGGGCGAGGAGCGCAAGGTCGTCACCGTGGTCTTCGCCGACCTGGTCGGCTTCACCTCGCGCGCCGAGCGGCTCGACCCCGAGGATGTGCACGCACTGCTGAAGCCCTACTACGCGCGCCTGCGCTCGGAGCTCGAGCGCTTCGGTGGCACCGTCGAGAAGTTCATCGGGGATGCGGTGATGGCCGTGTTCGGCGCTCCGACGGCCCACGAGGACGACCCCGAACGAGCCGTGCGTGCGGCGCTCGCGATCCGCGACTGGCTGCTGGAGCAGCCTGAGCTGCAGGTGCGCATCGCCGTCAACACCGGTGAGGCACTGGTGGCACTCGATGCCAGACCAGAGGCCGGCGAGGGGATGGTTTCGGGCGACGTGATCAACACGGCGGCGCGACTGCAGGCGACTGCCCTGGTCAACGGGATCCTGGTCGGTGAGGCGGCGTACCGCGCCAGCGCGCGCGTGATCCGGTACCGGGATGCGGAGCCCGTGCTGGCCAAGGGCAAGAGGGCGCCGCTTGCGGTCTGGGAAGCGATCGAGGCCAGGTCGCGGCTCGGCAGCGAGGTCGGCTCGGTGATCCGAACTCCTCTGGTGGGCCGCGACCGCGAGCTGCGCTTGCTCACCGACAGCCTGGCGCGCGTGCGCCAGGATCGCACCGCCCAGCTGGTCACCGTGGTGGGCGTGCCCGGGATCGGCAAGAGCCGGCTGATCGCCGAGCTGTTTCGTGCCATCGAGCATGATCCGACCGAGATCATTCAGTGGCGTCAGGGTCGCTCGCTTCCCTACGGTGACGGCGTCACCTTCTGGGTCCTGGCCGAGATGGTCAAGGCGCAGGCCGGCGTCCTGGAGACCGACGCGCCGGACCAGGCCGCTGCCAAGCTGCGCACGTCGATCGCCGGCGTGATCCCCGACACCGCGGAGGCCGGCTGGATCGAGAGCCACCTCCGGCCCCTGGCCGGGCTGGGGGCCGCCGACCCCGGCCGAGGAGACCGTCGAGACGAGTCCTTCACCGCCTGGCGTCGCTTCTTCGAGCGGCTGGCGGACCAGCATCCGCTGGCGCTGATCTTCGAGGATGTTCATTGGGCGGACGACAACCTCCTCGACTTCATCGATTCCTTGGTGGAGCTCTCCGTAGACGTGCCGCTCCTCGTCGTCTGCGGCGCGCGCCCCGAGCTGCTGGAACGCCGTTCCGGTTGGGGCGGGGGCAAGCGCAACGCGGTCACGCTCTCGCTGTCGCCGCTCTCGGATGCGGAGACGGCGGCGCTCATCAGCGGCCTGGCCCGTCGACCGCTGATCCCGGCCGACACCCGGCGCACCCTGCTGACGAGGGCGGGTGGCAACCCTCTCTATGCCGAGCAGTACGTGCGCATGCTGGTTGAGCGCGGTGACGCCGCAGACCTACCACTGCCCGAGACGGTGCAGGGGATCATCGCCGCGCGCATCGACGGCCTGGCACTGGCGGAGAAGCAGGTGCTGCAGGACGCCGCGGTGATCGGCAAGGTGTTCTGGCCCGGTGCCGCGGCGGCGGTCGGCGAGCGTACGCCCGCCGATGTGGAGGCCTGCCTCAAGACCCTGCAACGCAGGGAGTTCGTGCAGCGTTCGCGACGGTCATCCGCTGCCTCGGAGGCCGAGTACAGCTTTCTGCACGTGCTGATGCGCGACGTCGCGTACGGCGAGATACCAAGGGCGCAGCGCGCCGAGAAGCATCGTCGGGCCGCAGGCTGGCTGACGTCCTTCGGACGCGCCGAGGACAACGCCGAGATGGTCGCCCATCATTATCAGAGCGCCGTGGAGCTGCGCCGTACCGCCGCTGAGCCCGTCGACCCGGACCTGGCCGCCGAGGCGCGCGTCAGCCTCCAGGAGGCTGGCGCCCACGCCTTCGCCCTCAGCGCCTACCACAACGCGGGCCCGATATTACGAGTCGGCGCTGGGGCTGGCCCTGGCGGGCTCCCGCGAGCGGGCCCGGCTGCTGCTCCTGCTGGGACGTGCTCAACTCTTCCTTGGGCAGTTCGATGGCACCACGCTGGCGGCCGCCGCCGAGGAGCTCATCGCCCTTGGAGAGAACGAGGCCGCCGCCGAGGCGGAGGCGGCGTTGGGGAACGCCTGCTGGCTGCGCGGCGACCGTGACCTCGCCGACGAGCATCTCGCCCGGGCGCGCGATCTGGTCGAGCACTCGGCGCCCTCTCCGGTCAAGGCGCAGGTGATGGCCGAGGGGTCACGCTTCTTCATCCTCGCCGGGGACTACCGGGCGGCGATCGCGCTCGGCGGCGAGGCGCTGGCCATGGCGGAGCAGTTGGGGCTCCCCACGCCGGAGGCCGCCACGCTCAACAACATCGGCTCCGCCACGGCCTTCATGGGGAACAGCGCGGGCGGCATCGAGAAGCTCGAGCGCAGTGTCGCCGTCGCCACCCGGCAGAACGCAGCCTATGAGGCCTGCCGCGCGCTCAACAACCTTGCCACCGCGCTCTGGGGCGCGGGTCAGCTGATTCGGAGCCGCGACACCGGGCGCGAGTTTGAGGCGGCGATCGTTCGCTACGGTGAGACGCTCTTCGCCCGCTGGGCCAGGGCCTCCCCGGCAGCATGGGACTTCGCCATCGGTCTCTGGGACGATGCTCTGCGCCGTGCGAACGCGGTCATCGCGGAGGTCGAATCGGGATCGCCTCACTATCTCGCGGCGGAGACCTATGTGACGCGTGCCTCCATCCTCCTGGCGCGATCCGAGGTTGCCAGGGTACTGGAGGACGTCGACACGGCGATCGATGGGGCTCATCGGGCCAAGGACCCGCAGTTGCTGATCGCCGTGATCGCGACATCCGCCCACGTCCTCATGGAGCTCGGAGACACGCAGCGCGCCGACGCGCTGGCGAGCGAGAGTCTGGCGGTGTTGCGGCAGCACGGGCTCCAGGGGTACGTTGCCTGGCCCACGCATCGGCTGGCCTGGACGCTCGCCTCGCTGGGACGCAGCGAGGAGCTCATCCGGCTCGAGCCAGTCGACCCCTCACCCTGGGTCACGGCGGCGCTGCAATTCGCCCGCGGCGACATCGAGGCCTCGGCCGAGACGTGCGCCGCCATGGGTGCGGTGAGCGAGGCGGCACGCGACCGTCTCTGGCTGGCCGAGCGGCTCGTCGCCGAGGACCGCCGGCCTGAGGCCGATGCTCAGGCGCAGCGCGCCCTCGCCTTCTACCGCTCGGTGGGCGCCACCCGATACAGCCGCATGGCTGGGTCGCTGCTCGGTATGTCGCCGTGATTCGGGAGCCAGAGCGCTCACATCGCTGTAGGTCGGCCGTCCCCAGCTTTGGGGGGGCCGGCGACACCGACCGGACCAGCGTCGGCGAGAATGCGAACCAGCGCTGGAGCGCGAGGCGGAGCTGGCTGGGCGCTCTTTGAGGGGCCGCGCTCGCCACGTTGGTCGTCCCCGCCATCGCCTCTATCTCCGCGCTTGCTCAATGGCTGTTGAGGACCTGGCTGCTGGTACGAGGCGTCAATACCCAGGGGTGGGCAGAGCCGACAAGGAGGCGCACCTTCTCTGATCTGATCTGTCGCGTGGATCAGATGATTGAGAGGCTTGAACGTCGGTAGTTGCTCCGAAGGCAAATGGCGCAGCTCGCATCCGCGAGCCCAGTAGCTGCACTTCCGCCGCGAAGTCGGAGACGGGTGGGAGGCCGCAGCAGGTCCAGAGATCGAGGATGGCTCGGTAGTGACCATACGCGAGCCAGATCACGGAGTCGTAGTTGGTCTTGGTCTCGCCAAGGTAAAGGTATGGAAAGGTGAACAGACGCATAACGCTAGGCACACCGGCGTCGATGGTCTCGGCCAGCTGGGTGACCGGTCCCGCCATCGATGCCCCAGTGCCTGCGATGTCGCCGTCCACCTGACCGGCGTAGCAGTCGGAATACGCTGACGTGGCCACCTGAGCCTGCTCGGCGGTGACGGCAGCCGCGCTCTCCTGAGCGAACACGTCCAGGACTCCATGGCCCTCCTCACCGTCATTCGGTTCGAGATCATAGCTGTAGGCCCGATACTAGCCAGCTGTGTATGGGGACAGCACTTGGAGACACCCGGGGCTGGTTTGATGCGCGAAGTCGAGAGGTTCATCGGCAATCATGGTCCATCCCGACGGCGCGGCTCCGGGAACGGCAGCTATGGGCGCGTGGACGGAGAACGGGCTGAGCTCGGCGGCAGTCAGGGCGATCGCCTGAACGGTGGCCTGATCCTGGGCGTTCGGGGCCGATGGGACCGCCGGGACGGAGGCGGAAGGCGTGGATGGCGGCAGGGTTGGGCTTGTGGCAGCGGTGGGCTTGGCCGTGGTCGAGGGCGACGCACACGCCGCAATCAGTGGCGCAAGGACAGCCACGGCCAGCAGCACGGGCCGGCGTCGATCCACCAATTCGTAAGACCTTTGCGGATAGCCGCCTCCGGAGTAGTCACCGGGGCGGAGACGCGGGTGGCCCGGTGCTTGTGGCACTGGCCCATCCTGGCAGGCTGACGCCGAAGGTACAACAAGAGGGTCGCCCGGGGATTGACCCCTCATATGAGGATCTACGCCGCCAACACTGCAGAGGCGTTTCACCCCTCGGGGGTGAGTTCCCCGAGCTCAAATGAACTCGCCTCAAGCCGGCTGGAGCGGGAGGCGGGGCTCGAACCCGTGACCCCTACCTTGGCAAGGTAGTGCTCTACCACTGAGCTACTCCCGCGCGCCGCCGAGTATATCGCGGCTGCGGGACCGGGCCAGCCCTCGAGAGAGGCCGCCGCCGCGAGTTCCGCTCCCGGCAGGGGAGGGGAGGAGCCGCGACCTCGGGGAGGGCTACGTCACCCCGGCCCTCTCCCCCAGCTCGCGCAGCCGCTCGAAGGTGTAGATGCCGGTCGAGTGGCCGTCCGCCCAGACGGCGTTGAGCCCGTAGGCGCCCACCAGGCCGATGTCGGCAAGGTCGTCCTCGCCGGCCCCGAGCTCGGGGCCGGCGGCGAAGCGTCCCGCGCTTCCCATCTCCCCGGCGCAGACCGCGCAGGGGCAGGCGCGGCGGAGCACCGGGAAGGGGATGCGGTGAACGGTCCCGTCGGCCCACTCCACGAGCAGGGCGCGCCGGGGCTCGTCGTAGTCGAATCGGAGCGGCCGGGTGCGGTCCGGGGCGGGGATCGGCATCAGCTTGAATCGGCCTGGTGGCGCGAGTCGCGGTCCCGGCCGGTCCTAGCGGAGCACGTTCTGGAGCTTCATGGCCAGGGCCATATCCCCCCGGACCTTCAGCCTGCCGGTCATGAACGCCATGGTGGGATCCAGCTTGCCGGTGGCCAGCCCCACGAAGTCGTCGGCTGACATCGAGATCGTGGTGTTCGGGTTCTCGGTGGCGCCGGCCCCCGCCTCACCCACTCCGTCTCTGAGCACGATGTGGAACGGGCCGCCGTCGTCGCCGCTCAGGTCGAACTGGTAGGCACCGGTGGTATTGCCGGCCTTGCCCGGCTCGGCCAGGCGGCTGTTGACCTCGGCGAAGATCTCGGTGACGGTGGGCACGGACTACCACCTCCTTGCGGTCGCAACGGGCTCTGCCGCCAGTCTACGTCCGGCCGTCAGAGGAGTGTCTCGGCCTGCTCCGCGCGTGTCCGGCGGTGCCGCGACGACTCCTCCGCGCCCACCGGCTCGTCACTGGCCGGGTGCTCGACCAGGGCGATGACCCGGGTGGCCATGAACCGCCCGGTGCGGACCGCCTGCCCGGCGCGGGTCACCTCGCTGACCTCGACCACCCCGCGGGCGGTGCTCACCTCGACCTTGCGTCCCGCCCGGGTGGCGACGATCTCGTAGGTCTCGGCCGCCCCCCCGGTGTCGATGACGATCTCTACCCGGTCTCCCTTCATAGCCGGGATCGTACTCCGGTGGCGGTCCGAGCGCAGCGCCAGGTGCGATCGGTGGGCTCTGGCCGCGGCTCCCGCGTACTACACTTCGGCGCAGATGGCGTGGTGGTTGTTCTGGGTGGTGGTGGCGGTCCTGCTGGCCGCGGGTGAGATCCATACCCAGGCGCTCTATCTGCTCTTCCTGGCGGTGGGCGCGGCTGTGGCCGCCATCCTCGGCGCACTCGGCCTCGCTCTCTGGCTCCAGGTGGTCGCCGGCGCCGCGGCGGCGGTCGGAGGGGTGTTCGCGGTGCGGCCCGTGCTCAAGCAGGCGATGGAGGGCCGGCTCTCCGCCCCCTACCGGTTCCCGGGCCTGGCCGGCGGGCTGGTGGGCGCTCGTGCGGTCACCGTCGACCCCGTTGGCGACGAGCACCACCCGGGTCACGCCCTGCTCGCCAACGAGAAATGGCTGGCGATCACCGACGCCCCCGAGCCGATCCCCACCGACACCCCGGTGGTCGTCGCCGCGGTGCGGGGCACCACCCTTCTGGTGCGCGCCAGCGGCGCGCCTCGTCTGCAATAGGCCGGGTTCCGCTGAGCATCCCGACCGACACCTGAGGAGCTGACCCATGGGCGCCCTGATTGCACTGGCCGTCGTCGTCGTCCTCCTGCTGGTCGGGCTCGGCACCGCCGTGAACCTGGTCCAGCAGGGCTTCAACGGAGTGGTGACGCGGTTCGGCCGGTACCACC
>Ga0181533_1001791_pt1 | contig 26724 bp, 15 predicted proteins | sample PEATcosm2014_Bin_45_FD_119772 | JGI IMG/M metagenome (GOLD analysis project Ga0181533, IMG submission 119772) | Peatland microbial communities from MTU Mesocosm Facility, Houghton, MI, USA - PEATcosm2014_Bin11_60_metaG | ecosystem: Environmental > Terrestrial > Soil > Wetlands > Peat | place...
GGCCGGGCAACCAGTCGCTGCAGCAAGAGGGCCAGAAGATAGGCCAGTATGAGAGAGACCGGCAGCACGGCCCCGATGATCGTGATGGATTTCCAGATGTCAGCCTGCAACCGGTCCGTCCGGGCCTTCAGGAAGATGGTTCCAATGCAGGTGTGCCCGTCGGAAATCGGCTGGAACGCCATGATGTAATTGCCCGCTATCCAATGGCCCTCAGCAGCCAGCGGCGGCGGGATGAACGATGTTTCTCGTTCTGACGTGTAGGTGGCGAGGACCGTGCCGTTCTTCCGGTAAATGCATGCGGCGGCGATGCTGGGGTCCTGTCGTAGCGATGCGAGCGTCTCCTGGGCGGCTTTGGCGTTATTGAAGGCCAGAACCGCCCTACTGTTGGCTCCCATGATATCGGCCAGCGTTGACAGGTTATTGCCCATGCCACGTTCGGCCAGGCGGGTGTCCACAAAGATGAACAAGAGCCCCACCGCGATCAGCGGGACGGCCGCCGCCAGCATCAGAGACAAGGTGAGCCTGGTTCTGATGGTGTATTCGGCCCGCAGCCCCGCCGATAGCCGTTTGAAGATCTTGGTCATAGTCGGGCCTTTTCCTCCGAGCGGGTCAGCTTGGAGCCGCTCTGCAGATCTGCTTGTTTGGCCGCGTCGGGGTTCACCTCGAAACCCATCTTGTTGTCCTCGATCAAGAAGTTGATGATAGCGCCTTTCTCGGCGAGGTTGGGCAAATCGCCGATGACCAGCACCGGGCCATTGCGCTTCTTGCCGAGGATATTGACGACGCTCGGAGATGCCGCGCCGAAATTGGCGTAAAGACAGTCGGCGTAGCAGGCGAAGTGACCATAGGCGACGCGGGCTATGATTTGCGTCTCTTCGTTCAGATAACGGCCGTAAGGCAAGTCCACGCACGCGTGCGTATCAGTGGTGTGGCTACGCCGGTCGTCGAAGACGGTCCCGAACGACCCAGTGGGAATCTGCTCGGTTCGCGTCACGATCCCCCGCCATCCGTCGCGATCTCGGCAATGACCTGCCTCACTTGAATTATCGAGATTTGTGCAAGGAAAGTAAGGGGGAAAGCGGATTTCGCACCCCCGAACGGTCAGCGGATTGGGCCGGGCCGACTTCTTTCATTCGAAGGAGTAGGAGTCGGCGCGAGCCGAGACCCCTGAAGCGTGAGGAGAGAACGAAACCATGAAGAAGCCGGCCAAGCCCGCCCGCCGCAAGAATCAACCAGCCGCCGCGATCCCCGACAAGACGCCCTTCCCGCCGAAGGACAACGCGCGCAGTGCGGGCCGCAGCACATTCCCCAGGTGAGCCCCGCAATGACTGTCCCGAGGGATGCTCGTGATCAACGATCTGTGCTGGAGACTCGGCGCCCCGCAGGGAGGAACAAACCTTGAGTTACAAGTCGGTCTCCCACAGGCTACGTGCACGAATCGCCACCCTTAACGGCTGTCAACGCTAGTCTATCCGTTCAACTGGTCGGGGCGGCGGGACTTGAGAATCTGCTCTGGGGCTACCGGCGAATCGCGGGTGAACTAAGGAAGCTCGGCCACGCTGCCGGTCTATCCGGTCAGATTCTACCAGAGGAAATTACCCGATGCGGTTAGAGCAAACGCCCAAACACCGTCCGGATGAACTCGTCGTTCTTTAGAAGTCCCATGGAGCCTCTAGCGGCCTGATCTTCGTCAAAAGCGGTGCTGGCATCCGCTATGATGCCTGTGCGCCAGAGGGCGAAGGGTACTGGATCGCTGGCGTGATTACCTATTTCCACAGGGGTGGGATGATCGGGCAGGATGGCGATGGTGGCGTCCCAGCCTTTGGTCTGAATGCCTTCGGCAATGGGCCGCACCAGGCGATCATCGAGGTACTCGATGCACTTGATCTTCAGATCCAGATCGCAGGCATGGCTCGCTTCGTCCGTGGCCTCCACATGAACGAAGACAAAGTCGTGGGTCTCCAGGGTCTTCAGCGCTGCCTGTGCCTTGCCCTCATAGTTGGTGTCGTAAAGACCCGTGGCACCTTCGACGGGAATACGATCCAGCCCCGCATACTTGCCGATGCCATGGACGAGATCCACGGCGGAGATAACGCCGCCGGTGATGCCGAAGCGCGCGGTGATGGGTTCCATTTGCGGACGCCGCCCGGGAGACCACATCCAGATGGCATTGGCGGGATCCTTCCCGGCGGCAATGCGAGCGCGATTGACAGGGTGCTGCGCGAGGAATGCCTTGGCGCGTTTGTGCAGCTCGCCTAGACGCACGGCGGTGGCTTCGGCTTCCGGATGCCTGGCGCGGGGGAGCAACTCCGATTCGTGAATGCCCACATGGTCGTGGGGCGGCGCGCAGATCAGATCCGGGGAGGCCCACCCGCCGGGCAGTACCAGCAGGTGGCGGTAGCTGACGCCGGGATGGAACACGGCGGGCTGGTCTCCTTTTCCATCGCCCAGATCCCGATCCAGGTCCCTGACGAGGATGGAGGCTTCTTCGCTGCTGATATGACCTGCGCTGTGATTCTTGATGCGGCCGTCTGGATGGAGCGTCAGCAGATTGCAGCGCATGGCCACATCGGAGGGACTCAGATCCACGCCCATGCTGGCGGCTTCCAGCACGCCACGGCCTTGTAAGCACTTCCGGGGGGCGTAGCCCAGCACGGAGAGAATCGCCACATCGGAACCATTGGGCATGCCTTCGGGAATGGAGGCGAAGAGCCCTGTAACGCCTTCACGGGCAATGCGATCCATGGCCGGTTTGCGGGCCACCATGAGCGGCGTCTTACCATCCAGGGCCTTCACGGGGAGGTCCGACATGCCATCGCCCAAGATGATTACGGTTTTCGTCAGCGGTATTCCTTCAGTAGATGGGCCTTGAATGTTGCGTAATCGGAGGAGGATTCGACGATGCGCTCAAGCTTGACATCCAACCCTTGCATGCTGGGAGGCAGCGCCGGCTCCAGACCCGTGAGCTTCCGCACTTCGTCTGGGAACTTGGCTGGATGGGCTGTCTCCAGAGAGATGGCGGCGAGTTGAGCCGATTCCGGATGCACGGCCATGAACCGTTCCAGACCCGCCCAACTGACGGCGCCGTGGGGCTCCAGCATCACGCCATACTCTTTCTGAACCTTGTACAGGGTCTGCCGCGTTTCCTCGTCGCTGATACTCACGGCATAAAAGTCCCGGCGAAGGGCATCCATGCTGGGCTGTACGTGTAGCACGCCTTTCTCGTCCATGCGTCCGTCGTAAAGGGCCACTAGGCGGGCAAGGTTGGAGGGATGTCCTACATTCATGGCGTTGGAGATGCACACAAGGCTGGGATCGATCTTCTGGTAGTTGCCCGTTTCCAGGAAGCGCGGCACCTCGTCGTTAGCATTGGTGGCCACCACGAAGCGCGAGACAGGCAGCCCGCTCTTGAAGCAGAGCACACCGCCCATGAGATCGCCGAAGTTTCCGCAGGGCACGGAGAACACCACCTGTTCGCCTCCGCCGATATCCGCGAGCCGCGAGGCGGCATACAGGTAGTACACCGATTGGGGCAGCAGGCGGCCGATGTTGATGGAATTGGCCGAAGAAAGATTCAGTGCTGCCAGATCGGGATCCGAGAAGGCCTGCTTCACCAGGGCCTGGCAATCGTCGAACTTGCTGTCCAGGGCCAGGGTGGCCACATTCCCGCCCAAGGTCGTCATCTGTTTCCGTTGGCGATCCGAAACTTCGGCGATGGGGTAGAGCACCAGCACGCGGACATCCTTTACGCCTAGGAAAGCGTGGGCCACGGCGCCGCCCGTATCTCCGGAGGTGGCCGTGAGGATCAGCAACTCCTGCCCCTTCTCCCGCACTAGGCGGCCTAGGGCCCGGCCCATGAAGCGCGCTGCGAAGTCCTTGAAGGAGGCCGTGGGGCCTTGATCCAGGCGCAGGACGTAATGACGGCCACTGACCTGCTCCAGAGGCACGGGGAAGTCATAAGCGTCCTGGCAGATTTCAGAGAGCACTTCCCGGGAGAAGACGCTCTCCGCGTAGGGCGCCAGGATTTCTACGGCAAGTTCTGGATAGCTCAGATCCTTGGCCCGGCGCAGAAACTCCTTGGAGAAACGCGGCACTTCCTCCGGCATATAGAGGCCCTTGTCCGGAGCCTGCCCCAGCAGGAGCGCCGCTCCCAAATCCACCCGTGGGGACTGTCGATTGCTGCTGTAGAAGTGGATCATCCCTGGCTCCGAACAGACTCACGCCGTAAACTCATTATACCAGAGCCCCGGAACCTAAAGACACATCAGTTGGCCACCCGCCCTGCATGCCGTTAAAGTCGATCCGCGCGGGGCGGACAGCCCTCCTTTGCGGCCGTACGCTGAGGGATGCTGTTCCTGCCATGCCTGCCCCTGAACGCGCAGTCTGTCCTGCCCCCCGTACTGACCTCCATCGCCCTGTAAAAGTTCGTAAGTTCTGTGGGCTCTCTGGTTCTAACCTGTGGCGCTGAACGGCTAAATTGAGCGACAAAGCCGTCCAAAACCTCGGGTCTTCTACATGCCAAAGAGCCCCTAGAAAGCCCCGTTTCCCACGGTCTTCAGGGGGGTATTCTTGTGCTGTCGGCGGCCAGAAATCCCACTATCCGCGCCCCACGAGAAGGTCGGTTTGAAGATAGGCTGGGGCGCTTTGCACACTCACTCGTTGCCTTCTCCCCGGCTTCCAGCATTCCTGCAAGCTATAGCTCCAGGTAAAAGACCGATTTAAGTTGGAAGTTGCCCGTGATGCCGAGGAGCTTCCGACCACCGGCAAGCAGTGCTGATACTCCGGGCGTTCGTGCCACAATGAAACGCTTTGTAGCCAGTTGCAATACAACTTCTTTCAGTTCGCTGCTCTCTAAGACCTTACTCCGAAAGAAGATAGCAGTGAATGCATGAGATGCATGAATACGGCATAGCCTTTGCAATACGTCATTTAGCAATGGAAAATAACCGTACCTATGAAAGTAGGGTAAAAGGTTCCAGTCCGTCGGCGGTGCGGACGCCACGTCACTGAGGCATGGATACGAGACGAGGTGAAAGAACTCTCACGTTTCAGGGAGCGGCGGTGTTCTTCCCGTTCACGCGTCACGTGCGGCGCCGATCAGGGCGCCCGTGGGTTTAGGCTGGTTTTCCCGGTTTTTTCGGCTGGGGGCAGTTCATGCAGATGAGAAAACTCGTTCAAGACGTGCGGCGGAAACAGGCGTTTACGCTGGTTGAACTGATGATCGTGGTCACGATCGTCGCCATTCTGGCCTTGATCGCCATTCCGCTGTATTCGGCGAACACGACCGCTTCGATCATGTCCGAGGGCATCGCGGGCGCAGGCGTGATCCGCAGCGCACTGCGGGTCTGGTACTCCCAGAACGGCACCTACACCGGCGCGACGCTGAGCTCCCTTGCGATCGGATCGAACGACCTGCAAGGCAAGTATTTCGCGCAGACGGACTACTCGCTGCCCACCGTCACCGCCTCGACTTACGTTATCAAGGCAGGGCCGCCTTCGCTGACCACCCGGGCCAACATGCCGTACTACGAGATCAACGACCTCGGCTCGAAACTGGGCACGTATTACTCCAACCAGTAGCGTGGCGGCCCGAACTATAGGCCCCTCTACCTGGTTCATTGGAGGAGGACGGTAATTGGCAATTGTCGCGGCATTCTCATCCAGCGCGCCAATTGCGGTTCTCGCCAAGCACGCCAACGCAGTCCAACCGGCGTACATCGCCCTTTGGAAATATGGCCGCTCAACATATTGCGGCCAAATAAGGTACGACTTGAAACTGAACGCGGCATCCGCCAGGAAACTGTCGTAGGATCGGATAACAATGAGTTTCAGTGTGCCTTTTCCAGTGAGGTCGCAGTTCCCCTGAGGCGCGTGGTTTGCCAGTGTCCGCCTTGCTTCAGCCGGAATTGGACAACGCCTCCTTGGCAGTGATGAGCTAACTGAAAGTGTGTTTGAGGAGCAGCAGCGGGTACGAGGACAGGCGATTGGAGGGCCTCTCAGGGAGGACCGCAAGAATGGCGAGCGACGGAGCTAATCTGGCTGCGCAGGATACGCGTGCGTTGTTGGAAAAGGTCTGCAGCAGCAAAACGCTGCCATCGGTTCCGGTAGTAGTCGCCAACATCCTGACGCTCTGCAAGGACCCGGACGTGGATTTCGCGAAGCTGGGGCAGATGACCTCGGCCGACCCGGCGCTTGTGGCCAAACTCTTGCGGATGGCCAACTCCGCGTTTTTCGCCAGCCCCCACAGGGTCTCCTCTGTCAACGCGGCGGTCGTCCGAATGGGGCTGAAGGTGACGCGCATCGCGGTCCTTGGGTTCAGCCTGGAGACCGAAATCAGCGGGAAGATGCCCGAGGAGTTCAATATTGAGCGGTTTTGGCGCTACTCGCTGACCACCGCCTGCGCCGCCCGCGTCATCGCGGAGACCGTCTGCCCAGCGCAGCGCGACGAGTGCTTTTCCGCTGGAATCCTCCAGGATATAGGGATGGTGGCCCTCCAGTATGCGCTGCCGGAAGAGTACTCAAAAGTCCTCGCCGATTACCGGCTCCGTCCCACGGTGGAGATTGACGACGTCGAAAGGCGGTTGGTGGGCATGACACACACTGAGGTGGGCAGCCGGCTCCTGCAGCGGTGGAATCTTCCCGAAGAGATTTACGCGCCGATCCGCTACCACCACGCCCTGGACCAGGCGACAGCGGATGGCCTTCCACCTGCGCTGATCCAGGTGGCGCGGACGCTCGATTTGAGCACCTTGGTGGCTGCACTTTTCCAAGGCAAAGCCAAAGGCATCACTTATAAACGGGTTTTTGATACGGCGCAACGCCACTTCGGGCTGGAGCCGGAAGTCGTCGAGCGAATGTTCGGGAGGATTGAAAAGATGGTGCGGAGCACCTGTGAGCTGTTCCAGGTCGACCCGCGCTCGATGCCTGCTTATGAGGAGATTCGGGTCTGGGCCACCCACGAAGTGGCCCGGCTGGCCGCCGAACTGGGGCAAGAGGCGCAGTCGCCCGAGAACCGCCCTGACCAGCGCGCCGAGGAGTTGCGCCAGCTCAAGCAGGAAAGTGATGAACTGAGAAGACTCATCTCTCTCGACGATCTGACCCTTCTGCTGAGTCGCCGGGAGTTTCTGAAGAGGTTCGTGGCCGAGATCGCGCGCAGTCGCCGCTACGAGCACGAGCTCGCGGTCGTGATGGTGGACATTGACGACTTCAAGTCGGTCAACGACACCTACGGTCACGCTGCCGGCGATGAAGTGTTGAAGCATCTGGGCGGTTTCTTGCAAGCCGAAATCCGTAAGTCGGACCTGGCTGCCCGCATGGGAGGGGATGAGTTCGTGGTGCTACTGCCGGAGACGGATCTGAACGGTGCGATTGCCTCCGCCGAAAAGCTGCGTTTCGGCATTGCCGCGTCCTCAAAGGGATGGACCCAAAGAGTGCCTGGCATCACTGTCAGCGTGGGCGTGGTCCACTCCCGGTACGACTCGTCGTCCTTCGGCGAGGAGGTCATCCTCGATGAGGCGGACAAGTGCATGTACCAGGCAAAGCGGGACGGCCGAAACTGCACACGCTACACCACCGTCTAGCCGGCGGTCCCAAAGCGCTAAAGTTGCGCGTGCTCAGTAGGTCCATCAACCGACCCGATACATTGTCCGCGTCCGCGACCGTTTTTGGATCCCGCTGCGTGGGCTTGTTCTTCCAGCCGTTCGGCGGCTCCGTTGTAAGAATCACCCGCTTTCAGCATCGAGTAAACTTGCTGAATTCGGCCCCGTTTCAGCGTTGCCCGGGGCCATGGAACGATTTTCAAGATCAGGAGACAACTAAGAACCTGTTTGACAGTGGCCAATTCGAGAGTACAATCTCATGTTTGAATGTGGACCGGCCTCTGGAGGACGGTGAAATGAGAAATCCCGGGTAACTACAGTACAAAGCCGGAAAGGATGAAAATGGCAGGGAATGAGAGATGAACAGCCGAGAACGCATCCTGGCCGCGGTACGGCGTGAAGAAGTTGACTATGTGCCCTGCTTCGGGTCATTCAACCCACTGATGCCTGCCCAGCGCACGGGGCGCACTTGGAACTTCCCGTGGTCGCCAGAGGCATCGGAGGAGGAAAGGCTGGCCTTTCAGGTGAGGCAACTAGGTCTGGACGAAGTGGTTAACGTCGGCGTGAATTTGTGCCGGCCTGCGCCAGGCGTTGCTTCCCGGGCATGGCTGGAGGGCGATGTCCTCCACAAGGTCTACTCGACTCCGGCGGGCGACCTGCACGCCTCCATTCGATACAACGAACTCTGGCCGTGGGGCCGTGACATCCCGTTTTACGACGACTTCAACATCGGCCACTTCGTGAAACCGTGGATCGAGAACGAGTCCGATCTGGAGTGTTTCAAACAGGTTCGGAGACTTTCGGACACGCGCGACGTACTGGAAGAGGAGCGCGTCATCTTCGCCTCGCGCAGGAACCTGGCTGACCAGTTCTCGCTGGCCATGATCTCGCACATCGGCATGGGGCTGACCGGGGCCATGCAACTCTTCGGCGTCAGCCCACTCTGCATGATGACGATCGAAAACCCTGCCTTGGTGGACGCCTATCTGGAACACGAGCATCAGATTAACCTTCGTACGATCGAGGTAGTCGGCGACCTCGGCCTGGACTACATCCATAGGAATGGTTTCTACGAGACCGCGGATTTCTACAGTCCCGCCATGCTCGAGCGGTTTATAGGCTGGCGGTTACGCCGCGAGGCGGACGCGGCGCACGCGGCCGGCATGTTGGCGGTCTATACGGTGCACACGGGCGTCATGCCTATTCTCGATTATCTGGGCAGCTTGACCATGGACTCGTTTTTCGGCATTGACATCGCGTTCAAGGACGTTGACCTGCGCAAAGTGAAGGAGAAACTGGCCCCGACCAAGAGCCTCTGGACCGGCCCCAGCAGCACATACCACCTCTGGCAGGGGCCGGAGGCGACGCGTCGCGCGGTGCGGCAGGTGTTCGATGTCATCGGCAAGACTGGCCTTATCCTGACGCCGTGTGCCTCGTCGCACAGCATTATGCCGTGGGACAGCACACTGGCTATGATAGATGAATGGCGCATGTTGCGGTAAAAAGTGCTTGCCGAGTGTTCGGAAGGTGTACGCTGCTTGGAGGGAGAGCGAGTTCTGGCCCTGAGCGCAACTTCCCGATTCTGTTTGAGGTTACAACGAAACCGCGCAGGACTTGTCATGGTCCTGCGCATTGGCGTCTTGGTGGAAGCGGAGGGGAATCGAAGGCAGGGAGGGCCGCTGAGAACGGCATGATCGGCTGCCTCACGCCGGCGCATAGTGAGAATCACCCGCTTCAGCGCCCGAGTAAGCTTGCTGAATGCCGGGCCCCGTAACCTTCTATTCTTACGGCGATTCTCCCGCGCTCAATGGCGAGGACGCTCTGTTCGGCTGGCAGACGATCACCATGCTCCCGACCGTCCGGCCAAGCTCTTGTCAGCCTCCTACTTGACCGTGATCTTCGCCGGGCCTGGGGCACCAGCCGCGGGCTGGAAGGGTTTGAGGTCCAGTTGCACCGTCTCGGCCTGGCCGGTGGGCCAGGCAAGCGCGAAGCTGATGGTATCGCCGTTGCAGGAGGCGGCCTTGACCTCGGGCGGCTCTTCGCGGTCACTCAGGGGGATCAGCAGGTTTACGAGCCGCCCCGCCTTCGCAGGCTGCTTCATCGTCAACGTCAACTGGTAGCCGCGCAGCGTAGGCCGCTTCTCGCCCACTCCGTCGCCGCCATCAACTGTCGTCGGCCCCATGGTCGGCTTGACTGCCGCACCGCCGAGGGTGAGCACTGCCAGCCCGGCCTTGGCCACGCGGGCGACCTGGGCTGTGCCTTCCGGTTTGAACTCGCCGTCGGCGTGACAGATCCAAGTCAACTTGTGCTCCGCCGGCGCCGCCATCTCGTCTACGACCAGCAGCCAGCGCTTGGTCATAAGCACGCTCCGCCGCAGGCTCAGATCGTGGGCCACGCGATCGTAGACCGCGCCGAACTCGCCCGAGGCAAAGCCGTAATCGTCGGCGAGGTGAACGCGGTCAATTCTGGCCTGGTTGAGCTTCTCATAGGGAAAGCCAAGCGCGTTCCAGTACGAGCCGTCCGTGGCCTGGCCCTGGCCGTCGACCAGCAGGGTGTTCTGGTCGCGCGTCCACTTAAGGCTGGTATAGCCGGTGCCGGTGGCGAGGTAGGCCTTTTTTGCGTACAGCCAGAAACTGCCGATATCGGCGTGCACGTGGCCGGGGTCCATAGTCCAGTCCTTCATCTGCGCCAGCTTGGCGAGGGCCAGGTGTCCCTCCGGCGGGCCGCAACGGAACAAGCAGCAGGTGGCGTCCTCTCCCCAGTCCGAACGCCAGGCGACCACGTCGTGATCGCTGAAGTGACAGTACGGTTTGATCTCTTCGAGCGGAGTCGGCGGAACAGTCGGATCGAACCACAGGAAGGCCGCCGCCGGATAGCCGTGCTCCGCCTTGCGCGCCTGGTACAGGTCGCCGGTAGTGCGGGCGGCACCGCTACTCAAGGCCGCTGCCTCGCCCCAGAGCATGGCGAAGCTGTTGGGTAACACAGCTGCACGCTGCGTGCCAACCCACTTTCCGGTGTCGCCGATGTCGAACGCGTATGGCGCTCCCGGCAGGCTGAGGTAGAGGGCGAACTTCCAGCTATCCCGCAGCACCGGCAGGTCGAAGGCTTTCTCGCCGGTGGCCCGGGAGATCAGGTCGGCGTAGCGCACGTGCCACTGCAGGGCATAGCTCCAGTAACCGCAACCTTCGTAATAGTAGCCATCTTCGCCGAGGGCATAGCGGCAGCGGCGCATGACGGCATACGCCCGCTTCAGCCAGTCCTGAGCTTCGGGCACATCGCCGAGCAGGGCCAGCGCGGCGGTCGTCAGGGCCGTCGCGGGAATGTAGGTGTGATTCTGGTCGAAGGGGAACGATTCCTTGCGCGCCGCCGGATCGAAGCTGTCGTAAATCGCCTTGGCGTGCCTCGCCAGGCCGGCACGGATGATCCCGCGGTCAACTGGGTCGAGGTCATTGTAGAGCATGTCGTAGGCAAGGGCGATGTGGTAAAGGTACCACGAGGCCTCCAGGTCGAGGTTCGGGCGGTAGTCGTTGCCCCAGAGCGGCTCGCGCGCATGCGCGACCATCCAGGCGGCGGCGCCATCGAGATAGCGTTTCTCCCCGGTTACGAGATAGGCCAGAGCGCCGGACTCGACGCGCTCGATACGCCAGTAGGTCTCCCCGCTCGTGACCACCTCCGGTGTCGGCGGCGACGCAGTGGCTCGCTTGGCGCTGTCGAGGACCGCCGCCCAGAGCTCCGGCTGCGCCTCAGCCTTCTTCTTGAGCGCCGCCACGTCCTCGGCGGCAAACAAGAGCCGGGGGTGCTTGGCCACATATCCCGGCACGAGTGGAACCGCAGTAGTCTTCAGGTCGTCGGCCAGCGTCAATCCCGGCATAGCCGAAGCCTGCCCATAAACCAGATTCCCAGCGACGAGCAGCGCTGTCACCGACATGACCGGCAGGAGTGTCTTGAGTGTAGCGTTCATGTTTGTACGCTCGGCGTTTATGTTGCGCGGAACTTCCCAATGCGCCCACATGACGTCCAGCCATCAAATGTCGCATTCTGGCCGTCAGAATCCCGCTTGTCAAGGGGAGGCCGCGCGGCAAAAGAAGACCTCTGCTCCGGCTGCCTGGCCTACGGAGACAAAGGCATGACTGGCTTCGTCGCGTTATTCTGGAAAACGATCCGCCCATGCGCGGCCCTCGCGCACCTGACTGGGAAAAGAATCCTGATGGGTTTATCCAATGGCCGCAATGGCCCTAAGCGACGCCCGAAGGGCCGAGTCGAACGTGCCAATTTGTTGATTCATGCGGGGACCAGGGAAATCCATGCCTGCGTGGTTCTACATTCTTCGCCTGCGTTCCGGGCAACAGTTCAAGGAATGACTGGACCGGCTGGTGTCTGCCCAGCTTACTGAAGCCGCAGCCGAAGGGCGGCGTCCCAGGTGATCGGCGGGAGGGTGATCTCGGCGCGGCCATCGGCGGCCGTGGTTACTTCCTGCGTCGCGGTAACCGCCCCCCTCTGCGTATCCCAGAACTCCACCTTCCATCTGCCAGGCGGGAGCGGCAGGAACAGCCTGGCCCCTCCGACTGTCCGTGACGACATCTTATCGCCGGCCGGCCGGTCGTAGCGATAGTGCCGGTTCTGCACCCAGACCAGGGCTCGGTCCGACCCCGCCAGCCCATAGGCCCGTAGCGGCGGCCCGGCCACCAGCCAGGGAATCTCGTAACCGACGGTAATCCAGTCATTGCCCGTGTTTTCGACCGTCACCTTGTGCCGCCCCGCCGGCAGAGCGATGCGATACGCCTTGTTGTACTGCATGAGCGTCGTGTGATCGTCGGCCTTGTTGGTGTTGGGAAACTCCTGGCGGAGCACTGCCTTGCCGTCGAGCGAAATCTCCAGGCATCCACCGCCCCAGCCCGAGACGCCTTCGATGAGCACGCCGAAGGTCGTGGCCTCGGTCGCGTCGAGGTCAAAGGTTGCCGGGTTGTACAGTTCCTTGTGTCCCTTGAGGCTGTGCATGATGTGGGACAGCGGCCGGTCGCTGGATAACTTGCCCAGACGGTTGACGGTCACGCTGACAGGTTTGTTGAACGGGGCCGGGCTCCACGACTCGTCGCTCGGAATCAGCGGCGACCCTTCGGGGATGGCCGCATCGGCCGGCTTGGCGTAGACGATCTCGGCCTGGATGCGGCGCGGCTTTTGAGCGACGAAGTCAAAACCCGCGATCCAGCGGGCAAACGAGCCGTAGATCGGGTAGAGCTTCTGCGGTTCGACATAATTGTCCCACGACCAGGTCATCGGCGTGCCGGCCTGCTCCTGGCCGACGCTGGCGTAGAGGGCGTTATGCAGGTGGGTGCCGGCCGGGTCGAGCTTCTCGGAGTCGTCGCTGGCCGCATCCAGGCCGAACTCGCCGTGATAGTGCGGGCGGTCGCGGGCCGCCACCTTCGTCCGCCGGTCCTCGTCGAGATAGGCCACCACGTCGCCGCCGGCGTAGTGGTGGGTCTGCACGAAATCCAACTCCGGCAAGGCATCGAGCTGCGGATCGCCGTTGGGATTGGCCGTGCTGGTAGTGATGAGGTGTTGCCATGGATCGAGGCTCCGCAGGTAACGTGCCATGTTGCGGTGCCAGGCGGTGACGCGGTCGCTCTGGTAATCATCGGTGATGTCAACCTCGTTCCAAAACTCCCAGGCGAAGACAGAAGTGGAGTAGCCCCAGCGGGCCACCAGGTAGCGCAAGCGGTCACGATAGGCCTGAAGCATCTCGGTATTGGTGAAGTAATCGGCCGGCTTCCGGCACGGTCCGCCGTTGGCCTTGATGTAGGCCGAGGACTCCCAGCCGCCATCTTGCTGCTCGCGGCTCGTCAGGATGTTGAAGCTGTCGATGCATAGGAGCACCCGCAGCCCGAGCCGCTCCGACTGCTCGATGGCCTGGTCCAGTCGCCAGGCATTGGCCATGTCGATCCGCCTGTAGCCGCTCTCGCGGGTGTTAAGACCAAAGGTGGTCCACTCCGGGGAGAGCCAGGCTCGCCAGTAGTTGCAGCCTTCTTTGGCATATTGTGGCAACCAGCGGTCATAGTCGTATGTTCCCCCGCGGCCGGCCCAGCAGACGTTGGCCCCAACTGGAAAGAATGACTCGCCGCGGTCGGTAACGAAGTAGCGGTGGTCGGTCGGCGAGCGGCGTATGTAACCGGGTGCGTCGGCCTTGGTGGCAATGATCTCCAGAGGTTTGTCGTAAGGCTTGATTACCGAAACTCCGCCTTGCGGAACGGCAACGGCGACCGTGACGCGATGCGCCCCCGGTTCGCGCAGGGCCAGCCGAATCTGCCAGCGCACCGGACCGGCAGGAGTGAGCCTCTCGGCCCCGTCCTCGATCTTTCGCGTGAACGGCTGATACAGGAATCCAGGTATCGAGTATGTCTTGCCCGAGGGCGTCTTGACCGAGGCGATGACCTCCCCCCGGAATGCGACCAGGCGCTCCGGATCGGCCGGGTTGAGCTCCACGTTGATAGTAACCCGCTCGAACATGGCAGCCGTGGCCTTATCGGCCTTGGCTGACTGCACCGTCGGCCAAGGTGGAACTGGAGCGTCCGCCCGGCCGGCAGTCGTTGACAGGCAGGTCGCCAGGACAACTACCGTCCACGACAGACTGATCGGTCTCACCAGTGTGCCTTCACATCTGCAGAACTTAAAGCATAACTGCTGTCCATGCCGTCCTTTTCAACTTAGGACCGGCTATCGTGAGACAGACGCTCTACCTGCATGGCTACTGAGAAGGCAGTTGATCCAGCGGCGGCTTCAGGTCCATCGGCAGCGGGGATTTGTACTGACGGCCCTTCATCCTGCAGCGCCATTCCTCCCACGCCTTTGCCGTCAGCTCCGGCTGCGTCAGCAGGTCCAGAACAGTCCCAGCCATCACCCTCGAAGCGAAGAGAGTGGATTTGCGCCCGATGCTCGTGCCCGCGCAGGCGGCGTGTTGCCAGGAGTGCCCCGGCACGCCGGTGACGAACGCCGTCGTGGAGAACTCCACTGTGGGCAGATTCCATGCCACCTCCGCCACGTCGCTTGAGGCGCCGCCTTTCCGCTCCGCAGCATAAGGATCGTAAATACGCCGGTTCAGGTCCACATCCGCCAGGTCCTCCGAATCGGGTAGTGCGCCGGTGCGCAGGCGGGCGATCTTCTGTTCGCGCGGCACGGACGCCCCCACTTCCCTGGCAAAGGCAAGTTCCTCCTCCGTGTAGGCCGGCGCGCCGATCTCACGCATGTTGGCCGTCACCAGGTCGGAAAGGACGCGGTTCTGCATGCCGTTGTGTACGCCCGTGAGGAAGGTAACCTTGTGCGTCGTCCTGGCCATCAGGTCGGCGCCGTTGGCCAGGCGCAAGAGCCACTCGTAATACTGGTCCACCAGGTCCCGCTCAGGCGCGCGCACGTAGTACCAGACGCGCGCGTAGGGCGGCACCACGTTCGGTTCGTGTCCGCCGTCCTCGATAACGTAGTGAACGCGCGCTTCCTGGACGATGTGCTCGCGCATGTAGTTCGCCCCAACGTTCATTAGCTCCGTCGCGTCCAGGGCGCTGATCCCCGCCTCGGGCGAGCCGGCGGCATGACTGGCCACGCCGAAGAACTCGAATTTCACCGAGTTCATGGCGTTGCCGCTGCCCAGGTACGCGCCGTTGGCCGCGCCCGGGTGATGCCCCAGGCAGGCATCCACTCCGGCAAAGAGGCCGTCGCGCACCATGAACACCTTGCCCACGAGGGTTTCCTCCGCCGGACAGCCGAAGTACTTGATCGTGCCGCCGATCCCTCCTTCCACGATGGCCGCTTTGGCGCCCAGGACACCACCCAATGCCGTGGCGGCATAGATATTGTGCCCGCACCCATGGCCCGCTGCGCCCTCGACGAGTGGCTCCTGCCGCGGCAGCGCCTTTTGGGAAATGCCCGGGAGAGCATCCAGCTCGCCCATCACACCGATAACGGGCTTGCCCGATCCCCAGGAGGCAACGAAGGCTGTGGGCATGCCGGCTACGCCCCGTTCTACCGCAAAGCCGTTCTCGCGCAGGATGCTCGTCAGGAGGTCGGACGACCTCATCTCCTGCAGCCCCACCTCCGCCCATTCCCATATCCTCTGGTGCGCCCCGATGAGCACGTCCTCGTGCCCAGCAATCCAATCCCACGCAGTCTGTTTTGCTGTCATATCTTGCCCATTCCTACAGTCCACCGTTGCCTTCTGCCCCCTGGCTCACATGAGAAAATAGCCTGCTAGGTACTTCACGCTCGGCCCTATTGGGGGCGCGTCTGGTTCGGTCCTTGGTAACTCTATTTTGTGGGTCGGATCACGCGAGCCTCGAATGCGTGTGAAGCCACAGGCGCGGTAAAAGCGATCTGCTGCGTCTGCGTCCGTCCGCAGGACCACGCAGCGGAAATGACCGGCTGCTTGGACGAGAATGTAACGCAGTAAACCGGGATGTCCAGATGTCCGCCCTCCAAACGGCCGGGGGCAGACTTTCCGCGTCACGCTCAGCCATCGAATGCCGCATTCTGACTGTCGGAATCCCGCCTGTCAAGGCGAAATCGCGCGGCAAAAGAGGGCCTCTGCTCCGGCAGCCCGGGCTACGGCGAGAACGGCATGATGGTCTGCCCAGCCCAGGCGCATTGTAAGAATCACCCGTTTCAGCGGCCGAGTAAGCTTGCTGAATGCGGAGTCGAGCAAACCTCGATTCTTATAGGAAGGACTCCTCGGCGGGGCGGAGTCCGTTTCACGCGGTGATCGAGGTATCAGCCATCCGCCGGAAAGACATGAGTCCGGCCGACGCTGCGCAATTGGGCGATTGACTTTGACGTGCCGGGGTGGTAAAGCCATGCATGCGCAGCAACCGCAGCCTGACGCAGAGCCGGACGATTCCGATGGCCGAAGGAGGAGAGCAGGATGGAAAGGCTCATTATCCGCGCCAAACGTGGCAACGGTCAGCCGCTGGCCGCCGAGGGGTTGGACTCGCTCTACCTGACCGACCTGAAGCGAAACCCTCTTCGAAAGCCTTACGGCCCGGTCGAGTCCGGGCAGGCCGTCATCGAGACGGCGGAGGTGCCGTTCGTCATCGTGGCGGCCGTCCCCGTGGCCGGGTTCGGCGCCGACTTCTTTTTCGCCGACAACGAGGGGCAGGGCTATCGGCTGGGCGGCGAGATCGACCTATACGCGGAACTGGCCCGGAGCCGCCTGCACGCGGTCCAAACTCGCCGCAGGGCGGCGGAAAAGGCCGGGGCCGTCACCCCTACAGGCACCGTGCGGCGGCTGGAGCGCGCTGCCGAATCCCTGCGAAAAGCGGCCGGCCTCGCTGCAGGATCGGCCGCTGCCGCCCAACTCGCCGAGGAGTCGCTCTGCGAATCGCTCTGGGCCGGCGAGGAAGTGGTGCTGGAAGCCGCCCGGCAGGCGATTTCCCGTCGCGGGCCGCGAAAAGGCTTCCTCTTCGGCTGCAATGCGTTCGGCCTGTCCCACGGGCCGAAATATACCCGGCCGTTCGAAGCGATCTTCAACTTCGCTACCGTCCCGTTTTACCGGCGCGGGTTTGAGCCGGAAGAGGGACGCCCCGACCCCGCCCGCGCGGACGCGATCACCGCGTGGCTGAACGGAGCGGGCATCGCCGCCAAAGGGCACCCGCTCACCTGGTTCAACGAGGCCGGGGTGCCCGAGTGGATGAGGCGCAAGACCTTCGACGAGAACCTCGCGTCCGCGCGGGAACGCTGCCGATCGCTCGCCCGCCAATACGCCGGGCGGATTGACCGGTGGGACGTCATCAACGAAGCCCACGACTGGGCGAACGAACTGGGCTATTCGCAGGAACAGCTTCTCGACCTGACGCGGGCCTCGTGCGAGGGCGCCAGGGAGGGGAACCCAAAAGCCCAGACCGTCGTGAACAACTGCGACCTCTTCGGCGAGTACGCCGCCACGAGCAAGACCTACTTCCGACAGGAGCAGCGGCCGCTGCGCACGCCGCATCAGTATCTGCGCGCCTGCCTGTCGGCAGGGCTGGACTTCGACGTGATCGGCCTCCAGCTCTACTACCCCGGCTATGACCTGTTCGAAATCGCCCGCCTTCTGGACTGGTTCGCGGACCTCGGCAAGCCGCTGCACATTACGGAGTTGGGCGTCTCCTCCGCCCTCGATGACGACGAGCGGGCCTACGTCAAGAAGGTCAGTTCTGCCTGGTGGCACGGTCCCTGGAGCGAGGCCGTTCAGGCCGACTGGGTGGAGCAGTTCTATACCCTCTGCTACAGCAAGCCCGCCATCGAGGCGATCACGTGGTGGGACTTCGCCGACGCCGGGCACTTCTGGCCGCACGGCGGGTTCCTCCGCCCCGACTTCACGCCGAAGGAATCCTACCGGCGCCTCAAGGGCATGATTGAACGATGGGGCCCAAACGAGAGGGCAGGCCGCTGAACCGGCCGGGGAAGCGCAATCTCGTGCGCCTGCGCGCGCCCCTCGCGCGCATGATTGGAAAGAGGAGCCGGAGCGGTTTGTCGCAGGACCTACTTGGCCAGCCGTGTCCAGCGCCCTGTGAAGCGAGGCCCCAAATTAAGAGACGAAAAGAATAGGTTTTATTTCCCCAGAACAATCCCGGAACAATCCCTTCAACTTCACCGCTGTGGCGCCGGTGAAATAGTCGAAGCTGGTGCGACGCTTACGGGCTGCTGATAGGCGCCCAGGTCGTTTGCCTCACTCTGGCGCCGGGTCGTGCCTGCCAAATCGGGGCTCGGTGCCGGCGTGCAGTCGGCGGCGTTCAGTGCCGGGCTTCCCGTCTGCAGACGGAAGTCCGCGACCTTCGGATCCGCGCTCGGGCTGATGAACTTCGGGTCGGCCACGATGGTGCCGCTCTCGGTGAGGTGGACGATCTTGTCCACCCAGCGCGGTCCGATCAGCAGGTTGTTCCTGAGCACGGCCGTGTTGGCCGAGAGGATGAGTACTTTCGACCACGCATTGCTGTTCGCTATGGCGATATTGTCCTCGACAAGAATGTTGTCCCCAACATCAGCTTCCAGTTCACCTAATGGCCATGGGCCTCCGGAGCCGGCGCCGAGTGCATTGCGCGTGTTGTGCCAGCAAGTGTTATAGCGATAAGTCAAGTTGCTGCTATGCGTGGACGTAATCCCACGTCCGCAGTTGTTGTAGACAAGGTTTCCCTCGACCAGTGTGGCGTAGGGATAGGTTTCGAAGGAGTCGATAATAATGCCGTTACCGTCGGTAGCCGTTGTGATATCCTTGCCATTCGCGCCGACTTTGTTCGCGTTGCTGTGTGAGATGTTCCGGCGGATGACCATGTTGTAGCCCGACGGATCGCCGCCTAGACCGGCGGAGGTGGCCACCCACAGACTGATGCCGCTGGTGTCGTACTGGGACCAGAAGGCGCAGCCGCTGACCTCATTGCCATCGAGGGTGATGAAATCAAGGGGACCCTTGATCTTTTCGTTTCCGATCCAGTGTTCGGGTGAGCCGCCGATGCCGGCGCCACTGCAATCGCTCACGCGGCAATCCTGTACCAGGATGTGGTGGCAACTCTGGATGCAGATGCCATTGCCGCTGCTGACCACAGCATGAGTCGGATTCCAACCCTGGACACTGAGGCCGATGAGCTTGATGTAGGACACGTTCACCAGAGAGAAACCATTCCACTCCACCACACTTTTATCGCCCGGATTTTGCCGCGCCGATTCGGCGAGCGAGAACAGCGGCACACGCCGGTTTTTGGCCCGCACGGTTATCCAGGCGTTCGGGGTTCCCGACTTGGTGATGGAACTTGCCCCATAGGGAAGACCTGCCGGATAGGTGCCATTAAGCACGGTGATCGTGTCGCCCGCAGCCAGCTTGGAGTCGGCCTTGCTCAAGCTCTTGAAGGGCGCCGCCTCGCTGGTGCCGTTGTTGGTGTCATTGCCGCCGGGCGAGATGAACCACTCGGTAGCACGGATTGGGGCTACTTGGAGTAAAAAGACCCCAACGCTAACAACAACGCCGGTGAAAAATGTTTTACGGAAGTATGTGCCTTTTGAAAACCACATATCCCTGCGCACCTCCTCACCACCCGCCGCACAGATGGCGGCAAACCGGCGGACAAGCCCTCCGTCATCAGATGTCGGATTCTGACCCTCCGAATCCCGCTTGTCAAGGAAAACTCGCGCGGCGAAGGAAAGCCTCTGCTTTGACTGCCTGGACTACGTTGACAGTGTCGAAGGTGGGTCTGCCGCCGCTACCCCTCGTCCTTGGCCGAACCGCAGAAGACGACTTCGCCCGTCTCCTGGGCCACAACAATGATGTTGCTGCTGGCGACCATGCAGCAGGCGACCGGACGCCCTCCCCGCCGACGCCGTTTGAAAACCGTGCCCCGTTGCGCGAGACGCACACTCGCAGCCGGACGGCCGCAAGCCCGACCCCGAATCCCGCAGCCGTCCCCTCAGCAGTTCTTCGGCCGGCGGACTCTGCTTCTTCGAGCCTACCGCTTCGCCTTTCGGGGCTTGCTTGAAGGCTCGAAGCGCACCAAGTCCTTATGTTTCTTCGCCCACTCCGCCAGCTTCCTGTGCAGCATCGCCTGGGTCGCGGCCAGCGGCGCCGCGCCGGCGAGGTTGTTCATCTCCAGCGAGTCCTCCTGCAGGTCGAAAAGCTCCGGCGCGTCGTCCGGGTCGTAGACGTACTTGTAGCGCCTCGTGATGATCCCCCGCCGGGTGTCGCCCCGGACCGGCTCGCCGCCGGAATACTGGGAGAAGACCGGCTTCTCGCGCGCTGGCTTGCCCTCGGTCACCGTTTCGAGCAGCGATTCTCCGTCGAAATCCGCCGGCGCCGGCAGGCCCGCGCCCGCCAGGACCGTCGGCGCAACGTCGAGGTGCGACACGGGCGTGTCCACGCGCCGCGCGGCTGCGCCCGGCGCCCGGATGATCAGCGGGATCCGTATCGCTGGCTCGTACAGCTCCATCTTCTGGTACATCCCCCGCTGCCCGAGATGGTCTCCATGATCCACCGTGAAGACCGTCAGCGTATTGCCGGCGGCCGGAGATGCGCGCAGGGCGTCGAGCACGCGCCCGATCCCGTCGTCCGCCAGCCGCACCAGCCCCAGGTGGGCCGCCCAGACCCCGGGCCAGATCCCCGCGTCCAATCCCCGTCCCATCTGGGCGGCGACTCCATCCTTGCGCCGCGGCGGTTCGTCCTTCGGCGTAATCCCCGTGTTGGCGGGAAGGACCAGCCGCTTCGGGTCGAACATCGAGGCGTAGGGCTGCGGCACGCGCAACGGCGGGTGCGGCGCCCAGAGGCACAGGAACAAGGCGAACGGCCGCCGCCGCGGCGTCTCAAGGAACTCGCTCGCCTGCCGGCAGAGCCACGAATCCAGGAAATGCTCCGCCGCGTGCGGCCAGACTGCCGTCCGCGTGTTCGAATACATCCTCTGCTCGCGCCGCCCGTCAATATTCTCCATGAGCGGCCTGCGGAACGCGCTCAGGTCTTCCTGCGCCTCGTGCCCTTCCGTGATGTTGCCCGGCACCCCCAGCGTTGCGAGGTACCTGTTATGGTCCTTCATCGTCAGCCACAGGGCGAACTTGACCCGCCGCTCCAGCGGCGGCCGCACCCGGACGTGATGCACGCCGATGTGCGCTATCTCGTACCCGGCCTCCGCCAGGAACTCGTGGATCGGCTTGTGTTCGCCCGCCGTCACGCCCTCCCAGTCGTTCGTTATCAGTCCATTGACGGTCGGGTACTTCCCCGTGGCGAGCGCCGTCCGCGCCGGCGCGCACAGCGGGCAGGTCGTGTATGCCCGCGTGAACACCACCCCCTCCGCCGCCAGCCGGTTCAGGTTCGGGGTCACTTCCACCCCCGACTGCGTCATCCCGATGCTGTCGTACCGCTGGTGATCGGTCATAATGAACAGCAGGTTGAGCGGTTTCTGCGCCAAACTCTTCCTCCTCTTCCAAGCCCTCGTGGCGCGGGGTCACGCATGCCCGCCCGGCCTTCGCGCGCCGGCATGCCCGAGTCAGGACGCGCGCCCGTTCTCGGCGTTGAGGTCGCTCAAGTCGCGGCCAACCCTTATCTGATCTTCAAGGCGGTAGCAGGTTGAACGTCTCGCCTTTTTGCGCTGGCCAGCGCGCGAATCGGACCGGCGGCATGCGCAAAGAAGCGGCGGTATGCCTTACAGAGCCATGTGGGCGTGTCCGATCGTCCGGCGATGCGCAGCCGATCCTTGGGACAGCCGCCCCGGCAAAGGTCACGCCAGGTGCAGGAAACGCATTCCGCAGGCAGGCGCCTGCGTGCCTTGCGCAGTTCCCGGCTCGGACGGCGCTCGATCAGCTTCTCCGGCAGGGTCGTCAGGATGTTCCCAAGACGCTGTTCAGGCTCCACAAAGAAATCGCACGGGTAAGCGTCGCCGTTGTACTCGATGACCAGGTATTCGCCGCAAGCCCCGTCCAGGTCGCACGGGCCGGCTTCGCCCAGGATCTCGCGGCGGAGCAGCGCGTCGAACAGCCGAATGGAGATACCGGCGGTCACGTCCTGCAGCCAGAGGTCGAACAACTCGCACAAGAAATCCCCATACGCCTCGGGGACGACTCTGAAGGGCGCCGGGCCGGACTTCTCCGCGGCAGCCTCCACGCACGGGATAAACTGCATGTGCGTAATGCCCAGTTCGCGAAAGTACCGGTAGATTCGGCCGGCGTGGCCTGCGGTCAGGTCGTTCACCACTGTGAGCACATTGAACTCCACCCCGCGTTCCCTAAGCAGCCGCAGGGCTTGGAGAACGGCCTCGTGGCTTCCCGTGTCCCCGCGAACCTTCCGGTACGCGTCGTGCAACTCTGCCGGGCCGTCCAGACTCAGCCCAACCAGAAAACAATACCGGAGGAACAGGTCGCACCAATTCCGATCGAGAAGCAGGCCGTTCGTCTGGAAGGCGTTGGAAACATTCTGGCCCGCCGCGCCGTGCACCTGCATCAGCAGCGCCGCCTGCCGGTAGAAGTCCAGACCCGCAAGGGTCGGCTCGCCGCCCTGCCAACAGAACACGGACTGCGGCAGACGCAGACGCAGATACCGCCGAATTATGCCCTCCAGCACGCGTGCAGACATCCGGTGCGGTTCAACTTGCGGATACATCCGCCCTGCACGGCGATAGAAGCAATAGGCGCAGTACTGGTTGCAATCTGCGGAGACTGGTTTCACGAGCAGTTGAAGGTCTTTCGGCATGGACCGTTTTCCGAGGGTAGCTGTAGCAAGCAGATCCTTCTCAAACCAGACACGAAACCCGGCATCGCTGCTAACGGCAGACAACTCATCGAGAGGGACTGCCTCCAGCGCTTTCAGCAACGATGCCTTAGTTCCTTCCTGTAGGCGCGAATCGCGGAACCACCGAAGAGCGGTCCTGCCATTCTCGCCGGCTTAGCCCTATTTTCGGCTGGTCCTTGCCCACGGCCGGCTCGGTTGGGAGATGCCTTTCGGTCAGCGCAACTCTTGCTACCCGGGGCCCGGCTTGAGCTCGCCTGGGTACTTTCGCCGCAGTGCCTCGGCAGCCTCGGTGCGCCCAGTGGCCTCGAGGCGCTCGCAGTACCCGGCCAGCCGCCCCCGCGCATGAAACGGCCCGCCTTCCTTCATCACGGTCCACAGCGGGTCCACGTCGTATGGCATGGTTGACATCATCCGGTCATGCCACTCCATGAGATAGCTGGCGCCCTGGCGGCACAGGGCGGGCTGCTCGGCGGCGAGATTGTGCTGTTCGTACGGGTCCTCGGCGATGCTGAAGAGCATTTCCCGGGGAAAAAGGTGGTAGCCGCAGTGATAGGTGCGCATATAGAGCCACGGCCCCCAGCGCACGCCGCGCTGGCAGACGTGGGCGCACTGGCTGAGAACCGCGAACTCCCGTCCGACCTCGGCATCGGAGCGCAACGCGCCGGCGTAGCTGCGGCCGTCCCATCGCTGCGCCGGCTCGCGACCCAGCAGGTCGGCCAGAGTCGGCGCCAGGTCAATCTGGTAGTGGAGGCCCTCGTCCACACGTCCCGGCCGGATGCCCGGCGAGCGGAGGATCATCGGGATGCGGCAGGTCGTGTGGTCGGCCGTGGCGTGTTCCCCCCAGAGGCCCAGTTCACCGAGGTTCTCGCCGTGGTCGGCACTGATGATGATCGTCAGGTCGTCCATCACCCCCTGATCCTCAAGCGCCTGGAAGATCTGTCCGATGTGGCTGTCCATGTATGCAATTCCGCAATCGTAGCCGTCGAAGAAACGCTTGATGTCGTCCCGGTCGCGAATCTGGCCCGGGTATCGTGGAAAACGGGGGCTGACCCGGTCGTCATACATATTCAGTTCACAGGGGCCGTGCGGTCCGGCCTTGGCGCGCTGGCGCCGAAGTACATCCTCGGTCACCCAGGCCGGCGGCGGGACTTCTCTAAAGGGGTTGCCGAACTCGGCCGGCGCGCGATAAGGGGTGTGCGGGTCCCAGTAGTTGACCTGCAGGAACCAATCGTCCTGCCTGGCATTGTCGCGGATCCATTTGAGGGCTGTCGGGGTGACCTCCTCGGCGGACTCACCCCCGCGCCGACCCGTGTTGTGGATTTCACTGAATCCGGCCAGGAAGTGCCACGCCGAGTGCCGTTCGGCAAAGGGACTGATCGAGACAGTGCGGAAACCCACCGCCCTCAGGAAGGCGGGGAGAGCGTCATTCCCGAGCCGGTCGCGGAAGTCGCGTGAAGCGCCTTCGATCCGCATGTCCGCCGCTGTCCCGCCGTGACCGACCACGCCGGTGTGGATGCCGAAGCGTCCGCTCATCAGTGCCGTACGTGAGGGCAGGCAGGGCGCGTCCGTGCAATAATAGTTGGTGAAACGCACGCCTTGAGCGGCAATCCGGTCTATGTTCGGGGAGGTACTGCGGTGATAGCCGTAACAACCCAGATGGTCCGGTCGCGTGGTGTCGAGGTCCAGGTACAGGATTCTCATGTGCATCCCTCTCGGTCCTGGGCCGCAAACAAGGGGCTCCAAGCTTTCATTCGGAATTTGCCATTTGACCGTCCCTCCGAGGATGGCCGCCTCCCACAAGCGAAATTGTAACCTCGAAACGACCGGTGTCAAGGCGACTTCCGACACTTTATCGACCCTGCATGTCCCGCCGTGGCCTCGGTCAAGCCCGAATTCCGGTCAACGGAGACTGTCGCATCACCTTTGGCAGCAGGAGAGCATAGGGGCAGACAGCGGGCCAATTTCGTAGGACGGGCTTGTTCTTCCAGCTATTCGGCCCACTCCATTGTAGAAATCACCTGTTTCAGCGACCGAGTAAGCTTGCTGAATGCCGGGGCACGCTACCGCTGATTCTTACAGAATATCGGAATCGCACAGAGCAAGGATGGCAAGGCAGGGGTTTTGGTTTGAGTCCTCGATGGCCAATGTCTCGCTCTCGTCGAACCTGCCTGTGAATGATGGTCGGCTCGGTGACGCGATAGCCGGCGCAGCAGACTGTGACGAGCCGGATCGAATTACGGAAAACGGGACCCCATCAACCCCGGAGATCATCCCCATGATGAGGCAGAACGCCGATCCTGTCCGCGACATCCCTATCCGTGTCTCTTTTTCCTTTGAAGCTTCGGACGGGCAGTGAGGCTCCACGTGCGTAGCACGTGGAGCCTCACTGATGCCTAGATTGATGTGTCTCCGATTGCGTTCCAACCTCGAGGCTGATGCACCGGCTCAGCAATGCGACCATTGCAACCGACGCGGCGCCGGCGATGATCTTCCTGGTCGTCCTTCCTCCCCTAGAGAAGAATTGCGCGGTAACCCGAACCCATGCCCTAATGGTTTCCCAAAGACTTGATGCTGGATGCTCCGCTCGCTTCCTGGGTCACTCGCGGAGTTCCAAAGTAGGATACGTGGCAGGCGCCGCTGGCGTGGACGGTCAGGGTTTCCTTCGCCCAGACGGTTGCGCTGGCCGCTCCGCTGATGTGCACCTCGGCCGATTGGCTCTCAAGTTTGCCGGCCGAATAATGAATGGCGCCGCTGCCGTGAACGACCTGGCTGCCAACCTTGCCGGCTACGTCACATTTGCCCGCGCCGCTGATCTGCACATTCAACGTTTGAGCCGTGAGCGCAGCGACGGCGAGTTCAGTCGCACCGGTTTCACCGATGACCAGGTCGTTCGCCGTGATGCTTTCGGCGTGAATTCGGGTGCTGCCGGAGGCCTCCAGTTCCGATATCTGCTTCATGGTGACATTGACCGTGACCGGCTTGCTGGGACTGATCCCGCCCAGAGGTTCGGGCTTGTAGCCGACGCAGAGTGTGTCTCCACTCACCGCGGTCTCGATCAGCGGAAGGATGTTGTCATCCGCCTCGACCGCCAGCGACTGCGGCTCGCCCTGGGTGATATTCACGATGCTGGCGCCGGAGGCGGAGATGCGGCTGAAGGCGCCGACAGTCCGAGTTTCCGTGATGATGCGGCCGGAGCCTTGAATTGCCGCGTGAAACGGCCACACAGGCTGGTATCCGATCCGCCCCCAGAAAAAGCCCCACGGTAGAAGCGCCAGCAGAGTAAAAGCTGCGAGCGCCGTCAGCATCGCAGCAAGGCACCCGAACGCCGTAGCAGCGGATCCTCTGACGGCCCATTTGACGGAGATCAACCCGGCGATGATGGCCAGGAAGGCGATCAGGAACCTCGCCGTTCTGCAGAAGGCCATTCCCAATGCGGCAAGGATCAGGACCATTCCGAAGATCAACAAGAGGGTTCTGTGACTGGCGGATAGCGGATACCGTCCCTTGGCCGGCAAAGCGGATGGATCCGCCGGCTGGGATGACTCGACGAGGCCGGATGGAATCCTCGATCGAACGGCCCGTTTCACGAATATCAATCCGACGATGACGGCCAGGCATGCGACCGGAAGGTTTTCCCTGTCTGCAAAGGTCAGTGCGAGTCCTGCAAGCACCACCACGAACCCGAAGACCATCAACAGGAGTTTATGATTGTCGGACAAGACCTCTCTTTCCTTTTTCAGCAAGGAGGCCGTGCTCACCGGCCTGATTGCCCACTTCACGAATAATAATCCGGCGATGATGGCCAAGCCTACGACCGGCAGGCTTTCCTCGCCTCCAAAGGCCAGTGCGAGTCCAACAAGGATCACAACGAACCCGAAGACCATCAGAAGCCGTTTGTGGCTATCGCAC
>Ga0181533_1001794_pt1 | contig 26686 bp, 11 predicted proteins | sample PEATcosm2014_Bin_45_FD_119772 | JGI IMG/M metagenome (GOLD analysis project Ga0181533, IMG submission 119772) | Peatland microbial communities from MTU Mesocosm Facility, Houghton, MI, USA - PEATcosm2014_Bin11_60_metaG | ecosystem: Environmental > Terrestrial > Soil > Wetlands > Peat | place...
AAATGGACGATTGAAGTCGAGATGACTGGTTTTACGACAATCAAGCAGGAGGTGGCAATCGGTCCGAATGCGCCGCCCGGAAAATGGGAATTAAAGCTGCTGTCACTCGATCAAATCAAGGTCCAAATCAAACCGTTAACCGGCACGCACATTGTGGGCACGCAGGCCGGAGCAGAGGTAGCGCCGGGCTTTAGCCCGGCACCCCCGAATGCCGGGCTAAAGCCCGGCGCTACGAAAACGGAAACGTCCGAAGAGGACCTCAGCGACCGCGCTGCTGACGGCTTTCTGATCAACGGCAGCGTGATCAACGGCGCCGCGTCACCGTTCGCGCAACCTTTCGCCTTCGGCAATAATCGCAACGGGGGGAGAGGACTGTATAACGGCGGAATTGGCCTCATCTTCGACAATTCCGCCTTGGATGCCCGGCCTTTTTCCCTGAGTGGCCAGAGCACGCCCAAACCGGCTTATAACCGCATCACGGGTTTGGCGGCGTTGGGTGGCCCGCTGAAAATTCCGCATATCCTCCCGCACGGTCCGAACTTTTTTGTCGCATACCAGTGGACGCGATATGTATATGCCACCACAGATTCGGCTCTGGTGCCGGATGGGGCGGAGCGCGGCGGAGATTTCTCCCAAGCTCTGAATGCGCTTGGGCAACCGGTGCAAATCTTTAATCCAGCCACGGGACTGCCCTTTTCCGGCAACATGATTCCCCAATCCCAGATCAGCCCGCCGGCGCAAGCTTTGCTGAATTTCTACCCTTTGCCGAGCTTTGGCGGCGATTCGCGATACAACTACCAGATTGGAATTGTCGACAACACGCATCAAGACGCCTTGCAATCACGCTTCAATAACACCTTCAATCCCAAGAATCAGCTTTATGGCGGCTTCGCTTTCCAAAGCGTGAGGACCAGCAGCCCGAACCTGTTCGGCTTCCTTGATACCACGGATGCGCTGGGGTTCAACACCAGCATCAACTGGTCGCACCGCATGAGCCAGCGGCTGTTCCTGAATCTTGGTTACAAGTTCAGCCGGTTGGCGACGCGGACCACGCCCTACTGGGAGGATCGCGAAAACGTTTCAGGCGAAGCGGGAATCTCGGGGAATAACCAAGACCCGATGAACTGGGGGCCGCCGAGCCTCACCTTCTCGAGTGGTATCGCCGGACTTTCCGATGCGCAAAGCTCCCACAATCGCAATCAAACGGACGCGTGGTCCTCTTCCATGTTATGGAGTCGCAACCGTCACAATATTACGTTTGGGGGTGATTTCCGCAGGCAGCAATTCAATTACCTGTCCCAATCTGACCCGCGAGGCATGTTCACGTTTACGGGCGCGGCCACCGAGGGAACCGCCAACGGCGCGACCGTGGGCGGCGATGATTTTGCCGACTTTCTGCTGGGAATTCCCGACACGAGCGCCATCGCTTTCGGCAACGCAGATAAATACTTTCGCGAATCGGTTTACGACGCCTACTTTACCGATGATTGGAGAATAAGTCCCTCATTCACCCTGAACGCGGGGATGCGCTGGGATTACGGCGCACCGATTACGGAATTGTATGGCCGCCTGGTAAACCTGGACATCGCTCCTGGTTTTGCGGCGGTAGCGCCGGTTGTGGCCAACAATCCCATCGGGGCCCTGACCGGCCAAAGATATCCAGACTCTCTGATCCGGCCAGACAAGCGCGGTATTGAACCGCGCGTGGGGATTGCCTGGCGGCCGATCTTGGGGTCGTCGCTCCTGGTTCGCGCCGGATATGGAATCTACGATGATACTTCGGCCTATCAAACGATCGCGCTGCAAATGGCGCAGCAATCGCCTCTCTCGAAAAGTTTGAGTGTGCAAAACAGCCCTGCATGTCCGCTGACGCTGGCGAATGGATTCAACGCCTGTTCCTCCATCACGCCCGACACGTTTGCCGCCGACCCGCATTTCCGCATTGGCTACGCACAGAACTGGTCGTTGTCGGTGCAGCGTGACCTCCCCGGCTCGCTGCAACTGAACGTAACGTATCTCGGGATTAAGGGGACGCGGGGAGTGCAGGAATTCCTGCCGAATACCTTTCCGATTGGGGCGGTGAATCCCTGCCCTGCCTGTCCGGCCGGATTTGCTTACCTCGCTTCCAATGGCAATTCTACCCGCCAATCGGGACAAGTTCAGTTGCGGCGAAGGTTGCACAATGGTCTTACCGCTAAGCTCCTGTACACTTACTCAAAATCCGTCGATGATGATTCCGCCCTGGGAGGCCAGGGAGCTTCCACGACCACACAAATCACGCCGTCGACCCCGTTTAGCGCCGGCACTGCGGCGTCGCCGGGGGGGACATCCCAGAGTTCAGCCCCCAGTGCCCTCACGATCGCGCAGAACTGGCTGGACCTGCGCGCCGAACGCGGGCTTTCGACTTTCGATCAGCGCAACCTTCTGAACGTACAACTGCAATACACAACAGGCATGGGGCTCGGCGGAAAAACGCTGATGAGCGGCGGGAAGGGAACGCTCTTCAAAGAGTGGACCTGCCTTACCCAAGTCACAATCGGCAGCGGTCTGCCGGAGACGCCCGTCTATCTCGCCGCGGTGCCGGGCACCGGGGTGACGGGAAGCATCCGGCCGGACTACACAGGCGCGCCGCTTTACACAGCTCCCTCCGGTTTGTTTCTGAACCCGGCGGCTTATACGGCGCCTCCGGCAGGCCAATGGGGAAACGCCGGAAGAGATTCGATCATCGGCCCCGGCCAATTCACTTTGAACACTTCCATGGGACGCACCTTTCGATTGAACGGCCGATTCAATCTCGATTTGCGGGTCGACTCCACGAACTTTCTCAACCACGCAACTTTTACGAGTTGGTATACAACCGTCACCGGCACGCAATTTGGATTGCCAGCCGCAGCCAACGGTATGCGCAGCCTGCAAACCACTCTGCGCTTGAGGTTTTGAGAGGCGCTGCTCAATATGAGCTTCATTTTGGCCAAATCTGACGATGCTGCGCGAAGCGCCTTGGACTGCGGCGGCTCGACGCCGCTTTGGTCTTCATCCTCGGTGTTATTCCAAGGCGGCGTCGAGCCGCCGCAGTCCAAGGCGCTTCGCGCAACGGTTTGCATCGCCGTGCTGTTGCTCACCAGTTTCACTGCGTTAGCCCAGCAGATCGGGCAGAATGCGCAGCCTCAAGCCACTGGCACGGCCACCATCACCGCCAGCACTCAGCTTGTCGTGGAGGCGGTCGTGGTAAAAGACAAGAAAGGGAACCCCATTGAAGGCTTGGGCGCGAAAGACTTCAGCGTTACCGAGAACGGCGTGCCGCAGGCCATCAGTTTCTGCGAACACCAGGAACTGCCGGAGACTTCCGTCACCGCACCGGTGGTTCGATCCGAGCCCGAAAATATCACGGTCTACGACCGGCTGGGCAGGACTCGCATTTCGCCCGAAACGCCGGGGAGCATTCGATACCAAGACCGCCGCCTGTTGGCGCTGTATTTCGACATGACCGCTATGCAACCGGCAGAACAGATGCGCGCGCTCGCGTCGGCGCAGAAATTCATCAGGACGCAGATGACACCGGCGGATCGCGTCTCCATCCTAAGATATTCGGGCGGCGCGGTTGACGTACTACAGGATTTCACCGATGACCGCAACCGGCTGTTGAGCATCATCCAAACCATGATTGTGGGAGAAGGCCAGGGGTATGGAGAGTCCACCGACGACGCCAGCACTCCCGATACCGGGGCGGCGTTTGGTCAGGACGACAGTGAGTTCAACATCTTCAACACCGATCGTCAACTGGCCGCGCTCCAGACGGCCGCCAAAATGTTGGGGCAGCTTAACGAGAAGAAATCGCTGATCTACTTCGCCAGCGGCCTGAGCTTGCATGGCCTGGACAACCAGGCGCAACTTCATGCCACGATCGACAGTGCGGTCCGCGCAGGCGTGTCGTTTTGGCCGATCGACGCGCGCGGTTTGGTAGCTCAAGCCCCCCTGGGAGACGCCACGCAAGGATCGCCCGGCAACGTGGGGATGTATTCCGGTGCCGCGGCGCTGGCGGTGACGACCAACTTCCAGCAGTCGCAGGATACGCTTTATGCGCTCGCTGGGGATACGGGCGGAAAGGCTCTGCTCGACTATAACGATCTGACCAAGGGAATCGTGCAGGCGCAGCAAACCGTTTCGAGCTACTACATTCTTGGGTATTACACCAGCAATGCGGCCCAAGACGGAAAATTCCGGCGCATCAAGATTTCCCTGAACGCGAACTTGTCTGCCAACCTGGATTATCGCCAGGGCTACTATGCCAGCAAACTGTTCAGCAAGTTCACCGTGGCCGACAAAGAACGGCAGCTTGAAGATGCGCTGATGTTGGAGGACCCGATTACCGAACTCACCATCGCCATGGAAATCGATTACTTCCAGTTGAATCGGGCCGAATATTTCGTCCCCATCGTGGTGAAGATCCCCGGCCGTGAACTGGCTCTGGCCAAGCGCGGCGGCGCCGAACACACCCTCATCGATTTCATCGGCGAGATCAAGGACAACTACGGCGCTACCATCACCAACGTGCGCGACAAGGTGAATATCAAGCTGAGCGATGCCACGGCCATCGAATTAGCCAAACGGCCGATTGAATACGACACGGGCTTTACGATTCTTCCCGGCAAATACACCATCAAGTTTCTTGCCCGCGATGACGAAACAGGGAGAATCGGGACGTATCAAACCACATTTGTCATTCCCAACCTGAACAAAGAGGAGAAGCGAATTCCCATCAGCTCCGTGGTCTTGAGCAGCCAGCGCATCGAGCTGAAGGATGCGCTTTATAATGCGGTAAAGAACAAGGATCGAGAAGAGACGGCCAACCCTTTAGTCCTGGATGGGCAGAAATTGATTCCCAGCGTCACCCGGGTGTTCCGCAAGAGCCGCGACATGTATGTCTACCTCCAGGCCTACGAGCAAGGTGCGCCAAGCGTGCAACCGCTAATCGCCTACTTGAGTTTCTACCGCGCGCAAAAGAAAGCGTTTGAAACACAGCCGATTGAGGTCGCGGACGGCTTGAACAACCGGCTGAAAACCATGCCTCTCAGCTTCAGCATTGCTCTGAATCAGCTTCCCCCAGGCCAGTATGAGTGCCAGGTGACCGTGCTGGACCCAACAGGACAGAAGGGCGCGTTTTGGCGGGCCTCCATCATGCTCGTGCCGTAGCCCTCCCGACCCGCTCGCCGATGTCGCGTCAGTGGACATATGCACCCGCAGCAGAGATTTGCTATAGCGGGCCATGGTCAATGATTTGCTAACGGTGGCTATCCGCTCCAATTCACTCTGCCCATTCATGGCACCACCCAGCAAAGGCCGAGAACGGACATTTGGGGTATGATAGGCCGGACGGAAGATCTGAGTCGGCGGCCCACGAGTCGTCCGGCTGAATGAGGGTGATGCCGTGAAACAAAGGGGAGCCCCAGGGGTGGTTGTCGGCGTTGTGGCTGCTGCCATCGCAGTAATTCTGGGGCGGGGCGCCGTGCAACACGGCTCCATCGCGGCAGGTTTGGCGTTTGCGCAGCAACGGGCAAGTGCGCACGCCCTGGGTTCTTCTCCATCGCCCAACCCTGGCGGTCCGAAGCTGGCGGCGATTACGGTCGACTACCCCATGGAAGGATCGACATTCCCGCCGGAGATCACCCCCCCAACATTCCTCTGGCGTGACGCTGCGAACAGCGCCGCGGTGTGGACGATCGATGTGGCGTTCACCGACGGCGGGGCCGGGATTCGGGCGAAATCGGCGGGCGAGCGGTTGCGCATCGGCGAGATCGACCCGCGATGTGTTTCCGCCACCAACGAACCGCCCAAACTGACACCCCAGCAAGCTGCGGCGCGAACTTGGATACCGGATGCGGCGACTTGGGAGGCGATCGAGCGACACTCGACGGAGCATCCCGCCACCATCACCATCACCGGATTCCAGGACGAGCATCTGGACCACCGTGTTTCCCGCGGCGCGGTGACGATTCAAACCTCGCGGGATCCCGTAGGAGCGCCGATCTTCTTCCGCGACGTGCCGTTGATGCCGGCGGAGACGGAAAAGGGGGTAATCAAGCCCCTGGCCCAGCGCTTTCTGCCCCTGGTTGCCTGGCGGCTGCGCAACATCGCTGAGCCCCGCAGCCGTCTGCTGCTGACGGGCCTGCATACCTGCGCCAACTGCCATTCGTTTTCCCTCGACGGCAAAACCCTGGGGATGGATATCGACGGCCCTGCCAACGACAAGGGGCTGTACGCGCTCGCCTCCATCAAGCCGGAAATGACCATCCGCAATCAAGACGTGATCTCGTGGATTTCCCTCCGGGATGAGACGGTTTCGCCCTCGCGAGTCGGTTTCATGTCGCAGGTCTCGCCGGACGGCAGGTACGTCTTGACCATGCTCCGGGGTTTGGATAAAAACGGCTACACCTACTTCGTTGTGAATTTCAAGGACTACCGTTTCCTCCAGGTGTTCTATCCGACGCGCGGCACCCTGGCGTGGTACGACCGCGCGACGGGCCGAAGGCGGGCTTTGCCGGGCGCGGATGATCCGCGCTATGTACAAACGGACGCCGTCTGGAGTCCGGAGGGCAAATACGTGGTCTTTGCCCGGGGGGAGGCGAAGGAACCTTACGTCGAAGGTCAGAAGCTGCCCGACCATGCCAACGACCCGGAGGAGGCCCAAATCCAATACGACCTCTACCGGATCCCCTTCAACAACGGACAAGGTGGCCAGCCGGCGCCGATCGCGGGCGCTTCCCACAACGGCATGAGCAATACCTTTCCCAAGGTCTCGCCCGATGGCCGCTGGATCGTCTTTGTGAAGTGCCGCAACGGGCAGTTGATGCGCCCCGACAGCCAGCTCTACATTGTGCCCGCGCCAGGCGGCGTGGCGCGACGGATGCGATGCAATACTGCGTTGATGAACTCCTGGCACAGCTTCTCGCCCAACGGCCGTTGGCTGGTTTTCTCCTCGAAAAGCCGTTCGCCCTACACCCAGCTCTTTCTGACGCACCTGGACAAGGAGGGCAACGACAGCCCGCCGATCCTGATCGACAACGCCACGGCAGCCAACCGCGCGGCGAATATTCCGGAGTTTGTGAATATCCCCCCGGACGGGATGATGAAGATCGACGTGCCCGCGGCCGAGTCGTACCGGCTTTTCGACGTTGCGGTTGACCTCACGGCCAAGGGCCAGCTTGATGCCGGTATGGCGGAGTGGAAGGAGGTTCTGGAACTGGATCCTCGCAATGCCAAGGCCCACAACAACCTGGGGGCCGCGCTGTTGCGGCAAGGAAACTTCGACCTGGCAATCACGCACTTCCAAAAGGCGCTGGAGGTCGATCCCGACTTAAGCCAGGCCCAGGGCAATTGGGGAATTGGATTGTTCTGGGAAGGGAAGCTCGACGCAGCGACCGAGCATCTCCAGAGGGCGGTGGAGCTCAATTCCGAAAACGCCAAATTCTACGAGACATTCATTTCCAACCTGCACCTGCCGGCGAGCCCTCCGCAAGCGGGCATTAAACTGGAGGATGTTCGTCCCCAGGCGGGGGAGGGGACCCTCGGCAATGCCGGCCCGGCGAAGCGTGAAGGGCTTGATGCCCAGTACCGACGAAGCCTTAATGCGGTGCTCGCATACATCATGGCGTCCGATGACCCCGCCCGCCTGGCGGTGAGGGAAGAAGAGGCGCCGAATCAGCCGAACCGGCGGGAATCACAGGACGTTCTCCGACCCCCCAGCGCTTCCCCCGATTTTGCTCAGCCCGGCGGCGACCGCCCGGAAATCGCGAAGCTGATCGCGGATTTGGATATTCCGCGTCTGCGCCGACTCGGCGAACAAGAAAAGGACCCTGACGAGAGCTTTGCGGCCCAGCGGCAGATTCTCCTCATCTTCCTTCACACCTTGGAAGCTTCCAACATCTTGCTCGGACAGAAGAGGAACGCTCAGGCCCAGACGTGCCTCGAAATCGCGGCCCAGGCTGCGCCGAGGAATCCTTACATTGCATATGACTTGGCCAGAGCGCAGGCGCTCAACCGTCAGCCCAAGAAGGCTCTAAGAACCCTGCAAGCGGCCGTGGAGGAAGGCTTCAACGACGCCGGGCAAGTGGAAGGAGATCGCGCCTTCGAAGGCCTTCGCACCGAAGCAGATTACCAGAAAGCCCTCGCCAAGATGCGCGGCGGCAAGCCACAAACCCTAACTGCACCTTGATCGAGATCCCTTTATGCCTTTCGATCAGAATCAAAAATCGCGATGGCCTCAATCTCGATAAGCGTTCGTTACGGATGGCTTAGGGCGTCAGGCTCACAGTCGCCGCATCTTCGTGACCCTGGATCAGCATGTGGTAGCCGCTGGCATCTCGTCGGAGTATTAAATCCCGTGGTTCTTTTATCCGCAGGACTGCCTTCCCGTCCCGCTGCAAGCCGCTGCACTGGCCGCACGCGAACTTCTCCACGCGTCCCGCCCGATCGACCTTGAGGGCGACCGCTCCGACGAAGCTGCCGGTGTAGATGTGGCCAGCCAGATGGAACTGAAAGTCCTTCGGCTCGTTCTTCTGTATCGAAGTGAGATCGGTCCGAAGCGACGAGCCATCTTCCAGCATGGACCCGTCCGGCGCGAGGTCATCCCTCGATATTCCAAGCTTTCCCAGCAGCGCAGGATCAAGGTGGTCCACCTGGGCATGAGCGGCGATCGTAGCCCACTGTTCAGTCACATCGTGTCCCAGGAAGTCATATGTGGCCGAACCCTCAGTCATGAGAGGTCGTCCAGCGCGGGTATAACGATCCAAGAAGGCGAGTGTGGAAGCCTTGGAGTATTGCGGATAGAGGTAGACCATAGCGCTGAACTTATGACCGCTGAGGACGGGGTGGTTGTTTACGTCCAGCGTCAGCGCACCGCTATCGATGAGATCACTCGGAACGACGGCGCAGCGGTATCCTGCATCCCAGATCTGCTGCACCTTATTCTCGATGTCGAGGGAACCATTCACGTCGTACGGGTTCCGCGCGGCATTGTCGGGAAACCAATTCAACTGTGCCGGCATGCCAAAAACGATGAGTAAGGGAAGATTGGGCGCCGCCGGATCGAATTGATTCAACAGCCTTATTTTTCGTTCCACCGGATTGATCACCGAGAGGAACGGCTCGCTGGAAAGGTCCCTTCCCCATCGACCCGTATCATTGTAGCCGTGGTAATGCAGGCGGGCATCAAAGAGGGCATCATGCATTGCCTTCGTAGCAAATGGGGGGATATCCCAACCATAAAACTGGTCGTACATAATCTTGCCAGGATGCGAGACCAGCAGTCCCATGCGGAGTGGAAGCGACAGGTCTTCGTCGCTCTGCCCGTATTGCCTGGGAATACGCCACCAGTTGATTCCCGTCGCCCACGCCTCGTCATTGGTGAGGTGATTGTGGAACGTATCATGGATGCCGGCAAACACCTGTTCGCCAAACAGGCGCCGCGAATATCGATAAACCTCCTGCTCAATCCGCAGCGGTCCTTCGCGAAGGTGATCCCAGTACTCGTCGATGGCGCGGATGCGCACCTCAGGATGACCTGTCGGGCTATAACGCATGTTCAAGAGCGTCTCGGCGAAGTTCAGTTTCCGTTCTCTCTCAAACGTCGCCGCAAAAGCCTTGCCGCCAAAACGATCCCGGAAGTTTCCTTGCAACGGATGCGGGACGCTCATATACCCAAATTCGTCGAGAGCTGTGCCATCCAATGGGATGTCACGATACTGGTCAAGCCGCTGATGGATGAGGGCGATGAACGCCTCACTGAACAAATCCAAGGTGTCATAGGTGTTCTCAACCATGATGTAGGCGGTCATCCCCGCCATGGCAGAGTTGCCCAGCAGCCGAACCTGAACCACACCCGGCGAGGAGACGTCTGGATGTGCCTTCTCCGTCGCGTCCTGCAACGATCCGGGTGCGTACTGACCATCCGACGTTTTCCGGAAGACGTAGACACGGAGAATATGACTTTCCACCGGCTTTCCGTGGCGCATTTCATCACTGAGCACGGCAGAGCCTTCCCCCTTGGCGTCGAGGGTCACCTCTGCTTCCGAGATCGTGGTTTGATCGTCGAGCGTAGTTTGACCGTCCAATCGGTCACTTTGTGAGCCACTCTTGCCCAAGGGGATCTGCAGGCCGATTTTCAAGCCATGTTGATGCGCCACCGCCACCAACTTGGCGATGCCACCATGTGTACGCGGGTCGAAGACATTTGTTCCCATTCGGGCAGTCAGAAATGCGAGGGTGAACGGCGAGTCGCGCTCGAGGTGTTCCACATCTTTCAAATACTGCTCATTCTGCAAAGTTTGAGGCGTCAGAAACCAGTACAGCAGTTCGGGATAGTTGGCATTGGGCATCGCGTCCACAAAGCGAATGCTGATTTCAACCGATGCAGGCATTTTCTGTGCAGGACACACAAACCTGCTCGCCGACGCTAAAGTCGCGATGATCAGGCATAAGTTACGAAGAAGACGGTAGCGATACAGTCCGAATCGCCGACCAACGACGACGTATACGACCCTTCGAGAATCAATAAACACGACCCCTCCGTCATCCTGCTCTTCGGCGCTGCATTTAAGTAGCGATCAGCTCCGCGTCGTTTACCAGTAAATCAGGAGCCCTCGGAATAGTCCAATGCTGGCGTGGGTTGTGGTTTCCCTTCGATGGCGGCGAACTTCAGCCCGTCGTAAAGTAGACTATGGCTCAACGACAGTCGTACGCCGTTGCGGCGATATTCCACGGTGCGCTGGTCGGTCGCGGCCAGCTCGTCGCGCACCGTGGCCGCATCCAAGCGCGCGCGGAAGGCCGCCAGCGATTCCTGCAAGGGGCTGCTCAACTCGGCCACAAAGCCGTTTCGGGTTAGCAACAGGTCTTTGCGGGTAAAACGCTTGGGCTCCCCCTCGTAGTTGCAAAACGAAATGGTCAGATACCCGTTGATTTCCTGAATGAGGACGGCATGGGTTCGCCCGTGGTCCGTGGCCAGCAGCGGCCGGAAGCTGGCCAGCAAGAAGTCATCTTCCAGCCAGATGGTCTGCGGCTCGGTCGAGGTAAACGGCAACGCGTCAATGCGGTGTTCCCCACACCAGATCGCCCGCAGAGGACGGTACAGGGTCGGCACAACGAGGGTCAGACGCAGCGACTTGAAGATGTCGAGAATCTGACCCTTGGCCTGATAGAGCACCAAGGCCGTAGCGTCCTTTTGCACCGCCCGGACGCGACCTTCGTCCGCGAGCAGACTGGCCCTGGGGCCATCCTCAGGACGCGCAGGATTCACCCAGGGAGCTCCCGGCCAATGGTCATTGCTTGTGTACCGGCAGAATATGGTGGAAATATCCGCCAGGTGCGCCGGCGTCTCGGTACGGCGAAAGTTTACATAGAAAGCATCTGACTGGTTTCCATCGTGGAATTGTGCGCTGGCCGTCCCGATGGCAAAGTCCTCCGTCAAGTAGGTCTTGGACAAGACCTCGGTGGAAGGATATTCGAAGAGCTCCGTCGAGGCTTGAAAAGGACTCGTGGGCCCTGGACCACGAACCATGATGGGCACAGAAGCTGACCCGTGCTCGGCCGTGCCGGTGACTCGAAAAGGGAATTTCTTGGCGAACATCAGGCGGTAAATCTCGCGATCCGGGTGATAGGTTCCACTCGCCAGCCACGCTTCGCTGGTTTGCATAAACGGCACGTCGCCGTCGAGGTGAATAATCTGCTTGGGGACGGGCGGGAAGAGGAAGCGGGCAGGCGTCATCCAAATCGCCTCACCAAAGGCTTGATATAAGACCATATGCACTTGCGTGAGATGCCCGGCGGAGTCCAGCGCATAGGCGCGCGAGTGTGGCCCCGCCAGCAGGTTGGTGGGCGCATGAAAGTGCAGGGCCAAATCGAGCCAGATGCGACGCTCGATGCGGAGCGCCAGAGATGCGGCATCTTTGCTCTGCGCCCGCTCGGCAATTTCAGCGAAGCACAGCAAAGAAACGGGGCTATAAGTAGGGCTGGTGTACTCGGAGAGCAGCCCCCGCCGCTCCAAGAATTCCAGGGCGCGCTCCAGACCTTGCATACCTCTTTGCTGAGAAGGCGCCTCATCCAGGATCCCTCCTCCCAGTAGAGAGAACATCGTTTCCATGGCTTGAAAATTATCGTTATACCCAAGATACTCAATCGGCTGTGCCGCAGTTTGGGTCAACTTCCTGTGCACGAAAAGCCTGAGCTGCTCCGCCACGGCGGGCTCCAGTTGATCCTTATCCCAGAGCAGAATCTGGACAGCGGCCATGTTGATGAAGTGATCGATTATTGCATCGTGGGCTTCCCGGGCCATCAAAATCCGGATCAGACCATTGCCGCTCTGCACGGTGTCTTTACTTTGAAGAAACGACAGAGCGTTCCAAAGCAGTTCCCGTCCTCCCGCTGGCGGATGACCTTCTTTTCCAATCCAGTTTCCCTGCACGTCAAAGTGCGGGCCCAGGAAGCGCTGATGGAGACCGTAGACTTCCTGCCGGCGCTTCTGTTGCTCCCCCGCGCCCCATGGAACTATGCTGGTACTTTGGGGTTCAAACGCTCGCGCAGCGACGGTCGGCGGCAAGACCGCAAGGCTCGTTGAGGCTTCCAAGAATTCTCTTCTCGTCATGTCGAAGGCCAATTTCGTGACCTCTCAGGCGCCGGAGCCAACAACTGGTAGTTGTGTCATCCGCAAGATCGTGCAGCCGTAGGGTACCGAGCGGACCTTTTCCCTTGGGCCGGCCACCTTCACCGGCCGGGCTGGGAACGGCGGTTGGGGTGAATTCGTCCCGATGTACCCACTCTCATCAAGGCTGTCCATGATGTCTTTGACCACTTGCCGCCGCCAGGCAATTCCACTGCTGTCAATCAACCTCGAAGGTCTGGACCTTCCACGGTTTAGATTCAAATTTCACTTGGCCGGCATGGCAATCCACGTCCGCAATTTTCTTTCCCAGAAGATTGGTTTCGCACGCACTTGCCGTTGGCACGTCGATTTTTATGGAGGCGGGCCCCTGCTTGCCTTCCACCTCTACGGCACGGATTTCAAACCCCCGTCCTGCTTTTTTCCGGAACGCCAGCACCTGGAGGTTTTTCGGTTCCACACGGACAAAGCTCTGGCGCGGAGGCAAACTGCCTCCGACCCGCTTGCCGACCATCGTGATGAGCTTCTGGCTGAAGGCCTCGGCCGCCCGCACGCGATCGGCATGCGTGAGGCTTCCATCGTGCGGTGCTAGGGCATGGCGGTACTCCGAATAGCGCGGCCAGCCATATTCATAGCTAAAGTGTGATTCCCACTCGCGCATAATCAAATTGGAAAACACCCCCTCGGTGTCACGCTTGAAGTATTGAGTTCCCGGGTGCAGGACCAGAAGACCTGTTCCCTCTCCGACCAGATCGACGTAAGTGCGGCCTTGGAAATAGGCGCGCTCCGAAGGTTCAATGCCCAAGGGGAAATCGCGAATCACCGAAGCGGGGTGGAAACCGGGGGCAAACGTCAGCCAGTAGCCCTGCTGGATTTCGGCGGGGAACCGATGGTCGGCGCCAAGGGTGTCGTTGGCTGGCGGAATTTCCGCCAGCACCCGGGTGGTGACTTCCACCCAAGGCAATCCCGCGCAGAGTGTGACGTAGCTCTCAAATTTTAGAAGCCGCCAGGCATGATGGGTTTTTACCGTGGCGCGAACGGGGCCTTTTTCGATCCAGCGGATCCAGGAACCGCGATTCGCGGGCGGTGATGTATCCCCGGAGGAAGCCGGGGAGCCCACGGCACCCTCATAGAATGCATCGGACTTCGAGGAGTCGAAGAACGGTGGGATGGTTGCCGCCTGGCGGTCATGTTTCTTGGCCACCTCTTCCTTGAACAGTTCATAGTCTGGATTGGGCGTCCCCTTGAAGATGGGGAAGGCGCCTTTCTCCGCGTCGAGCATCTCGCGCCCGGTGCGCTTGTCAACCAGGCTGAGGATCGCGCCGAACTTGCGACTCAGTTTGACCTTCACGAACTCGTTCTCCAGCGCCAACTGCTGTTCATCGATGCGCAAGCCCGTGGCGGGAGGCGAGGCGGCTCGGGGCAAGAAGTCCAGATAGTAGGTGTCGTATCCGACGCTGGGAACATCGGTGGCCAGAAAGGCAAGGTCAGCGACGAGCAGGCTCCCCGCATCGTTCCTTTCACTCTTAATGATTTGTGAAGGCACCACGCGGCCGGCCCGGTCCTTCAGCACGATGTCGTGGGTGTTCTCACGAATCGGGTAGATGCGCCCCGTCGTCGCCATGCCGGTGCGCTCCCAGGCGCTGGGGTTGAAGACCGTGACCGCCAGTTCTCCCTGTCTCGCCGGCTCCGAGCTGATCCGGCTGGTAATCGTATTGAGAGATGTGGTCAACACCTGCTGCCCTTGCTCTTCGGCGGCATCCAAATGATTGTAGCCGATGGCTCCCCAAGTGAAGTTGTGATGGTCTTCCAGGCGATCGAGCGGCGCCATGCGGTCGCCTTGCCAACGCGAGTATTCGCAGAGCCCCACATCGTGGCTCTGGGATGCCAGCAAGTGTTTCCATGCTTTCTCCAGGGAGCGCGCGTGGTCTTTCGCGCCCAGGCTGGCGGCAATGGCATCAAAGCGCTCCGCGGCCAGCAACGTTCCCTCCACCTTGCGGTCCATGATGCGCAGTTGGTCTCCGCCCAAACCCCAGGTCAGCAGTTTGTTCCAGTCGTCCATGCGGAAGTAAACGGGTTCTTGGGCGGCGTCGCTGCCATGCCTGTCGAGATAGTCCTTCAGCGTGACGAACTCAACGGGGAACTGGCTGGCGATCTCCTCGTATTTTCCCGAAGTTTGCAGGTAGGAAGGTTGTTCGGGCGGTTCCCACCCAAACTCCTCCCAGGTAAAGAGCAGCGGCTTGCCCAGTACTTGCAATTTCTTGAACGCCTCGGAGGTCGCGAGTTTGATCAGGTCAGGGGAATAACCGAAGAGCGAATTCTTCGGTGTGCTCAGGATGGTCGTACCATCCATTCCTTTCCAGTGGAAGGCATTGACCTCCAAGTAGGGAATTCCAGCCCGGCCCCAAGTGTCCACCTGGGCGAGGCTGGCATAGCGGTAGCCTGCTCCCGAAGCAATTTGCGGGATTTGCGGGTGGGAGAATTCTTCCTCGTCCAGAAACGTAGCGACTTCGTAGTTCAACGCTTTGCGTATGGTTTCCCGCCCATACACAAGCTGGCGGATGTTCGACTCCCCGCTGAACATGCTTCCCATGGGCTGGGCATAGGTGCCGCCAATCAACTCAACCTTGTCTTCGGCAAGATACTTCTTCAGCCGCTCTGCAACCTCCGGGAACTTCTCCGCCATGAACTCGTAGGCGCGGGCATCCAGTTCCAGGCAGGTTTTGACGTGAGGGGCCAGGTCGGCCATTCCCATCGCGTCAATCGCCGAGAGGACACAGGACTCGATTCCCAATTGCCAGCCAATGCCAATATAACTCCAGTGATTGCAGAGCGTGATGCAAATGCCCTCATGCTTGCCCGCCACTTGCGCCAGGAGATTGCTCAAGCGGGGAGCCAATGCGGCGCTGAGGCCCCCGACCGAGGTGATCTTTACAAACTCCCTGCGTGAAATCGTTGCGTTCTTCATGCCGAGCCTCCCCAAGTCCTGACAACCTTTTTGACAAACGCCATAGGGGTGGGATATTTGCCACCGCCGACTGCCCTTCGATGCGGAGCGGCCGCGTTGGCGGGGCGACCCCTCATGTCTGTCTTTACGGGGCGCAGTTATTTACGAGCCTACTCCCGCAACCTCAAGTCGGTTGTTCCCTGCACGCGGATGGTCACGATCTCGAACGGTTTGATCGAGAACTCGAGACGGTGTCCGGAGACGGTTACCGGCTGTTGATTCTTCTCCATGGCATTACAAATCCATGCGCTTTGAAGATTGAGAATCGGCACCTTGACGCCCACCGTGCCGTGTTGCCCATCCACTTCCACAAAGCGCAAGATCGTGCCTTGATCGTCCTCAGCGCGCTTCCAGGTGACCAGGACGACATTTGGCTGGTCGACTTGCAGAAAGCTGCTCTCCGCAGAGTCCAGGGGGCGCGGAGGGTTAATGGCCTTATCCTGCGACTTGATTTCATTAACCTCAATCGGGGACATCTCTTCCCAACCCAGGCGGCTCAGTGATCCCGGGCTCAAGTTCCGCCCGCTCGTGACGGCGTACCGGAAGGTGTAGTCGCCCCCCTGTCCGGCCGGCCAGTTCGTCTCCCAGTAGTTGCTCATCAGGTAGGAATAGATGGTCCCCTTGCGGCTGCCGAACTCCCTTGGCCACGCACCGCGCACGATGTCGCCGAGCGTGATCAAGTGGGCATCCACGGGAACCAGGGCGACACTGACGTTGTCCTGATCGGCGGCGACCCAGTGTTGCACGCTGAACCACTCCAGGTTTCCGCCTTTCATGATGTCGCGGGAAGGGTTGACATAGCCGTTCTGAATTTCGTAGCGAAACTCCGGATGATCCATGGCCAACGGGAAAGCGAAGTACACCGCTTCCTTGGTGTAAACCTTGGTCTTGTTGACCCGGTTGATAAACTCGATTTTCTTCTCGCCATCAAACAAAACGACTTCGGCTTCGACGCGAGGCGTATTGACCGCCGAGCTTTCCATCTTCGCCACCGTACCAAACGCGGTCTTGGCGACGGACAGAAGGCGGCCACCACCCGCGCCGTGGGGCTCGAGTTGCGGCTGGGGCAGAGTCGGATTGTACTCGAGCGCAGAGTTACGAGGCTTGTCGGCGCCCGTCACGTAGACATACTGGTTGAACCGGTAGGGGCTGGAGGAGTCCACCAGTTCTCGATTCAGCTCTTTGTCCAGGATGCTTCGCACCGCGCCCGTCTCGGGGTCCAGCGTTACGCGATAATAGGTGTTTTCCAAGGTTGTCGAGGCACTCTGAGCCGGAACCGCAGGCTCAGTTTTGGTGGGTTCTAAAGCGTAGCACTTATAACCGACGGCGGGGACGTTTTGCGCAAGGAACCGGACATGCCGAAAGCCGTTGCCGGTGTAGATTTCCTGATAGGGAACAGTTTCCTGGGTGGCCAGGTCGACCAACTTGATTCCCTTGTCGATGTCCACTTCGATCAAATGGGTCCTCTGCCAACTCAGGGGATTGAAGAGCACCAGCGTTTGGCTGGGTCGGTCGATATAGTCGGCGAGGGAGGCCATGGCGCGGTCCAACAACTGCTCCAGCAGCAGTTTCCCATTTGTGGCGCGGGAATCCTTAACGGCGCTCTGCCGGATCGTCTCCGCGTGTTCGGGGTCCCGCCAGCTCCGATACGAGGTCCACGTGTGTTCATCAAACAGGCGCAGGTTGTCCCAAAGCAGCTTCAGGGCTTCCGAGTCCGGACGGATGACGGGATTGACGAGAGAACTGATGGTCGAAAACTTCTCCGCGGCCAGCGCCCGTTGTTCGTTGGAGCGGGCCAGAGACGTGGTGGAGGCGTCGGTGATCAATCCGTCTTCCCAGTAAGGGCCCCCATCCGCCCGGATGACGGGAATCGAGTCGCCGAGCTGTCCCCCGATATATTGCATGGCCTCCGAGAACCCCGCGAAGTGCAGCTTGGGGAATGCGTAGACCTGGCTCCAGTCGCTGGCCAGGGTAGCCTGCTGCGGGAAGAGATCGGTGTTTTCCACCTGGGTTCCGTACACGATCACCCCATCCGACTTGTAATCCGGGCGGTCGTAGGCTTGGAGAAAGATGGGAAGCGAATCGCGTCCCGCGCTGATCTGCGGCGGCAAACCGAAAAGGCTCGCCATCTGGATATAATGCCGGGAAACCCACATCAAGATGCGCCCGCCGTCAGGACCTTCCCACCAGAAGGGTGAACGCTCATTGACACGGCCAAACAAGATGATCGGCGCGCGCCAGTTGTCGCTCGCGTCCACAAAATATTTCAGACCCGCGGCGGCCAACACCGAAGCATACGACCAGCTACAAGAGGGCACGTCGGTGATGTTGGCGTAGTCAAAATCGCCGCCGTGTTCAAGGTGAAATTGGTAGCTGGGGTAAAGCGACCGAATGGTGTCTTCCAGGCTTGGAAAACCAGTCGGGTTTGAGGCGTACTGAGCCGGGACGAAGATTTTCTTCTGCGCGACCAGGTCAAACAGCTTCTGGCGCTGCTCTGGGCTGCGACCGTGCAGGAACTGTTCTACCGACCAGTAAGCGTCCGGGCTGTAGCGGAAGTCCGGATTCGTCCCGATCATCTCGATGGCTTCATCGATGGCGCGACTCTGGATTTCCGCCACCTTCGTAGGATAATCAGAATATCCAATGTCGAGGTGCTCATTGGGCACCACGAAAAGATTCCACTTTTTGCCGGGAACCAAATCCACCGAAAACCGCGAAGCATGGCCTTGGGTGGTAACAGTAAGCTCGCCCTTCGCGGGCTGGTCGAACTCCGGAACCTCAAGCTCCACCCGGTATTCCCCATACTCGCGGTCGGATTCAAACTTATGCGAGTACTTTTCCTTCTCCAGTGCCAGAGTCACCTCGCCTTTGGCAAGCGGGCCCCCGGCGCGGAGAAACACCTCGATGAGTTCCAGCAGTCGGCCCTTTTGGGACTTGTAAAATACGGTTGGAACTACGTCCGCCGTCAGGCGGTTTGCCGCATACTTTGCCGCGGGATCGTTGTCCAGTTCCAGCGCATCATAAATCAGTCCGGAATTTCCAAGCCCGCTGGACTGAGAATCATCGCGTTGTGCGGGCTCATCGATGGCCGTCAACACCAGGCTGTTGGTTCCCTTCACGAGAAACTGCGCGGGAAACTCTGCGTCAATCGTTCCGTAGGAGTAAATGGGTATGAAGACCGAATTCTTGTCTCCCCCCGTGTAGGTGAGCTTCGGATGCAAATAGAATAGGCCGCGGTGCCCGTTTAGCTCCAATTGCATTCTGGGTAACCGCGCCATGTAGACCAGTAATCCCACCTTCAGCGAAAAAACACCTTTCGGCGCATCCGGGAGATCGAATTTGACGGTAAAGGGATGCGGTCGAAATCCGGCCTTCCCGTTGCCTGAACCCGGCTGGAAAGCGTACCAGTCCTTGGACGGATCACTCTTGCCCACAGTAAATACTGGGTCTTGCGCGGGATTTATGTAGTCAATCCCTTCCGCCTTGAACTCCCGCGAAGATTCATCAAAAGTTCCCACTTGCCAAACCTTTTGGGACGCGACCTGACCTATTAATGGGGAAGAGAAAATGAGTAGCAATGACATGCTGTGGAACGGCACTAATATTCTGGATGCACGGTTGGACATGAAAGGTCTCCTATGTCTTCATGGGCGCATACCACGTTACGATCGGGGGGGGCTTGGTTCTCACTTCTGACGCATTCATGTCCTTTGTCACGGCGCAAGGGCGGGGAGTTCCTGGGGTTACGGATAGAACGGCTTCATTCAGCAATCGGCTGAATCGAGTTCCCAGTTTTCGAATCCCGGTCGGCAGGAAGTGTACCCTGTCTTTCGCCAGAAATTCAACCCGTTGCGAGCCTGACGGCCAGGATGGCCGCGCTACGGCAAACGGATGTACACATGCCGGCGCGGGGACGCTAGGACCGAGCCTTTCCTTGAACAATATGCCGCTGCGTGATACATACAGGGCGCATATCCGCCTTGTCTTGCCAACCGGCGGGTTCACTCTTTCGAGGTGAAACACATTCCCATGCTTTCTCGACCATCCATCCTTGCTTCCATTCTCATTGGGCTGCTTGTGGGTCTTCCGGGCAGCATCTCCAACTCCCAGACCATTAAAGCCGATATGCTGACGCAGCCTTGGAAGGCGGCCTGGATCAGGCATCCGGACGGCCCCGCGCGCGAATTTGGCGTTTTCCATTTTCGCAAGACCTTCACGCTGGCGGCGGCGCCCAAGCGATTTGTCGTTCATGTGAGTGGCGACAACCGCTACGAGCTTTTTGTGAATGGCCAACGCGTGGCCACCGGGCCGGCGCGTGGCGACCTGAATCATTGGCGCTACGAGACGCTCGACCTTGCTCCGCAGCTTCAGGCGGGGAAGAACGTGCTGGCGGCCTTGGTGTGGAACTACGCCGAATTCGCTCCCATGGCGCAAATGATGAATGAGACCGGGTTTGTCCTCCAGGGCGACGGCACAGACGAAGCGCTGGTAAACACCGACGCGTCCTGGAAGGCATTCAAGGACGAAGGCGTGCAGGCCATTTCTTACGATTCGCGCGGGGGGCTCGGCTATTTTGTGGTCGGCCCCGGCGAGCGCGTGGACGCCTCCCGCTATCCCTGGGGCTGGGAAAAGCCTGACTACGACGATTCGGCCTGGGTCCCCGCACAGGTCATCGCAAGGGCCGCTCCGCGCGGAGCTCAGGACTCCCCTTCGCGCTGGTATTTGATTCCCCGCAACATTCCGCTGATGGAAGAAACCCCGGAGCGCCTCGCGCGCCTGGTGCGTTCCCAAGGAGTGGAGGCGACAAGCGATTTCCTGGGGGGCCACTCACCGCTGACCATCCCCGCGAATTCGCACGCGACCTTGCTGTTCGACCAGGCTCATCTAACCACGGCATACCCCGAGCTTTTGGTGAGCGGCGGCCGCGGCTCGGAAGTCACCCTGACTTATGCCGAGGCCCTTTTCAAGAATCACGAGAAGGGGAATCGCAACGAAACCGAAGGCCGGGAAATTTTCGGATATCGCGACGAGTTTCTTCCCGATGGGGGCGCGCACCGGCTGTTCCGCTCCCTCTGGTGGCGGACGTATCGCTATTTTCAGATGGATGTCACCACGCAATCTGAGTCCCTGGTGATCGAGGATCTGCACGGAGCATTCTCGGCGTATCCGTTCCAAATGCGCGCGCAGTTTGCGAGCGACGACCCCGAACTTGCCAAAATGTGGGAAGTCGGCTGGCGCACGGCGCGGCTTTGCGCCCACGAAACCTATATGGACTGTCCGTATTACGAACAATTGCAATACGGCGGCGATACACGCATCCAGGCGCTCATTTCCCTTTACATGACCGGCGACGACCGCCTGGTGAAAAATGCCATCGAATCGCTGGACGAATCACGCACCCCGGAAGGATTGACGCAGAGCCGTTACCCCTCCTGGCTGCCGCAGTACATCCCGCCCTTCTCGCTTTTTTGGATCGGCATGATGCACGACCTCTGGTGGTATCGCGGCGACGCGGATTTCCTGCGGGGTTATTTGCCCGGCGCGAGGAACGTTTTGGTTTGGTTTGAAAATCGCTTGGCGCCTTCCGGCTTGCTGGGCCGGATGGAGTGGTGGAATTTCGTCGATTGGTCTGACACTTTTAAAGACGGCGATCCGCCGATGGAGGAGAACGGACAGTCCTCGATTTTGAGCCTTCAGTTTGTCGCTACATTGCGGGCTGCCGCCGATTTGGAAACGGCGTTCGGCAGCGCGCAACAGGCTGAGCACGACCGCGCCCTCGCCGCGCGAATCGCCGCGGCCGTTTATAAGACTTGCTGGGATCCCGCGCGGCATTTGATCGCGGACACGCCCGCGCGCCAGCAGTTTTCGCAGCACGCCAACATCCTGGCCATCCTGGAGGATGCTGTTCCGCGCGCGGATCAATCGGTGTTGATGAAGACTGTGCTCAGTGACGCTTCCCTGACCCAGGCCACTTACTATTTCCGTTTTTACCTCTTCCGCGCCATGAAGAAGACGGGTTTGGGCGATCAGTATCTCGACCAGTTGGGGCCCTGGCGGCAGATGCTGGCGTTGGGACTTACCACCTGGGCAGAGACCCCCGAGCCCACGCGCTCGGATTGCCACGCCTGGAGCGCGCACCCGAATTTCGATCTGCTGGCCACCGTCGCGGGAATTGAGCCGGCGGCGGCGGAGTTTCGGCAGGTAGAGATTCGTCCCCACCTTGGCGCACTCCACGAACTCAAGGCAACGCTCCCGCACCCGCAGGGCGAAATCTCTGTGGCGTATGAACTCCGCGGCAAGAGCTTTACCGCCGACGTGGTCTTGCCGGAGAAGCTCAGCGGGTGGTTTTACTGGGGTGGCAAGCGAGTGGCGTTGCACGGAGGGCGCCAGCATTTGGCATTCTAATTCAGACGGGAAGCGCGCCGGGTGACCAGCAGATGGTTAGACCTTTTCGAATCCACGTAACCGTAGCGGAAGTTCATCTTGCGCTGCGGCTGGTCGGCCCACAAATCGCGGAACTGGCCGCTGTACTCGTCGCTGGGGCAGTCGTCAAAGCACATGGCGCCTTGGAAATTGCCATAGGTTTCCTGCACAAAGCCTGCCCGGCGAGCAAACTCGGGGGGAATTCCCGTGCCGTCGGAAATCATGAAGACCATATTGGCGAGCAAGTAATTGCGAATGAGGGAAAAGCGGGGATTCCACAAGCAATAGCTGGCGGCTTTGGTCATCGCGGAGACGCGCCCCAGACTTTCGAGATAGCGCAGGACGCCCGCGTTTTTCTTCAGGGAACCATCGCTCAGGTTCGCACCGATGTGGCGATGGATGCGCAAGGGGCCTTGGCCGTTGACCGGACGGAAAACCAGTTCCGAGTTGGCAAAGGCCTCGGAGAAATCCGGGGAGGTCCACTGCCCGTGCCGCGCCCGCGCCCGACGGGTTTCCATCGCGCGGACCTCCGCCGCCGAGTAATAATGCAGTGTGCCATCCGCTTGCACGTGGAAATAGCGCAAAGAAACGGGCTCGTATCCATGCACCGCCAGCGCCACGAGGAAATAGGAGAGTTGCCCCGGAAGGTCGCCCTGTTGCGTGCCCATCAGGGTCTCGGTGGTGCTATCGTTCGCGGCCAGCAGCCCGCCGACGTTGCGGTCGATAAGGTCGAGGCTCTGATCAAGACGCTTATTATCTATACCGGTAATACGCCTTGGATCTCCGGAAAGTTCCAGGGAAAGGGTTATAATCCGGCGGGCGTCGGGATACGTGGTCAAGGCCGCCAGCAGGTCGCCGCCACCAAAAGGATAGACCACCGTGTCCGGCAGACCGCTCGGGCGCAGGGCCGCCAGGAAAGGCGTGGCCCGCGCCAGGTACACGCGGCGATATCGCGCCATGCGTGCTTGGAGGGACTGGCAATGCCTGGCGACGATTTGGGGGTCGAGATTGGCAGGCAAGGCGGCATTGCCGCTGCAAGCTACGACGCGATAGAGGAGCTTCGCCTCGGCAGCAAAATCCTCGACCGGCTCGGCTTGCTTTTGCGGCGCATGCGAGCAGGCCGGGGATAGGATGATGCCGAGGGTCACCAGCAAAAGGCTTAGCCCCGGCATCAATGCTGATTTGTTCCGGGGTTTCAAGACGGTCCTTTCTTCCTGCGGAGGGCTCAAACTGTGCGCTTGCTTCAGTAGATGGTGAAGGAACCGGACCCGATGCGATTCCCGTTCACAAATAAATCGACCCGGTACGTGCCGCGCCTCCACATTCCCGCGCGTTGCCAGCCGCGGCCGGAACTGTACGCCGGGGTGGTCCAGCCGGGGTCCGCATACGTATTGACGGTTTCATTGCCAAAGACTGAACCGTTCGGATAATACCAAGTTGCATAGATAGTGAAGTTGACCCGGTTGGCCACGGGAGGACACGTAAGGTGGAGTTCCCAATCGACAAAACGGGTGGTGCGATGATTGAACTGCGCCGGGTAAGTGCGGGCGCCCATGGGGGGTATGGTGGAACCGGATTCGAAAAACTTGATCTCTTGGAAGCTCGCTCCCGGCACGGGGAAACCCGGCAGGTTGCCGACCACCGGCCGAACCACCGGAGGGGGCGCGGGCGGCGGGGTGGTGACACCCACGTAAGTGGTGGCGGCCTTGATCCCGCCGGGGCCGATGGCGGTGAGCGTGTAGGTTGTCGACTCGCGTGGCGACACGCTGGTTGAGCCTGTCAACGCGACTTTGCCGACGCCCGGCTCAATGTCCACATCGGTCGCGTTAAGGGAAGTCCACCTTAAGGTGACGGACTGCCCGGTCTCAATCGAGCTCCGGTCTGCGTCCAGCGTGACTGTGGGCTCGAGGTTTTGCTTTTCCAAGGTCACGAACGGCGTCACCGTTTCGCCCGCCGTGACGGTAATGGAGTTCTCCCAGGTCTTATAACCCGCCAGAGCCACGCGCAGGCGATAGGTGCCGGGGGCCATCCCCGTCAAGCGCAGTTCTCCCCCGGGACTCGTCATTCCTTTGGGTTCGTCGTTGACATAAACCTGCGCCTCGCCCGGTTGCGACTGGATCTTGAGCGTTCCCGTGGCTGGCGCGGGTGGCGTTGTTTCCTCGGGCTTGGAAGCTTTTTTCAAGGCAACGATCAGTTCATCCGTGGCCCCGGCCTCGCGAAATTGGCTCTCCAGGTCGTCAGACATGGGGAAGCTGATGCCGTTTTCCGCGACTACATGGGCAATCTCCGAGCTCGGCACGCTGCCTTTCAGCAACTCCATGACGTCCTTAACGGAGAGAGGTTTGCCTTTTTGCGCGGCCATCGGCCCGGCAACGGCCATGGTTGCCAGCACCAGCAATATCCAGCACCAGCGCCACAGGCTTTTCTTGCGACCGGCACTGTCGGTATGGGTCTCGGGAGTGTGGGGCATGGTCTTTTCGCTGATTCCTGAAAAACGGCTTCTAACTGCTGTTGCCGCGGTTCCCCACGGGGCCGTGTCTTCGCAACCCAAGGCCCAGGCTGAAGCCGTCCATAGGCCCGTTTTGAGCCTTCGTGAGGGAACAACTTTGCTTCGAGCCGATTCTATCGTAACAACCGGTGATGAACAAGCCCTGCTGGGTGGAGAACACGGGAGGGTCGGAATGGGGGGCTCGTGGCTGAAACTTAGGAGGTGTCTCTTTGCCGTTGGGTTCGGCCCGGCGTGGGGCGACGCTCAATTGATCTGGAAGGTTCCACTCGCGACGCGCGTGTTCTTAAAATAGAAATCAACCCGGTAGGTGCCCGGGGTCCAATGTCCGGGTTCGACGTACCCATAACCGAGGGTATGCCAGGAGCTTCCCCACGTCGGCATCAAGTGAGCGGAAATTGTTTGCCGGGTCATTTCCGATCCGTCGGACTTGTACCAGAAGGCGTCGACTTGGAAATCGATTCGTCGTCCCGGTGGGGGGTATTGCAGGTCGAGTTCCCAGTATATGGATCTCGCCGTAAAGCGGTCGAAACTATATCGATAGACACGCTGGGATTGATCCAAGGCCAAGTCGTGCGGGCCCTCATAGAACTGCACGGTCGGAGGCCTTATTCCCGCAATAGGGATTCCTGGGGAAGGGGTTGTGACCGGGGTCGGCCCCTGGGTAGGAACAATATTTTCCTGGGGCGTGACGACCGGGGATTTTTGCACCAGGGTGACATAAACGGTTTGCTCCTCGCCGGCCGCAATCGTCATAGGCTTTTCGTAGCTCTGATAGCCCAGCAAAGAAACCCGCAAGTTATAGGTCCCGGGTTTCAAATCGGGCAACCGGATTTCGCCCTCGGGGCTGCTCATCCCCTTGAGTTCATCGTTGAGATAAATCTGCGTCTCTCCGGGAGTAGTCTTAATAACCAACCCTCCCGTGCGCGGCTGCTGTGATTCTGCGCGGCGTTGCGACGCCCGCCTCAATGCTGCAACCACGTCGTCGGCGCCTCCGGCGTCGCGAACCCGCTGCTCGATTTCGGGAGTAAAATCGAAATCTATGCCCCGATCGTCAACGATCTCGCTGACTCGAGCGCTCGGCACCCCGCCCTCCAGCAGCTCAAGCACTTCTTGTTCGTTAAGGGGTTTGCTCTTCTGGGCCGCAGGGGTTCGCACCACCGTCGTCATCAGGAACGCGAGAAAGACGGCGCTCAATACTGCGAAGAGGGCTCGGTTGGTTGCGCGTCGCATGCCTGGACCGTTCAGACCTCGGTCGAAACTTGTCGTGAGCTACCTAAACTGAAGTGAATTCTATACTACCGCAGGGGGGCCCAGTCGCACAAGATACCGCCAAGTGTGGGGTGCGCGACATAGAAGTTGGAAGGGGCTGACCTTCTTTTTTTGTGGTAAGATTCCTTGGGTATATAATACGCTAGGACAAGGAGGATCGCCTATGCCCCATTCTCTTCTGGAGTTAGAACAGCGACGGGAGGCGATGGTGCGACAAATCGCCCAACTCGGCGACCTTCGCCCCGGTTGCATCACCAGTACCTCGGGTCGGTGTGGCAAGCCCCGTTGTCGCTGCCATCGACCTGGAGAGCCCGGTCATGGCCCCCATTTCCGTCTCACCTATAAAGTCGAGGGCAAAACCATCTCCCAATCCTTGCCCACGGCGGCGGCCATCCGCAAAGCCCAGCGCGAAGTGGCGGAGTTCCGCAAATTCCAGGAGATCAGCCGGGACTTTGTGGGTACCAACGCCGAGATCTGCCGTCGGCGGCCCCCCGCGGATGAGTTGCTTACGCACCAGGGAAAAAAACGGCCGAAGCGATTCGGCAGGAGAGCACGCGCGAGGTAGATCAGCTTTTGCGGGTGGTTTTCCACGAGCGGCGCATGCAGGCCATGGGGGGCCCGGCGGCCCCCTTCGATCACGGCCGCGAACCGATGAAGGTTCTGGCCGGCTTGGAGGTCACTGGTACATCGTTCGTAAAATTCTTTGTAATATTCTCGGTTGTGTGTTATGGTCGTGCTCATGCCGAGAGTCGCACCCACGATCACCTTGAATTCTGTGACGGAGTCCGCATTGCAACACTTGGTTCGATCGCCCACGACGCCTCAGGGT